>Ga0172375_10010995_pt1 | contig 11621 bp, 8 predicted proteins | sample LakKiv1m_FD_114537 | JGI IMG/M metagenome (GOLD analysis project Ga0172375, IMG submission 114537) | Freshwater microbial communities from Kabuno Bay, South-Kivu, Congo - kab_092012_11.1m | ecosystem: Environmental > Aquatic > Freshwater > Lake | place: Democratic Republic of the Congo... | reverse complement strand
GTCGCGGACCTCCCGGGAGAGACCGAGGAACGGTTCATCCATCAGGAAAAGCGTCGGTTCCGCCACCAGCGCCCGCCCGAGGATCAGCATCTGGCGCTCCCCGCCCGACAGCACCCCCGCGGGAGAGCTCGCCTTCTCCGCCAGCACGGGGAAGAGGGAGAACACCCGTTCGCGCGCCGGGTTCCAACGCGAAGCGGGGAGGAGCCACGCGCCGGCCTCGAGGTTCTCGAGGACGGTCATCCGCTTCGCGACCCGCGCGCGATCGGAGACATACCGGATCCCCCGCGCGGCCCGCTCGTGGGGCGGAAGCGCCGTCATGTCCTCGCCCCGCCAGGATATTTTTCCCCGCGTGACGGGGACCAGACCCGCCACCGCCTTGAGGAAGGTGGTCTTCCCCGAGCCGTTCGCGCCGAAGATCGCCACCGCCTCCCCTTCTCGCACCGTGAGGGACACGTCCCGCACCGCCACCACCTGCCCGAAGGCGACGGTGAGGTCCCGGACCTTCAGGGTGGACGTCCCCCCCGGCATCATAAAGCCTTCACCCGGACGATCCGTCCCTCCTCGAGTACGAGGATGCGCCTGCAAAGGCTTTTCAGCAGCGGCGGGTTATGCGAGACCAGAAGGAACGCGGCCCCTTCGTCCCGGTTCGCCGCGCGCAGCAGCGCCATCAGGTCCCCCTCGTCCGCGGCCGAGAGGGCGGAGAAGATCTCGTCGAGGATCAGCAGTTTCGGCCGGCACGCCAGCGCCCGCGCGAATTCGAGGCGGCGGAGGCATCCCTGCGACAGCCGGGCGCACGGCACGAACCGCTGGTTGAACAGTCCCGTCCGGCCGAGAAGTTCTTCGGTCGGGGCTTCGGCCGCCGGTGCGGCGTCTCGACGCTGAACAAGCGCGACGTGCACCGCCTCGTTGACGGACAGGGCGGGGTACGGCTGGGGGATCTGGAAGGTCCGCGCGATTCCGAGACGGTACCGGGCGTCGAGGGGAAGCCGGGTGATCTCCTTGCCGTCGAACCGGACGGTGCCCGCGTCGGGGGGAAGAAGCCCAGAGAGGATGTTGACGAGCGTGGTCTTCCCCGACCCGTTCGGGCCGAACAGCCCCACCGGCTCCCCCGCGGCGATCGACAGGGAGATCCCGGAGAGGACCGGCGTGGTTCCGAACGATTTCGAGATCCCTTCCGCCGACAGCAGTGCGTTCATGGCGTCCGACTTCCGTCCCGGTTCCGGACGCGGCCCCCCGGCGCCCGTGTCCCTTCCTTCCCTCCGAGCCGCGAGGCCAGGTCCCTGGCGGTACCGACCACCCCCCCGGGGAAGAACCGCAGGGTGACCAGCAGGGTCATCGAGTAGAGAAGGACCCGCGTCGAAGGGGAGAGGGACATCCCCTGGAACAGGACGTGGAGGACGAGCGCCGCGACGACCGGTCCCACGATCGTCCCCCGCCCCCCGACGGCGGCGAACGTGGCGGCCTGGAAGGAGAGCTCGAGGGAGAGGTCGGTCGCCGTGGCGCGCCCCATGTGGATGACGAAGCCCGCGCCCGCCGCTCCCGCGAACGCGGATCCCACGGCGAACGCCAGCCGCTTGAACCGGGCGATCGGGACCCCGGACGCCTGGGCCGTGATCGGGGATCCCGCCACGGCGCGCAGGATGAGTCCCGCGCCCGAGTGGGAGAAACGCAGCATGCCGAAGGAGGAGAGGCAAAGAAAAACAAGGGCGGCGTAATACGACAGGAACGGGAGGGCGTCCCGCCACGGCAGCGTCATCGGGATCCCACCCTCGCCCCCCCACGCGTACCCCTCCGGTCCGGAGAAGAAGGTGTTCCCGACGGCCGCCTCGTGGGCGATCTCACCCAGCGCGAGGGTGAGCAGCGCCACGAACGGTCCGGCCAGCCGCGCCGAGAGCGCCCCGATGCCCGTCCCCACCGCCGCGGCCAGGAGGATCGCCGCCGCCACCGCCAGGGGGAGCGGCCACCCCGCGAGAGTCGTGAGCAGCGCGCAGGCGTACGCCGCCGCCCCGAAGGGAAGGGCGTGCCCGAGCGTGATCTGCCCCGAGACGCCGCCGACCACGTCCCAGGACGCCGCGAACGCCGCCAGAAGGAACCCGGTCGTGAAAACGTCGAGGAAGAAGACGTCGGGGGAGGAAAGCGGGAAGAGGAGGAGCAGTCCGATCCCCGCCGCCGGCCAACCCCCGCGGAATCGGGCGGCCAACGGTCCGGGCGGCAGGTTCCCCCGGCGGCTCATCCGTCGCGCCGGCAGGCCAGTACGACGATCCCGGCGGGTCGCGCCGACAGGAGCAGGCAGACCGCGACGAGCAGGGAGACGTACGACCACTGGGGAGAGAGGAACCACGCGCAGGCGTTGCCGAAGATCCCCAACCCGATCGAGAGGAGGAAGATCGCCGCCACGGAGTCCATCCCGGCGACGATCACGACGACGAGGGAGAGCAGGAGCGGCGCGCGCCCGATCATTGGCGTCACCGCCGCGGAAGGGGCGAGGAGGGCTCCCGCCGCCGCCGCCATCGCGCACGCTCCCCCGAACGTCAGGTACCGGATCGCCTCGACGTCCATACCGAGCGAGCCGGCGATCTCCTCGTCCTCGGCGATCAGCCGGAGCGGAAGCCCGGGACGGGCGGAGAGGATCCACCGGAGTCCGCCCAGCAGCGCCGCGGAGGAGAGGAACGCGATCACCCCCCAGCGCCGGATGACGAGGCCCCCGGGGCCGATCCACGGATCGCCCGACTCGATCGACAGGGGGTGCGGGCCCCAGATCCCCTGCGCCGCCTGCTCGAACAGGAGGGCGCACGCAAGGGTCCCCACCGGCAGGGCGAACGGGTGTTTCCGGGCAGGGTTGATGAAGCTCTTTCCGAGGAAGACGCCGAAGGCGAACGCGATGACGGCGGCGAGCGGCGCGGCGGCGAGCGGGGTTTCGACTCCCCGCTCCGCGAGCGCGTAGGCGACGTAGGCTCCCAGGGTGAAGAACGCCCCGTGGGACAGGTTGATCACCTTGACCACCCCGAGGATCAGGGCCATTCCCGCTGCCATCAAGGCGTACGTCCCCCCGGCGAAAAGCCCGTCGAGGAGCATCTGGGGAAGGGGGGACGCCACGATGCGCTATCGCCGGGGAAAGACGATCCGCGAGGCGCCGCGTTCCCATCGGACGAAGGTCCCCCGCAAGGCACCGGCCCCGGTCCCCCAGACGGCCTGGTGGGAGGCGTCGAAACGGTACGTCCCCGCCACGCCCTCGAACGCGCCGCGCTCGAGGACCGGGACCACGGCCTGGGTCGCCGCGCTGCCCGCCTTGCGCCACGCGGCCACCAGCACGGTCACGGCGTCGTAGGGAAGCGTGTCGCTGTACCCGACGGGCGCCGCCCCGTACCGGTGCTCGAACCTCTCCACGTACGCCGTGGCGGCGGGGGAGACGCCCCGCCACGCGGCGGCCTGCACGTAGACCGGTCCGGCACGCGGAATGGAGGCGGCCAGCCGGGCGTCCCCGAGCGCCCCGCCGACGGAGAGCACCGGGAGCGCGGGCGCCACCTCTCGCAGACGTTTCAGGAAGGAGACGGAGTTCCGTCCGGGATCGGCGAGGATCACCATGTCGGGAGAGGACGCCGCCGCGGCGACCGCGACGGTGTCGAAGGCCGGGTTTCCCGGGCTGTAGTACGCGGTGTAGACCGGTACGATCCCCCGCGGGGAGACGGTCCGTTCGAGCGTCTCTCCCAGCTCCCTGTTCCAGCGGATCCCGGCGCCGACGAACGCGTACCGGCGGACCTTCCGGTCCGGCAGGAACGCGGCGATCATCTCCGCCCATTGGGGAAGCGAGTATCCCACGCGGAAGACGTACCGGTACCGTGCGTACTCGCGGCGCACCATCCCGGTGATCTCGGCGGTGGCGGCCACCGGAACCAGGAGGACCGTCCGCTGCGCGGCGGCGACCTCCATCACGCCCACGGTCTCCTCCGACAGGTACGCGCCCACGAGCGCGGTGACTTTCTCCCGGGAAACCAGCCGCAGCGCCTCCGCCTTGGCCACGTCCACCCGTCCCTGCGTGTCGGCGACGACGGTCGTCACCCGTTGTCCGAACACCCCCCCCTCCGCGTTGGCCTGCTCGACGGCGAGGGTCACGGCCTGCACGAAGGAGGTCCCGCCGGCGGCGTACGGACCGGAAAGGGGGGCCAGCACCCCGATCTTGAGCGTGTCCTGCTGCGATGCGGCGAAGGCGGAAGCCGCGGGGAGAGCGACCGAAAGAAGGTGAAGAAACAGCGTCGCCGTTCCGATGAGAAGAAGCGGAGATCGACGAAAGGTTCCCGTTCGGACCGTCATGGCTCGCCCTCCCGAAGAGGTAGGATCCACGGAGGAATGCGGCGTCAACTATACCATAATTCAGGGGATTTTCACGGTCCCCAGCGAAGGGCCCCATGGTATACTTCCAAGGCCTCCCACGGTTTCTTTGCCCGGAATGGAGAAGTATTTATTGATATGAACCGGCTGCTGACATGTGTCGTCGCGCTCGCCGTCCTTGCGGCGATTCCCGCCGTCTCCCTTGCGGGCGGCACGCACGTGGTCCGCAGAGGGGACACGTTGGGGAAGATCGCGCGCTCCCACCACGTCTCCGCGGCGAGGATCCGTGCGGCGAACGGGCTCGGGGACACCCGTCTCTCCGTCGGGAAGAAGCTCGTCATCCCCGGAGGCAAGGCGCATTCGAAGCGCCGGAAGGCCCGCTCCGGGAAGGGGAAGCGGGTGATCGTTCGCGAGTCGGCGCCGGCGGAGGCGCCGCCGCCCGAGGCGCAGCTCTCCCTCGCCGGCCCGTGGGAATCCGCGCTTCCCGCCGACTCCATGAAGCCTCCCACCGAAGCGGAGCTCGTCGAGCTTGCCAATGCGGTGAAAGCGGCGGATGCCGCGGCGTCTCCTCCCGTCCCGCCGGGATCGGGCGCCCCGGCGGAGGGCGGTACGGCGGACAATTCGATCCAGGGCCGCCTCCTGCGCGTCGCCCGGCGGATGCTCACCGTTCCGTACCGTTTCGGCGGCACCACCCTCTGGGGCCTGGACTGCTCCGGCTTCGTCCAGAAAACGTTCGCCTTCCTGAAGCTCGATCTGCCGCGCTCCGCGCGCGCGCAGTTCGAGGAGGGGGAGAAGGTCGCGAAGGCCGACCTCTCCCCGGGCGACCTCGTCTTCTTCCGCACCTACGCGAAATACCCGTCCCACGTCGGGATCTATCTCGGAGACAACCGGTTCGTCCACGCATCGTCGCGGGACCGGAAGGTCAAGATCGACAGCCTCGACACGCCCTACTACGTGAAGCGCTACGTCGGCGCCAAGCGCCTCCTCTTCGAAGAGAACGACGTCCAGAACTGACGAGCCTGTCCCCGCGGGTCGAATCCCGGAATTGCGCGGTTGCCTTTCCCGGGGGGACACGGTGGAGGAATCGGTCGAAATGATCCGCGATGCGATCCGTGGGTCGCTTGCCGCGCATGTCGCCCGCGCGTTCGGCGGGCGGTGACCATGGGCGGCAGTGAGATCGTCCGGTCATGAGCGTCGGCGCGACCGATCTTCGCATCACCCCGGCGCTCACGCCTCACGGTCGTCTCTTGATCGTGCCGCAGGACGACGCCCCGGCGCTCGACCCGGCGCTTGCGGCCCGGATTCGCGAAGCGTTCGCCCGGGGGAGCGGGCACGGCATCCTGCAACTCGGTGGCGCGGAGGTCGGCCAGGTCTTGCCTCCCGCGTTCACCTGTTGGAGGGAACTCGGCGACCGCTTCGTGACCGCTGTCTGCACGCGACCCGACACCGAGGGAAAGGACGGGGCGCTGCCGCAGCCCCCGGACGATCTGGAGAGGGTGGCCGCCGCCGCTCCTCCGATGCCTGGCGGGGAGTACCTGACGGGCGATCTCCTTCGAGTCCTCTGGACCGAAACCGGCGAAGCCTTCGCTGCGGAGCATGCCGGGTCGAAGCTCGCGCTCCCCGACTTCCTGAAGCGTCTGAATCCCGCATGGAACGTCGTCGGGCGGGTACACTTCAACCTCGCCGAGAACCGTAAAGACGAGCAGGCGCCGTTCGCCTTCCTCGCGACCTACACCCACCGGCTTTCGGGCCACGGCAAGGCGCAGCACCTCCCGCTCGGTCAGGCCCTGCGCGAGTATACCGGGGCCGCCCACAGGGAGAGGCTCCTCTCGCTCCTTCTGCCGGTCCAGCGTGCGGCCGAGCGCTGCGCCTGGCTCAAGCGGATGGTCGACGCCGGCGAGATCTTCCACCCGCTCCGATGGTCGCCGCAGGAGGCGTTCCGGTTCCTCGGCGACGTCGCGGAGCTGGAGCGCGCCGGTGTCGTGATCCGCATGCCCGCCAACTGGCGCGCGGGCCGGCCGGCGCGACCGCAGGTGACATCGACGGTCGGAGCAAGGGCGCCGTCCGCGCTCGGCACGGACGCGCTCCTCGACTTTCGCATGGAGGTCACGCTCGACGGCCGGACGCTGACCCAGGCCGAGGTGAAGGAGATCCTCGCCGGTGCGAGCGGGCTCGCTCTCATCCGCGGCCAGTGGGTCGAGGTGGACCGCGAGCGGCTGGAGCGGATGATGGGCCGGTTCGAGGAAGCCGAACGGCTCTCGGCCGGGAGCGGCCTCCCGTTCGCGGAAGCGATGCGGATGCTCGCCGGCGCGGATGTCGGCAAAGACGGTGCGGCGGCCGGCGCCGATCCCGACTGGTCCGGGGTGGTCGCCGGCCCCTGGCTCGCCGAGACCCTCAAGGGGCTGCGCTCCCCCGACGGGCTCGCCAGGATCCACCCCGGCGACGAGCTTCACGGAACTCTGCGCCCCTACCAGGACGTCGGGGTGCGCTGGCTGCACCTGCTCTCGTGTCTTGGGCTCGGCGCCTGCCTCGCCGACGACATGGGTCTCGGCAAGACCCTCCAGGTGCTCTCGCTCCTGCTCGTGCTTCGCCGGGCGCAGGGCGATTCCCGGCGGCCGAGCATCCTCGTGGCGCCGGCGTCGCTGCTCGCCAACTGGGCGGACGAGATCGAGCGTTTCGCGCCGAGCCTGAAGGCGATGGTCGCGCACACCTCGGCCATGACGGGCGACGAGCTGAAAGCCGTCGAGCCGGCACGCCTCAAGGAGATCGACCTTGTGATCACGAGCTACGGCTCGCTGCTGCGCATCCCGTGGCTCGCGACGACGCAGTGGCGTCTGGCGGTGCTCGACGAAGCCCAGGCGATCAAGAACCCGGACGCCCGGCAGACGCGCGCCGCCAAGAAGCTCCAGTCGCGGACGCGCATCGCGCTCACCGGAACGCCGATCGAGAACCGCCTCGGCGACCTGTGGTCGATCTTCGACTTCATCAACCCGGGCCTCCTCGGCTCGGCCAGGGAGTTCACGAACTACACGAAGCGACTGTCCGGGAAGCCCAACCCGTACGGCCCGCTGCGTGATCTGGTTCGGCCCTATATCCTGCGCCGGCTCAAGACCGACCGGAACGTCATCGCCGATCTTCCCGACAAGACCGAGGTCAAGGCGTTCTGCCAGCTCAGCCGCAGGCAGGCGGCGCTCTACCAGCAGGCGGTCAAGGAGCTGGCAGAGCAACTCGACGATGCCGAGGGGATCCGGCGCAAGGGGCTGGTGCTCGCCTTCCTCGTGCGCTTCAAGCAGATCTGCAACCACCCGTCGCAGTGGCTGGGCGACGGCGCGTGGGCCGAGGGCGACAGCGGCAAGTGGGCGCGCCTGCGCGAGCTCGGGGAGGTGATCGCCGCCCGGCAGGAGAAAGCGCTGGTGTTCACCCAGTTCCGCGAGGTGACCGCGCCGCTCGCTTCGTTCCTGGGCGGAGTGTTCGGTCGGCCGGGACTCGTGCTCCACGGCGAAACCGAGGTCAAGAAGCGCAAGGACCTGGTCAAGCGCTTCCAGGAGGACGAGTCGGTGCCGTTTTTCGTCCTGTCGCTCAAGGCCGGCGGGTCGGGCCTGAACCTCACCGCGGCCTCGCACGTGATCCACTTCGACCGCTGGTGGAACCCGGCGGTCGAGAACCAGGCCACCGACCGCGCGTTCCGCATCGGGCAGACGAAGAACGTGCTGGTCCACAAGTTCGTTTGCCGGGGCACCGTCGAGGAGAAGATCGACGACCTCATCGAGTCGAAGAAGCAGCTCTCGCGCGATCTGCTCGAAGGCGGCGCGGAACGGAACCTGACAGAGATGAAGGACGAGGAGCTCCTCAGGCTGGTTGCCCTCGATCTCAACGTCGCGATGAAGGAGTGAGGCATGGGTTATTACGACGACTACGGCTGGCCCCCCTACGTGTCCGTCGCCGAGCGGCGCCGCAAGGCCGAGCGCGAGACGAGGAAGCTCGAGAAGAAGGGCCACATCGCCTCGCCTGTGGTGATCGAGGGCCGCACCATCGCCCGCACGTTCTGGGGCAAGGCGTGGTGCGACAACCTCGAGCGCTACAGCGATTATTCGAACCGCCTGCCGCGCGGGCGATCCTACGTGCGCAACGGCTCGGTCGTCGATCTGCGGATCGCGCCCGGCGAGGTCACCGCCATGGTGGTCGGCTCCCACATCTACAAGGTGGCGGTCAAGGTGGCGGCCGTTTCCAAGGCCCGATGGACCTCGATCTGCACCGACTGCGCCGGCTCCATCGACTCGCTGGTCGAGCTGCTCCAGGGGCGCTTTTCCAAGGGTGTGATGGAGCGCATCTGCCGGCAGCAGACCGGGCTGTTCCCCGCTCCCGCCGAGATCAAGCTCTCGTGCAGCTGCCCCGACTGGGCCTCGATGTGCAAGCATGTGGCGGCCGTGCTCTACGGCATCGGAGCGCGGCTCGACAAGCAACCCGAGCTTCTCTTCGAACTGCGCAAAGTCGACGTGAAGGACCTCATCGCCAAGGCAGGTAAGGGGCTGCCGCTGTCGATGCAGGGACCGGCCGGGGACAAAATCCTGGCCGACGACGGCCTCGCCGGGTTGTTCGGCCTCGAGATGGGCGGGGTGTCCACCGACGAGCCCAAGGTCGATGCCGCGCCGGCGCCGAAGAAGGCGGCCAGGGCCCGCCGTGCGGCGAAGCCCCGCGTCGAGACCGCGGCGGTCGCCGTGCCGGCGAAAGCGTCCACACGCCGGTCGTCGACGGGCGCCGAAAAGCGCAAGACGGCGAAGCGGTGACCACGGCCATCTATCGGGAACGCGCACCGGGCCGATCGGTCCGCGGAGGGCCGGACGCCGGCGCGCTTGCCGAAAACCACGGAATGCCTGCCTTGAAGTTCCTCGGGCGCCCGGCTACTTCCAGAGACGGTACAGCGTATCCCGCCGCTCGGCGGCGTCGGGCTCCCCGGCGAGAAACTCCTCCGACAGCGCGCGAAGCAGCGCCTCCGCCTTCCCGGCCGGGTCCGGATGCGGGATCCCGGGGTGGCGCAGGGCGACCGACGACGTCCGGAACCGGAGGACGTCTCCCGTCTCCGGGGCGAGTTCCGCCTGCAGAACGTACCCGAGCCCGCTCGGCCCCTTGATGTTGAACATGCTGTAAACGGCGAAATTCCCCAGGCTGTAGGCGATCAGTTTTCCCCGGTACACCTCGACGGCGCGCGGGACGTGGGGCCCGTGGCCAAGCACGAGGTCGGCGCCCGCGTCCACCGCCGCCCGTGCGAACCGCACGACGTTCCCCCGGTTCTCCCCCAGGAACTCCTCTTCCTCGTCGGCGACGCGCGTCGCCCGCGCCCCTTCCGCGCCGCCGTGGAACGACACGACGACCAGGTCGTACATTTCCTTTAGCTCCGACACGATCTCCCGCGCGGCGTCGACGTCGAGAAGCGGGTGGACGTACCGGGTCCGGAGGGAGTAGGAGAACCCGGCCACCGCCACGGTCTTCCCCGAGACGGTGAACACCGCGACCCGCTCCCCTCCGACCGCCTCGATCCCCGCCGCATCGAGGTGCTCCAGCGTGTTGTCCAACCCCTCCATCCCGAAATCGAGGGAGTGGTTGTTCGCGACGTTCACCGCGGTGAAGCCCGCCTCCGCGAGGCGGGCGGCGTACCGCGGGGGAGTACGGAACGCGAAGCAGGGACGTCCTCCGCGGCGCGGCTTGGGGCACTTCGGCGAGCGCTCCACGTCCGTCAGGGGCCCCTCGAGGTTTCCGAAGACGACGTCGTGCCCGCCGAGCAGCGGCGCCACGGAGCGGAACAGCGTCGCGCCGTCCTCCGGCGGCAGGATCGGCAAGGGGAACGTTGTCCCCATCATGATGTCGCCCACCGCGGCGACGCGGATCGCCGGGAGCGGATCCGCAGGGCCGGCCGCGACGTTGTCCTCCGCCGTCGCGGAGAAACCGGGGAGGAGCGCCAGCAGCAGAAGAAGTGCGGGGAAAGTTCGCCGCGTCATGCGATATCATACCAGCCAGAAGGGTCCAGCGGAGCCGCCGCAGGAGGGAGGGCGGTGCGCAGCCGTGCAGATTCACCGCGCGGCGAGCCACGAACGAAGCCCTGCCCTCCGAGGCGGCGTAGCTGGTGTCACAACCGGCGATGGAGGCAGGATGGCGCTTGACACGACGGTGGTCGGAGGGGGCGGCGATCCCCTGCCCGAGCGCGACATCATCGAGGGGTTCGACCGGCTGATCGCGGCGAACCGGCTCTTCGGCGCGGACCTGAACTCCTCAAACCTCAAGAAGAGCGGAAAAGGGACGCCGTTCCTCGTTCGCCGGCACCCGCCTCCCCATCGCATGCTCGCGATCTGGTTCGATCTCTTCGCGAACCGCGTCTCGCCACAGGGGTTCCTCGACACGCTGGCCCCGGAGGTCCACGGCCTTGCCCATGGGGACTGCCTCCTCCTGTTCGGGAAGGACCGGGTCCTGTACGACTGCCAGATCGTCCGGGGAACCGAGGCGGTCGGACACCTTACCATCGCCTTCTACCGGGAGCGCGAGCCGGTGTTCCGTTACCTCCCCTTTCCGCGCCGGCCCGGGCGCCGGATCGTCTACATCGAGGGGATCTCCCTCACTGCCCAGAGCACCGGCTACGCATCGTCCCTGTTCCGCCACTACTACCGGCGTTTCCACGACCTCGGCTTCCACCGGTTCCGGCTGAAGGCCTCCCTCTCGGTGGGGAAATATTACTGGGCGAAGGAGGGGTTCGACTGCGAGGACCGGGTGCAATTCGCAGAAATGCGCGAGAACCTGCAGGCTCTCGTGCGGCGCCTGGGTCTGCCCGTCGATGAGCAGGAGGTCCGGCGGCTGAACCACGCAAGCATGGTGGCCGCCTTTCGGCGGGATCTGTCGATCCCGGTCTATCGCAACGCCGACGGGTATTACGCCACCGCGCGGGACTCCTCGCACACGGAAGAGTTCCGGTTCCCCCTCGGGAAGGCGTTCCTCCTCTGTTCCGATCCGTGGGACGGCTACAAGGTCATCTACACCGACACGCCGCGTCGCACGGGCATCGTCTGGTCGGAGCGGTTCCTCGAGCACGAGCCGCGGCCGGGGCACCCGGAGAGCCCGAAACGGCTGGAGGCGCTCTTCGCCGCCATACGCGAGGAGGGGATGAGGGAAAGCCTCATCTTCCTCGAGCCGTACACCCCTGCGACGGAATCCCTTCACGCGGTTCACGACCCGGCCTACCTCGATGCGTTCCGGGATGCGGCCGCCCGCGGCGACCGGCACTTCGCCGTGCGGGATTGCGCGAT
>Ga0172375_10010994_pt1 | contig 11622 bp, 9 predicted proteins | sample LakKiv1m_FD_114537 | JGI IMG/M metagenome (GOLD analysis project Ga0172375, IMG submission 114537) | Freshwater microbial communities from Kabuno Bay, South-Kivu, Congo - kab_092012_11.1m | ecosystem: Environmental > Aquatic > Freshwater > Lake | place: Democratic Republic of the Congo... | reverse complement strand
GAATGATGAGCATGAACCCCTTGGCCAGCTCCCTCAGGGGCGGGAAGAAGGCAATCCCAACCACGATGACGCTGATCGTAAGCACCCCAACCGCAACCATGAGTACTTTTTCCAAGATGCTGTACTTGTTGGTCCATGAAAGGGCAACGAAAGAGAGCATGATCACCAAGGACCATACAAACGGCGTGAATATCTCGACGATGTTGTAAAAGATAATGCCCACCATGGCCACGAGCCCGCCGATGTGGACCGCTCCCAGATAGAGTGAAACGAACAGGAGAATCCAGGGCAGCCATTTGGCCGGACCGGGAAGGAGCGCGAATCCGTCGATAATCGATGAGCCGGTGGCCATGGACCAGCGGCCGATTTCGTTGACCATGAAGTACTTCAAGGCGATCGCGAGAAGCGGCATCCACAGAAACATCATTCCGTACACGCTGCCTACTCTGGGAATCAGGACAAGCTCGCCTCCTCCGATGGCCAATCCGGCCCACACAATGCCGGGACCAATCATCATGAGCACTGCCGCACCTCGCGGCGCCAAGGGAATATCAATCTGCTTCGTTGTCATAAACCCTCCTTTCCTGCGTTTGAGTATTTCACTGCCAATGCTTCCGCAAGCATTCCACAACTGCCACCAGAAAGACACTTCGCATCGACAGTGTGTCGACAGCCCTCCCCGCGCTTTTAGATGTTTGACCGGTTTACCGCCCCATCAGCAGTTCCGGCAACCAGGTGCTGAGCGCCGGAAAGATCGTAATCAGCAGCAGCACCAGCAGATCGGCCAGCAGGAACGGCAGTGCGCCGCGGAAGATGCTGACGATGCTCTGCTTCGAGATGGCCGAGCAGACGTTGAGGCACATGCCCACCGGTGGGGTGACCAGACCGATCGCCAGCCCGGTGATCAACACGGCGCCGAACTGGATGGGCGAAATCCCCAAGAGTTTGAGCGCCGGCAGAAACACGGGGGTGAGCAGCAGAATGGCGGGGCTTACGTCCACGAAAAAACCGATGGCGAGGATGATCACGTCCACGACCAGCAGCGCCATGATGGGCGAAAAATGCATCTGGGCAAACAGCCCACCCACCACCTCCGGCAGGTGTTCCAGCGCCAGAATCCAGGTGAACACCCCCGAGAAGGCGATGATGATCATCACGTTGGCGCTGCTGAGGATGGCCTCCTTGAAAAGCCCCGGCAGGTCCCGCATCTTCAGCCCCTTATAGACGAACATGCCCACCGCGAGCGCATAGAGGGCTCCCACGGCTGCGGATTCGGTGGCCGTGGCGACGCCGGCCACCACCGATCCCACCACAATCAGCGGCATGATCAGTGCGGGGACGGCCTCGGCGCTGGAGCGCCTGATTTCCTTCCAGGAAAGATCCACCTCCTCCCGCGGGTAATTGTTCCTGTGGGCCAGGATCAGGACGATCCCCATCATGAACAGGCCGATCAGCACCCCGGCGATCAGGCTGCCGAGGAAGAGCTTTCCCACCGATTCGGAGGCGGAAAAGGCATAGATCACCATGGGAATGCTGGGCGGGACGATCATCCCCATCGTCGAAGCCGCCGCAATCAGACCGGCGGCGGTGCGGATCGGGTAACCCTTCTTTTCCATGGCCGGGATCATCACCTGGCCGATGGAGGCCGCATCGGAAACGGAAGACCCGGAAATGCCGCCGAAGATCATGCTGGACATCACGCTGACCATGCCCAAGCCGCCCCGCAGCCGCCCGACGAAGATCATGCAGAAGTCGATCAAGCGACTGGTCAACCCGCCATGGTTCATCAGGTGACCCATGATGATAAACAGCGGCAGGGCAAGCATCAGCGCCGAATCCATGCCGGCAAAGACACGGGCGGGCAGCACCGAGATCAACGCGGGCTGGTGCACCAGGAAGTACAACAGTGCGGAGGCCCCCATCGCAAAGCCGATCGGGACGCCCATCACCATGAAAACAATCAGGCTGCAAACGAGCAGGAGCACGGCTTACCTCATGGGGTTGCGGCGGACTTGTCCGCCAGTTTGATGATGATGCGCGTGACGCAGAACAGCACCGTCAAGGCGCAGCCGATCGGCACGGCAACCTGAACCAACCCCTCCGGCAGATGGGTCACGGCATGTTCATTGCCGCCCACGGCACGGACCCATTCGATGCTGTATTTCAGCAAGAAGCCGTTCAACACGCCCACCAGTGCAAGATTGAAGATGTCAAGCCTGTTCCGCAACCGGGCAGACAGGCAATTCACGAGGCTGTCGACGATGATGTGCCTGCCGCGAGCAACCTCCACCGCGGCGCCCAGCGCCGTCGTGTAGATAAAGAGCTGCACGGTCACTTCGTTGCCTCCCACGATAGTGGTGCTGAAGATATAGCGCAGGATAACGAGCAGGATCACCAGGACGAAGATGATCATAAAGGTGACGGTCAGCAGGTGTTCCAGCGCCCGGCAGAGCAGCAAATCCAGACGCTTTACGACGGAGGATCGAGTGGATGATGGAGGTGAATGGCCCATGGAGTCCCCTCGCAGGATAGCCAGAAAACGGCGGCGGTTCCGGAACCGCCGCCGTGAAAGGGAATGCGAGAATCTACTTGCCGGCCTTGATCAGGGCCTGAATTTCCGCATCGGTGAAGGTACCGTCCTTGACATAGAAGTCCCAAACGGGTTTGACCTTCGCCACGAACTTGGACCGATTTTCCGGGGAAATGGTGTTCACCGTCATGTTCTTCTTCAACGTATCCAGATAGCCGGATTCGGAGGCAAGCCAGTGGGTGTCGCTCCATTCCATTGCCTCTTTTGCCGCCTTGTCGAACACGGTCTTCAGGTCGGCCGGCAATGCCTGGTACCACTTGAGGTTCACAAAGAAGGCATCGGGATGAATCTGGTAATTTACAATCGAAAGGTACTTCTGGGTTTCATAGAACTTCATTTCCACAATGTTGGACGGCGGGTTTTCCTGGCCATCCACCACACCCATCTTCAACCCCATATAGGTTTCACCATAGGGCATGGATTGCGGGCTGGCGCCCAGCGTCTGCATCGTCTTGACGATGGTCTCGATCGGCGGGGTGCGCATCTTCAGGCCGGCGGCATCTTCCGGGGTGTTGATCGCCCTCTTGCTGTTGGTGAACTGGCGGAAACCACCCGCGACACCGGTAGCCGGAATGTAGTAGCCGGCGCCCTCGGATCCCTTGGCGATTTCCGCGCCGATACCGCTGCGCATGGCCTTCAGTACGGAATCGGTGTTCTCGAAGAGGAAAGGCAGGGTATAGATCAGGAACTTTTTGTTGGCCTTGGCAAAGGCGCCGCCGCGCGTGCCCTGCACGGTGCCCATCTTCACCATGTCCATGACTTCGCCTTCATTGCCGAGGGTGCTGCCGCTGAAGATTTCCACCTTGATGCGGCCGTTGCTGGCCTTCTCCAGCTTGTCCTTGAAAAGCTCCATCGACTTGTGGCGCACGCTGGTGGCGGGCTGGGAGTGTGCAAACTTGAAATTGAAATCGGCTGCGAAAGCAGGCATGGCAAAGGCCACACCCACAGCCACGGCAAAAGCGGTTTTCCAAAAGGTTCTAAGCATGTTTTTCCTCCTCCTCTGTCGATATTGGCAACAGCGCCTTGATGCAGACCCTGTCCGGCCTTGAACCTTTGCCGGACCCCCTCCGAATAAAAGAATTTCCTCTGAATGACGGGCCGACCGGATCAGGAATTCCGGATCGGAGTCACGCATTCGGCCATGATGGCTTTACAGGCGCTCTGGAAGTGATACATGTCATTTCCCAGAATTAGCATGTTCACCCCCTTGGCGATCATCTCCCGCGCGTTTTCCAGCGTGGCGGGCACCACCGGGCACATAATGCCGATGCCCTTCGCCCGGGCCTTGGATTCGATCTTCTGGTAGTCTTTCAAGAGAGAGGGATGATCGATCCTGTAGCCGATGGGCAGGTTTGCGGAGAGGGAGTAATCGATGGGCCCGAAATTGATCGCATCGATTCCGTCCACGGACAGGATATCGTCCACATTCTCCGCGAACTCATAGTCCTCGGCCATCGGGATGATGAGACTTTCCGCGTTGCTCTTTCGGATGTATTCCGGCCAGTTGAATCCCGGTCCGCCAAAGCCCGCGGCGCGCACGTTGGATTCGGCGCCGCGCCGTCCCAATGGCGGAAATTTGGCGGCCCGGACCACGCCGGCAATATCGTCCCTCGTACAGATATGCGGAATCACGACACCCTCCGCACCCATTTCCAGAACCTTGCGGATATCCACTTCATCAGTGCCCGTCAGGCGAATCACGGCAGGAACGCCGGCCAATCTCGCTGCCATGATCTGGCGCTCGATTTCCGGCCCGACGCCCAGGGATGTGTGCTCCACATCCAGGTAAACAAAGTCATAGCCCCAGTTGCCGATCGCCTCGATGACGCAGAGCGCCCCGGTGAAGATGGCAAAACCGAAAACCGGACCCTTCTTCATTCTTTCTTTCAAAGTCATGCTTCGACCCTCCGAAGTCAATACAGTCAACGCGAGAGAAATTCGGGGATTGTCAACCCCCCCTGCCGTCTGTTGTTTCGCATTGCGGAACGCCGTTACTTATACCAAAACGCGTTTCCCCTGTCAATATTTTTCTCGGGGGGATATTGACGGATCGCATCCGTCCCCTATTGGTGTCATATAGATCAAAAATTGTGCCACAGTTGGGGAAACAAGACAAAAGGAATATATATGAAGTAATAATGATATGTTATCTTCTCATAGAAGAGGAAATGACCCAAGGAATGGTCGCATAAAACGACCCATATAGATGGGTATGAATGCAATTATGCGACTTGTCGAAAGGAGCCGTGCAGGGAACCCGGAACAAACGGATCAACCCGCCTTAAAAAATTCCGCTCATCTTCATTCGGGGGGAAAGCCGGTCATTCCTCCGGCGAAGCCGGAATTTGGATGTGCAATGCCTTGATCTTGCGGAAGAGGGTGCTCTTGTGAATGCCGAGGGCCTTTGCCGTTTTGATGCGGTTCCATTGCTGCCGACGCAGCATGTTCGTGATAAAGACCGCTTCCAGGTCTTTCATGTTCATGGTCTCGTTGCTGCCGGAGGACTCCATGCTGCGGGGCAGGCAGATGTTTTCCGGCAGGTGATGCGGCTCGATCAACCCCGATTTGCAGAGGATGAAGGCGTGCTCGATGATGTTCTGAAGTTCCCGGACATTGCCCGGGTAGTCATAGGAGACGAGACAGGCCAGCGCCTCGCCGGACAATCCGGTGATCTCCTTTTTCTGCAGCAAATTGAAGTGGTGGATGAAATGATCCGCCAGCAGCGGGATGTCCTCCATCCGGTCCCGCAGCGGCGGCAATTCCATTCGGATCACATGGATCCGGTAATAGAGGTCTTCGCGGAATTTCCCCTCCTTGACGAGCTCCTGCAAACGCCTGTTGGTCGCGGCGATGATCCGGACGTCGGACGGGACGGTTTCCACCGAACCGAGTGGTTCGTACGTCTTTTCCTGGAGCACCCGGAGCAGCCGGACCTGAAGGGCCGGCGAAATATCCCCGATTTCATCCAGGAAGAGGGTTCCCCGTTCGGCCAACCGGAAGCGTCCCGGTTTGTCCTTTTTGGCGTCCGTAAAGGCCCCGGCCTTGTAACCGAAAAGCTCGGATTCCAGCAGCGTATCCGGAAGGGCGCCGCAGTTCACCGCGATGAACGGCTGTTTTTTTCGCGGACTCAGATGATGGATGGCCCGGGCGAACAGCTCCTTGCCGGTGCCGCTTTCCCCCTCCAGAAGGACCGCACTGGCGCTGCCGGCCACATCGGGCAGGATGTCGAACAACTGATGCATCCGGTGGTTCTTCGAGATGATGTCTTCGAAGGAATACCGTTCGGCGATGGCTTTCCGAAGTTTCTCCTCGACGCTGATGTCCCTGAACGTCTCCACGGCCCCGATGATCCTGCCCTGTTCATCCTTGAGAAGGGCCGTGGAAATGCTGATCGGAAGGCGACGCCCCTCAGCATCCACAATATGGACGATCCGGTTGACGATGGATTTCCCCGATTGAATGGTTTTGCGAAGGATACAGCCTTTTTCGCAGACATCCGCCTTGAGCACGTCCTTGCAGCGCTGGCCGATCGAATCTTCACGGCGGACGCCGGTAATCTGCTCCGCTGCCCGGTTGAAAGAGGTGATGCGCCAGTTTTCATCGACGGTAAAAACGCCGTCGGCAATCGAATCCAGAATAATGTCCTTTTCCATACGGCTTTTATAACATATTTACCCGCCTTCTTGAAATACAAACCTGGGGTGGAGATAGGACACAAGTCATCGTCCAATTTCACGGCGATATTTTTTGTCGTACCGGTGATGGAAACCGCACGTTCTCTCCACCAGGCTGGTTTTCTGAGGAATGGGCGAGGCCTCTCTTCCGGAGACCGGCCATGCCCGGCGCCGTTCGGTTTCAGTCTCTTGAATCCCCCTCCGCCCCCAACTTGAAATGCCCGTGGAGGGTTTCGGGGATGCTGATCAGCAGGGGCATTCGGATCAGGAGGTCGATGCCCACAAAGAGGATGAAGATGTACTGCGGTCCGATCCTGTCCCAGATGACGCCCGCGGACAAGGCCAGGACCGCGCTCAGAACCATCTTGAAGAGCCGGTTGATGCCGACCCATCTCCCCATCTGTTCGGGAGGCACCAGTTCCCGTTCTATGGCAGCGGAGATGGATGAGCCGATGAAGAAGAAGCCCTGCAGGATTCCGGCGATGATCAGAAATGCCGTTGACGTCGCCCAGATCAGCATCAGGTTGGAGATCCAGAAAAGCGGGATGGTGATGTACAGGACCCTCTTCCGGCCGATCCGGTCCGCCAGCCTGCCCAGCGGAATGGCGCAGACAATGGATGACAGCGCCGATCCGGCGACCATCGCCCCCAGGATGAATTCATTGGCCCCTTTGATCTGGTGTGCAAAAACCTGGGTGAACGGAAAAACCATCCCCAGCGGCAACTGGGAAATGGAGGCGATGACCAGCCACTTTTTCAGATGCCGGCCGCCCTTGAGCACCTGTGAAATATCCTTCAACAAGTGCGGCCGGTGGCTGCCCGCCTTTACCCATTTTCGTTCCGACAACTGTGTCAGGACGATAACGAACGTGCCGATCGTGATCAGAAGACCTGAAAAGAACAACGGCCGGATGCCGGCGGTGTTGACGCCGCCACACAGGGTGACTAGCCAGGTGGCCAGCATCGGCCCGGCCATTCCCAGGAAGCCCGCAGCGACCGTTTCACAGATCAGCATGCCGGTGGCCCGGTCCCGATTGACCAGGCAATTGCCGCAGATGGTTGCGCAACTGTGGATGCTGGTGGAGAAACCCAGCCAGTAACCGATCATGGCGATGATGGTCATCTCCCAGCTTTGCGCGAGGCCGTATGTCAGGTAGGAGACGGCCAGGAATCCGATGCCGATCAGGTAGATTTTTTTGGGACCGATGCGGTCGATGAACCAGCCGGTAAAGGGTCCGCAGAGACCGGCGATGATCATGCCGATGCTGTTGACGATGCCCAGTTGGGTCCCTGTAGCCCCCAGCGCCACGATATAGATGGACAGATAGGGAAAGACCATCTGGTAAGCGAGCTTATCGAGGGAGGTGCGCAAAACGGTGATTTTCCAGTCCCGGTGCTGCCGTTTCAGAAAGGAAAGGCCGCTGCCGAGAAAGGCCGGCAGCGGCCCGGCGGATGGTTCAGTATGATCGTTCAATGGATATGCCTTTCCCACTGTTCCGCGGCACGAGGAGAGAACGGAACAACAGCGACGACAAGCGTGATGAATTTCAGCTATGCCCCCGGTTCCCGCGGGTGCTTTATTTGTTTGCGGCTTGTACCACGGATGGCTGTAAAAGTGCAATCCCCTGAAGATGCGCCGGGTCGGAAGGCCGAGTCAACACCCCTTAAAAATTCCTGTCGTTGATTTGGATCAATGACACCCCCCCCGAATCGGGGTTATGGTGCAGCCGTAACCGGGATGATCGCAATACGTGAACGACGGAAGTAAAAACGAATGCTATCGGGAGGAAAAGAAATGGAAAAGAAAGAATGGGTTGGGCATGCCAATGACAACACCTTTGAATCGGCCGTGTTGAAGACGGACAAGCCGGCGCTGGTCGATTTCTGGGCGCCTTGGTGCGGACCCTGCAGGTCTCTCGCGCCGGTTCTCGAAGAGATGGGTAAAGAGTACGACGGGCGGGTGAATGTGATCAAGGTGAATGTGGATGAGTCCACTCAAACCGCTGTAAATTAGGAGACTGGTCATGAAACGGCAACAGGTCGCGATCTCCGCCAGGATATCATGGGAAGTGTTCGGGTTTGCCCGGCACGGATCCTTGACTTAAGGCGATAAAACAATTAAAGCAATTCCGACATTCAAAATCTTGGGGACGCACGGTTGTACGTCCAGGGAGGAGAACTTATGGAACGGATTGGCTTTATCGGTCTCGGCGCGATGGGCAAACCGATGACTCAAAACCTGATGAAGGCGGGTTATCCGGTCAGTGTGCTGACGCGCACGCGATCCAGGATCGAGGATTTGCTTGCCGATGGCGCGGTATGGTGCGACACGCCGAAAGAAATCGCGCAGAAGAGTGATGTGGTGATCACGATGCTGCCGGACACGCCCGACGTGGAACAGGTCTTTGGCGGCAAGGACGGCGTGTTCGACGGCGCGCGCCCGGGAATGCTGCTGATCGACATGAGCACGGTTTCACCGATTGCGGTACGAAAACTCGCACGTGAAGCTGAAGCGCGCGGCTGTGATTTTCTGGATGCGCCCGTCAGCGGCGGCGACATCGGCGCGCAGAACGGGACGCTTTCGATCATGGCGGGCGGCGGGAAGTCGGCGTTCCAGCGCGCCATGCCTGTGTTCCAGGCGATGGGCAAGACGATTCTGCATATTGGCGATTCGGGAGCGGGACAGATCACCAAAGCCGCGAACCAGATCCTCACCTCCATCACTACCGAAGCGGTCGCCGAGGCATTGGTGTTCGCCGCAAAGGCCGGCGTCGATCCGGCCAAGGTGCGTCAGGCGCTGATGGGCGGCTCGGCATCCAGCCGCATCCTGGAAACTCACGGGAAAAAGATGATCGAACGAAACTTCAAACCCGGCTTTCGAATGCGCCTGCATCGAAAGGATCTGGACATTACCCTGGACGCCGGAAAGGCGTATGGCGCAGCGCTGCCTGTGACGGCGCAGGTGCGTGAACTCATGACCGAAACGCTCAACGACGGGCAGGCGGATATGGACAATTCCAGTTTTCTGCTCCTGCTGGAAAAGCTTTCGAACCTGTCGGGAACAAGTTCGTAGCTCCACGAAGATGCGCAGCCTGCAGGGATCAATCTATGCTCATCCATGGAGTGATCCGGATCATCTCATGGTGCTCCTTTCCGGCCTGTTATCTGTTTCCTTCTGTAGATGCCTGAACGCCAACCATACGCCAAGTATTCCGCCGGCAGTGCTTCCCCGCAAGGGGGCAAAGAAAAATGCAACCGCTCGCGGCCCGTGTTTCATTTGCGGCGCTTAGGGAAAGCAACTATCCCTTGACAGGCTCGCCGCGAATCATATATGCTCCGCCCGAAACTGCGGGGGAAGTTCGGTACCACGCCATTTTCATTAAGAAAAATGGGGATGTAGCTCAGCTGGGAGAGCGCGGCGTTCGCAACGCCGAGGCCAGGGGTTCGATCCCCCTCATCTCCACCAATACGGGAAAAGGGGATGGGCGCTTTTTGAAAACGAAGGCCCTGTCCCCTTTTTTATGTTCATGGATCCCTTCCGGCGGCCGGCCCCTGCTGAAGAGAATGCTATCATGTTCACGCCTCCGAACACCCCGCAGGGCCGGCGCTGCACGATCCGTCCGCAAAGAGCTTCGCAAAATGCCGCCGTTTGCGCTTCTTCCAGTTCCCCCGGCGCCAGGCGTAGCTTGTCAGGAGCGGAAGGACGGAGGTGGCCTCCGCATAGACCATCTGCTCGTTGCTGCTGTCCACCTTCCCCCAGGAGTTGGCCTCCTTGAGCGTGGAGCTGGAGCAGGCCCCGTCGCGGACGTCGGCCACCGTGATCTGGACGGCGTACTTGTGCATCGGGACTTTTTTCCCCAGAACCTCCGCGCAGACGACCGTGTCCTGGGCGAAGTTCTTCGGCGTGCCGCCGCCGATCATGAGCAGACCCGTCTCCCCCGCCTTGATCTTGACCTGGGTCAGCTCCAGGAAGTCTTTCACCGAGTCGATGGAGACGTGCGCCTTGGGGTGCTTCACCTGATGGAGGACGAGGCCGAAACCGGCGCTGCTGTCCGAGAAGGCGGGGCAGAAGATCGGGACGTCGTGTTCGAAGGCCGCCTGGACGAGGGAGTCCTTCTTCACGGCATTTTCGGTCAGGTAGCGACCCATTTCCCGGATGAACTCCCGCGAGGAGTGGGGACGGGGAGAAAGGCCGTCGGCAATGGTCTCTATGGTCTTGTCGCAGACCTGAAGCTCCTCCTCATCGATATAGGTATCGTAGATCCGGTCGATGTAGAGGCTCCGGAGGACCCGGTCGTCCACGAACGGCGTCCCCTGGTAGTGGCGGAAACCGAGCGCCTCGAAGAAATCCATATCGACCACCGTCGCGCCCGTGGCAACGATCGCGTCCACCATGTTGTTCTTCACCATCTCCGCATAGATCTGCATGCAGCCCGCGGCGCTGGTGCTTCCCGCGATGGTCAGGATAATGCCGCACTTTTTTTCGGCGAGCATCCGGTCGTAGATGTCGGCGGCCGCCGCCAGGTCCCGGGCCGTGAAGGACATCCCCTTCATCGCCTCAATGATGGGCGTGGCGTCGAACGAGGTAATGTCGATGTGCCTGACCGGCGTCTTCAAAAAGTCTTTCTTTTTCATAACATCCCCTGGTGAATCGTGATCGGGAACCCCGTCCCGCCGGAAACGGAACCCGGGCGTTGGGGAACGGAAGGCGCGCAAAGCCCTTCATTAAAGCTTATTATGGAAGAGAGCTGGACAAAAGTCAACGAATCTGTCGTTTCGGGCGCCTCGAAACCTTGTGCAACTTGAAAATCGGATCCCGGAAGCGCGCATTGGAGATTTTTCGGGGCACCCTGCCCCCGCAGCGTAGCGAGGAGGCGCAGGGTCGAAAAATATTCAGCGCGCGGAGGGATCACGATTTCCAAAGGTCTCGCCTCCCGGACGATCCGGGGCGACGGTCCTCCCATAAATTCGGTCTTGTCACGGCGGCCGATATCTGATACTCCCCCGCTCATGGACAGCGGAAACCTGAAAGAGATTCTGACCGTTTCAGCGCTCAACGATCGGATCAAGGCCATGCTGGAGGAGGGGTTCGCCCTCGTCTGGGTGGAGGGGGAGGTGTCGAACCTGCGCCGCCCCGCGTCGGGCCACGTCTATTTCACCCTCAAGGATGCGAAGAGCCAGATTCGGGCGGTCATCTTCCGGAACCTTTTCGGCGGGGGCAGGAACCGCTCCGCGGGCTTCGCGATCGAGGAGGGGATGAGCCTCGTTTGCCGGGCGCGGGTGACGGTCTATCCGCCGCGCGGCGAGTACCAGATCGTCATCGATGCCGTCGAGCCGCGGGGGCTGGGAGCCCTCCAG
>Ga0172375_10010992_pt1 | contig 11623 bp, 8 predicted proteins | sample LakKiv1m_FD_114537 | JGI IMG/M metagenome (GOLD analysis project Ga0172375, IMG submission 114537) | Freshwater microbial communities from Kabuno Bay, South-Kivu, Congo - kab_092012_11.1m | ecosystem: Environmental > Aquatic > Freshwater > Lake | place: Democratic Republic of the Congo... | reverse complement strand
TAGCCGAAGAAATCGTCTTCGTCATTGTCCTGGCAGTCAAGACAATAACAGTCAAGTGAAAGCTCGTAATCACCATCGTCTTCAGCTTCAGCTCCGTCGACCACAAAGAAATACCGCTGACCTTCTTCTACCTGCAGCGTAATGTGCTGCGCTACGGGCTGGATATTGTATGTGCTGCACTCTTCAGCGCTGCAATCTGTCAGCACCAGCAGAACCAGTGCCGAGTAATCCTCAAAATCGCTATTGAGATTAATGCCTATACTTCCGTCACACTCGGCGTCGAACCAGTACAGTTTTTCAGGACCGTTCAGCGCAACATCTTCTTCCACTGTAAAACAGGAATAGTCGAACCATCCATTGGCCTGTCCGGCGTTGCTGGTTTGAATCTCTTCTCCGCAACTGAGTTTTTCATCGGCTTGTTCACAGGGAGGAACCTCTTCAGCATCAGGTTCAGCATCGCCGTCAGGCGTGTCATCGCCGTCAGGCGTGTCATCACCATCAGGCGTGTCGTCGCCGTCGGGCGTGTCGTCACCGTCAGGAGTATCGTCGCCGTCAGGAGTATCGTCACCATCTGGCGTGTCGTCACCGTCAGGAGTATCGTCACCATCTGGCGTGTCGTCACCGTCAGGAGTATCGTCACCATCTGGCGTGTCGTCACCGTCAGGAGTATCGTCGCCATCTGGCGTGTCATCACCGTCAGGAGTATCGTCGCCATCTGGCGTGTCATCACCGTCAGGAGTATCGTCGCCATCGGGGGTATCGTCGCCGTCGGGTTTGTCGCCATCAGGCGCATTATCGCCGTCAGGTGCAATATCGCCGTCGGTGTCACCATCCGAAGCGCTTCCACCGGCGCAAGCCGATAAAATCATAAGGGTTAAGAATACCAACAGCATGAACACACTCGGATTTCCTGCCTTCACTCTCATGTTAGCCCCACGTTCTTGATTTGCCGTTTTCACCTGCGGTTTTCCTGGAAAACAGTAAAATCATGTTTTTTGCAGTCGACCGCTTACCCTCTTTTTGGGTTGGAGTATATATCAATAAGGTAGAATTTTCAAAAAAATTGACTTTCCAGTCCGGCAGAAAGCCTGAATAGTCCCAGTTTACACAGTGACTGTTTCCCGAAAGTGCTGAGGAGAAAATCGCAGATTTTCGTCTCGAAGCATGAGGGAAACGCGCCGCCATACACTTCGAGATGGCGCTTTTACGCGCCTCCTCAGTGCAGGCGGAGGTAGATTTGATAACTTGCCAAAAAATAAAACACATTTCACTAAACCGTGGACTATTCAGGGCAGAAAACAGCCATCTCTTGCATTTACCGTCTGAATCAATTAGTCATTTAGTAAGGTGAGCTTTTTGCTCAAGTAAGTGATTATTTATCTCAAATGGTAATGTAATGATTAAATTCATAGAGGATTTTCTTACCGGGTTCCGCCTGCCCATGAGCGGTTTCAAACTTATCTGGAGTGAAGCACGTCTGCGGCGTTATGCCGCCATTCCTTTTATCATCAATTCGCTGCTGTTCATCCTGATGTTTTACATACTTTATGCTTATCGCGTGGATGTGGTCGAACTGGTCTGGGTTCGCCCGGAAGGTCATATGATGCTGACGGTTCTGTGGTATATGCTGGCGGTTTTCATGTTCGTTTTAGTGGCGGTATTTTCTTATTTTCTTTTCACGCCCATAGGTTGTCTGATCTCCTCGCCTTTCAACGAATTTCTGTCGGCGCGGACTGAACTGATGCTGGATCCCATGAAAAAGGACGCCGAAATTCCATTTTCCATTGAAGATCTGGGTCGTTCACTCATGTCCGAGCTGCTTAAACTGGGTATAATGCTTGGAATAATGCTCTTTGTGTTGTTCCTGAATATAATGCCCGCCGTAGGCAGTGTGCTGTCGCTGCTTGTCGGATTATTTGCCGCTGCACTCTTCCTGGCTTTTGAATATCTGGACTATCCGCTTTCTCATAACGGTTATACTTTCAGGGAAAAAATAGACGCCGTTTCCTATAATATGGGACTGTCGCTCGGCTATGGAACCGGAGCCGCTATGCTGCTGCTTATACCACTGCTTAATCTTTTCTGCATTCCGGCGTGCGTAGTAGGGTCTGTCAGGCTTTATATTCTGTTGCGCCGCGAAGGCGGTATGCCACCCTCGAAAGCAGTGGGCCGTGAAGAAGATATCATATATGATGACGGAGATGAATCTAACGTCTGAAGCTCTCCACCCTGGAAAATAGAAGTAACGGGGGTTGTTTATGGAATCGAATTCGACTGGCGGAAAAAGGTGGAGGCTGCCCGCTTATGCAGTTGAAACTCTCCTGCTGATATTTTTCGTCCTGGCCTTATATGGCCATAGCATCGGATTCGGTTTCGTCGGATACGATGATACGGTAGTTATCGTTAACAACGATTCAATTCTGGATCTGTATTCGCTCCAGGGCCTCTGGAAAGTGCTGAAGCCCGAATCACGAGAAGGGTTGCACGAGTGGATGCCGCTGAAAAATCTTAGTCTGGCGCTGGATTACGCCATTCTGGGCGGTATGCCTAATTCATTCAGACCACAGGCGCTTCTCTGGTACATACTGTGCATCATCGCTTTTCATCGTTTTGTGGCGCTCTTTTTAGAAGTTCTGGCCGGGCGCGGCGCCTTGAAATGGGACCGGCGCACACGGCGTTATGCCGCTCTTTTAGCTGCGCTGCTTTTCGCCGCTCATCCGGTGCATGTTCAATCCGCAGCCTGGCTGTCTTCGCGCAAAGACCTGCTTATGATGACCTTCTTTTTCGCCGGTCTCTACCATCAGGTACGCTCAAATGAGGATGTTAACGGCAGAAAAACAGGCCGCACGATTGCGGCCATGCTGTTTTATGTTCTGGCTCTGCTTTCAAAACCTGCGGCGGTCGGTTTTCCGCTGATAATTGTGGTTATAGACGCCGTTCTGGATAAATCGCCGGGTTGGGCAGGCTTCATTAAAAAACATATCAGAACATATGCCGCCTATTTTGTACTGACACTTCTGTACACTGTTCTTTATCTCAAAATCGCCTCAGGTCCGGGCGGGCTGGGCCTTCAGAATGTCGCCGAAGGCGTAGTCGATTTCAATGGAACTCTGCCTCAGCTTATCGGGCAGCAGCTCAGCGCTTATCTGTTATGGACGCTCTGGCCTGTGAAGCTTGTTCATTATCCGCTTTTTGAACTTTCAGAAACTTATCTTTCAGTAAAAGTCGCAGGCGGTCTTGTTTCCGGTCTGCTGCTTGTTGTCGTGGCGCTGCTTACACTCAAACGTGCGCCACTGGCAGCCGTGGCCATCTGGCTTTTTGTGGCCGGGCTTCTGCCTGTCATAGGGCAGGCGCCTTTCAAACAGTATTACGAAGTGCGCTATCTGCTGATTTCCGTGGCGGCTCCTGCGCTGCTTATCGCCGGGTTCTTCGGACGCCTTTATATTACCCGCCTGAAAATTGTCGCCTATGGCATTCCGCTGGTGCTGCTCTGTTTCTGGGTAGCGCTGACTCTGCGCGACATATCCGCCTGGTCGTCCACCGAAGCGCTCTGGCTGGATGCGGCGGTCAAAGAGCCTCGTTTATGGGTGGCGCATAAGAATCTAGGGCATTTTTACGCTCAGAAAAGTTTGATGGACAAAGCCGACGCCAGCGCCAATACCTGCCTGGCAATAAATCCGGCTTCCGAAGAATGCATCTGCATCAAAGCCATGACCACCTATTATCTGAAAAGCCACGAAGAGGCGTTGAATCTGCTGGAAAACTCCATGCAGTACAACAGAACCGGAAAGATCGCCGATAATATCGCCCTTATTTATCTTAAAGACGGCGACAAACAGAAGGCCCTGGATTTTTATGCCCGCCACATAGAAGGCCGTTCGGTTTACTCCTATGATCTGGCTCATTATGCCTCTTTCATGCTTTCAGCCGGAGAGCCTGAAAAAGCGCTGGAGCTCTACCTTACAGCGCGTCGCATAAGAGAGAATGGCGCTTACGACTACGAGAAGGAAATTCAGGCTGTGACTGAGCAGCTCAGAAAAAAGGCTGCCGAAAAATCTCAGCAGCCTGTAACGGACAGCGCCGAAGTTGAACCTGCGCCCACTCCGGCACCTGTAGATTAGATTTTTTTACAGTTGGGCTTTTTCAGTATTATACGGGCGTCCACTATGCTGACGCCTTCACCGCGAGCATGCACCATAACCGGATTCAGATCCAGTTCGGCGACAGCTTCAAGTTCGTTCATAAGATGGGCGACTTTCGAGACCAGATCAGCCAGAGCATCGATGTCGGCAGGCGGGAAACCTCTGAAGCCCTTCAGCATGCGCACGCCTTTAAGCTCTTCAAGCATTTCTGCGGCATCTGCATTGTCAATCGGTGCAACACGCACGGAAACGTCTTCAAGCAATTCTGTCATGATGCCACCGGAACCCACCAGCACTACCGGGCCGAAGCTGTCGTCGGTTTTGCCGCCTACGATCATTTCGACGCCGGGCGCGGACATTTTCTGCAGAACCGCCTGGACAGTGTCGCTCGAAAATGCTGCTGCGGCTTTTTCAAGCTGAGTCCAGGCTGCTTTCAAACCGTCGTTATCTTTAATATTCAACTGCACTCCGCCAACATCGGTTTTGTGCGAGGCTTTAGCGGAACACAGTTTAAGCGCCAGTGGAAAGCCCAATTCAGCGGCGGCTTTCAAGGCTTCATCGATACTGACCACTTTGCGCCACGGAGCCACTTTAAAGCCCGCTGCTTCACACAGAGTCAGCGCTTCCGAAAGACTCGGATCGCGTTTGGCCTCAATGGCGGCGGATAGCAATGGTGCGGTTTTATGGCTGGTGGCAGGTTGTGTTATCTGCGGCCAGGGTTTTTTGTTGTTGATATAATGGTAATTCAATCCTGAATAATACAGTGCCTCAACAGCGAAGAGCGGCGTTCTGAAGACCGGAATGCGAAAATTCTCGCGTACATAAGAACGTTCTTCGTGCTGGGTGTGCAGCACTACCGTGACCGGCTTGTTGTAGCGCTTTATCAGATCCGGAATCTGCCCCAGCATGGTGTGGACAAAATCGCCTTCTTCTTCGGCGTCGTAGGTGTGAATAAACAGCACACCGTCGACTTCGTCCAGCTTCAGGGCTTCTTCTATAATGTGCGCCAGTATGGGATGAAAGAAAATCTGTCCCAGGTCCAGCGGATTCTGCAGCTTTATGATGCCGCCCTGGAAGTATTCCTTCACGGCCTCGAAGAACGACTGCGGAAAGACGGGTAGCTCGAAGCCAAAATCGTCTATGGCATCGGCGGCCAGTACGGCATGACCGCCCGAGCGCGACAACACCGCCAGACGCTTTCCGCGTATGGGCGGTAGAAAGAGCTGTTTAGTGATGTTGGTCCAGCTCATGTAATCGGGAGCGCGCAATACTCCGGCCTGCTTGAATGCGGCGCTGGTCACGCGGTCGTCTCCAGCCAGTGCCGCCGAGTGCGAGCAGGCGATTTTTTTTGAGCTCTGATGCCGGTTGCTTTTAAGCACCACTATTGGTTTTTCTACTCGTGAAGCAGTTTCAAGCAGCTTGCGACCGTCGGATATGCCTTCGAAATAGGCCGCGATTACGTGAGTGTCCGGATCGCCCGAAAGATAATTTATCAGGTCGTGATCTTTGACGTCAATCGCATTGCCGAAACTGGCGAATTTGGATACGCCCACAAAATCCAGCGTCATGTCCATCAGGAAGCTTGCGCCGACTCCGCCCGACTGCGCGATGGCCGACAGGCCGCCTTTAACAAAGCGATCCTGCATGCGCGCGAACGGCGTACACAGTCCGTTTTCACGGTTGACTATGCCGATGCAGTTGGGGCCGACGAAGCGTATTCCATAGTGTTGACAGATTTCGAGCAGTTTTTTTTCGTTGGGGCAGCCGTCGCCTTCGAATTCTCCGAAACCGCCGGATTCAATAAGCATGCGCTTTATGCCTTTGCGCCCGCACTCTTCGGCTATCTGCGGAACCACAGCCGCCGGAGTAAGCACAATGGCCAGATCGACTATCTCTTCTATATCCATAACGCTCTTATAAATCTTGAAGCCTTCCACTTCTTCATCACGTGGTCCGGCGGCATATATGTGCCCTCTGAAACCGAAATGTTTGAGGTTAATAAGTATTCTGCGCGCCAGATTGGTGTGAGAGGAGGAAACCCCCACAACCACGACCGATTCGGGAAAGAAGAATTTATCCACTTTTTTCTCCTGTGATACCATGACTCAGGTTCGGGCAATAGAATAAGCAAGCCGGGTGCATAATGTCAAGCAGATAGAAAACCCGACTTTGACAGCCCGCCCTGCCATTTGTTATATATCGAGCGCGTTCATGTTTACCCGAAAGGCGGCAGCGTGTGAGAATTTCAGCCAGAATCGCTCTCTCACTGTCTGGATTGCGCAGCAATCATCTATATTCGGCCTTCGCTGTGTGCGGAATTGCCGCCGGCGTAGCGGTGTTCATATTCTTTGCCGGACTGCTTTATGGTCTGGACGAGGCGGTATTCTCGCGCATTTTCGAAGAACTGCCTGAAAGCGCCCTGCGTGTGACACCCGGTTCTTTAGACCTCGGATTTCTGGGACTGTCGAAGCCGTCTTTTCTGCCCGGCTCAAAAATAGACGCTTCATTGCTCGAAAAAACGCGCAATTTCAAAGGCGCGAAAAGCGTTTATGCCACAATGAATGTGGCTTTCCCCATCAGCGTCTCTGGCAGCCTGGCCGGACATCGCGCCGCCAGCGATCTGGTGGCTTCGGGTGTGGAACCCGAAACCGTCGCATCTGAACTTAAATACCCCGAAGAATTTGTTTTTACCGGGGATGGCGAAATTCCGGTGCTGGTAAATCCGACTCTGCCGGATTTGTATAACAGCATTTTCGCGCCCATGAACGGCTTTCCGCGCTTAAGCCCCGACATGCTGATCGGCTTCAGTTTCGATCTGCGTCTGGGGCGTTCCTATATGGGCGGCAGGTCCGACAAGGGAAAACCACGGATGGTGCGCTGCAAACTGATCGGTTTTTCGAAACAGGCCGTGCAGATGGGCATTACGGTTCCAATGGAATATGTGCGGCGCTGGAATGCCGAATTCTCGGATGAAGGCGAGCGTTATCATGCACTGTATATCGAAAGCGCTGACCCTGTGGCGGCGGAAAACATCGAAAGCTGGTTCGAGAAGCAGGGTTTCAGCGTGCAGACCCACAAAGAAGGCGCATCGGCGGCTGCCGGACGCCTGCTGCATTTACTGGGAGCTGTTTTCGGCGGACTGTCACTGCTTATAATGGCTCTGGCTGCGGTAAATCTGGCCTTTGTCCAGTTTCTGCTGGTTCAGCGCCGTAAAACAACCTTTGCCACCATGCGCAGCATGGGTGCCACCCGCGCCGATCTGGCCGGGACAGTATGGCTGGAAGCTTTAATTCTTTCCGTTCCGGCGGCTCTGATCGGAACAGCCGCCGCGCTGGCGCTGGCAAATGTTTCGGAGGCATTCCTTTTATCGGATTTGGTGGATCTGCCGATTCGACCTGAGTATCTCTTCCGCTTTCCGCCTGGCCTGTATATGTTCGGGTTTGTCTATGCGGCATTTGCAGCAGTAGCAGGCTCGCTGCCGCCTGCCCTTAAAGCGGCTTCGACCGATCCGGTCAGGATTCTCAAGGGTTGAGTCGCTTCCCGGCGACATCCGCCAGAATGCGCAGATTGATTTCGGCCAGACGACCCCAGTCGAAATTATCTTCGACCAGCCTGCGCCCTCCGGAAGCAACGTGACTGTAGAGCGCCGGATCTTCCCACAGGCGCGACACTGCTGCGGCAAACTGCTGCGGCGTTTCGGCCAGCAGAATTTCATGGCCGTCTGCGGCCCCTGTACCCTCTGCTCCCCGGCTGGTGCTCACAACCGGTACACGGGAAGCCATGGCCTCCAGCACTTTTGAACGTATGCCCCAGCCGTGATGAATCGGCGCGACAAATATAGAAGCCCGCCCGTATACTGCGGAAAGGTCGTCGGCTTTTCCGCTGACAATCACACCGTTACCGTCAAGATTGCGCACGGCTTCGGTCAGGACCGATCCGGCCAGCTCAAGCTCGGCGTCGGGATATTTTTCGCGCAGCCGCGGAAAAACTTCACGGGCCAGCAATAAAGCGGCTTCTTCATTGGGACGATGGCGATAATACCCCAGGTAAAGCAGACGGCGAGGTTTCTTTTCGACGCCTGCCGATCCGAAAGCATGCACATCCACGCCGTGCTTGACTACTTCTATGCGCGCCTGCGGCAGCAGACGGCTCAGCATGTCGCGGTCGTGTTCTGTAACTGCGATCACACAGGCGGCGCGCTTCAGCGCCAGAAGCTCGACTCCGAGTGCGCGGACATAACGGTAGACGTTCAATGTACGCTGGCGGATACTCTGGCCGGGAAGCAGGGCATATTCGCCATAGGTGTTGTGCTGCACCTCGTGGTTTACCACCACCGCCTTTATGGGAGAATCAATCGGATGCAGGTGGATCATTTCGACAAAATCATACTGCACCACATCATTGCACTGCAGTTCATCATTAAGGCAATTGATAACCTCAGGGAAGCGGTAGTCGACCGGCCACAGATGCAGCGGGTCGCGTCCGGCTCGTTTGGCTCCGCCTGCAAAAGCATGTACTCTGTTGCAGAGAGGATACAAGCGTTCAAGATGCCGGCGTTCCTCAGGATCGTTTATAAGGGCCAGCAGATTTACTTCATGCCCTGAGACACTGAACTGTTCGATCAGATGAAAAATGCGCGCCCCGCCGGCATGTCTGCCGACATGCGGGACATAAGGTGCAACAATCAGAATGCGCAGTCTGTCGTGCATTTGCCTTTTTTCCATTCCTCAGCGCCGTCCTCTTAATATGCAGAATAATTAATCTTGAATACAGGTGTTGACCGGACCAGCTTTTGTTTATAGAATATATCTCATCGGGTAGATTCTGAAAAGAAAAGGAGAGAATGATGCGTTCAAGGGGGACTCTCGTCTTGTCAATCGCAATTTGTGTTGCGCTGATGGCGTGCGCAACAACTCCGAAGTCTTATCAACCACAGCCGACGGACCATTCAAAGGCGCAGGCCAAACACCTGTATTATGCCTTTGTGGGTGCCATGCTGGAAACCGACCGCGAAGTCCTTAAGGCATATATGGCCGATCAGGTTATATATATTCAGAAGGACAAACAGACGCCGGATTTAATCAGCGGCAATATGGCCATTGATCGCTTCGGCGAGCATTTCGGCAAATATCCGGCCAATGATTTCGGCAGCATGGAGCTTGTCCCGGAAAGCAACTTAAGGATATTCACGCGTCAGGAAATGCTTGAAATGGGCGATGACTGTCCAATCTGTGTGAAAATTGTACGTGACTACCTCAAAGATGGCGATATACTTATATCTGCCGGAACAGAGAAGTCTGCTGCCGAAAAAATCGGTCTGACCGAAAAAATGGTTCTGGTATTCAGAAAAGCCGATCAGCAGACACATCTGATTGCCGTGATGATGAACTGAAATCTGTAATTGTATCGGAAGTGCTGATGAACAAAGTAAAGAGGCGTCACAGTCGCCATCCTATGTCTGTGCGTGTAAATGCCGAAGTGAACGAGCTGTCGGGAAATTCATATTTTTACAGCGAAGATCTGTCATACGGCGGCATGTATCTCAAATCTGATTTCCTCTTCGAGCAGGGCGATGTGGTTGAATTGAGTTTCAAACTGCCCGATGAGCGCAAAAGTGAAATCAGAGTGAAAGCCAGAGTTGCCTGGGTAAATCTTCAGATGCTCGAATCCATGCAGGCCAGATCGTCGGGAATGGGTATGGAATTCATCGACATGAGTGATGAGTGCATGCGCACACTGAGAGATTTTCTGGCTGCTCAGGAAATAGAAATCACTGGTTTGGATTGATTTTTCCCAGACGCATCTGCAACATTTTGAGGTCGCGCCGGGCTTCATAATTATTGGGGTTGGCCCGCTCAGCTTTTTCCAGATAAGATTCAGCTTCCCTGTCGCGCTTCTGCGCAATCAGGATTTTAGCCATGAAATAATTGGCCTGGTCGTTGTCCGGCTGGATGCTTAAGCCTCGGTTTATTAATTCAACAGCTTCGGCAGTGCGGTCGCCTTCACCTTCTTTATTGTTGAAAACCGCCCAGCCCAGGCGTGCAAGATTCATGACCTCATACGGGAATATCATCAGGGCGCGCTTGAGGTGCTTGATGGCCATGGGATAATTCTGGCGATGGAAATATACAAAGCCCTGCTCGCTGTCCATTGAGGCCCGCTTGCGCATTTCAGCGCGGTTGATGTCGCCTTTGATAATCGGGTCGTCAAGAAGTTTAAGGAAAGCCGCCTGTTTCTCGGGGTCTTTTAAAACACTGTAAGCTTCATTGACCGCTGAGGAGGCTTTCTCAAATTCGCGGATAACTTCGTCGGGGAAACCCTGTTGAACGTTATCGGGATGATAACGGCGCGTTAATGTAACATAGGCCTTGCGTATTTCCGCCTGACTGGCCTCTCGCGCCACACCTAGAATTTCGAGCGGGTTTTTGGACAGGGCTTTTTTATTGAATTCACGTATTTCTCCAAGCATCTTTTTCTGCTCGGCGTGAACTCTCTCTCGTTCTACCTGTTTTTCTTTTTCGATTTCCAGATCTGCTTGTGATGGTTCCGGCTTTTCTTCAACAGCACTCTTGCGAGCCGCTTTATCTGTGATAGTCAGCAAGTCCAGAATTTCAAGCAGGCTTACCAGCGCCAGCGTTTCACGCAATGGCATACCAGTCAGCACCGAGATGTCGGTTATGTTATGAGCCTCATGCCAGGTGGATAGAATCTTACAGATATTGTTTTCGAGCTCCATTGCCGGAAGTATGTACTGCAGATTCAGGTGTGGAAGGAGCAGCTTATTGGCATAACGGTTTTCCAGTTCATGGAACTGCTGAGGCGTTTTGAAATAATTGACAATAAACAGTATGACTTTGAATGGATTGACCGGGATACCGCGATTGGGACAGATGGCATTTTCTTCGAAGCGGAATTCTGCATCGGCCAGCATGGACAGCCTGCCGATTCTCTGCATGATCTGTTCAACCAGCAGAGTCTCAAGTTCACTCTTTGTGAGAACCTCGGTGCCGACCAGAATTTCTTCAATGCTGTATTCGCCGCGATCTTTTTCGACTATTATTTTCGAATGTATTGCAGTATCGATTCTGCCTCTTTCGAGCAGCATGTCTTCGAGTTGGGCATAGTCGTATGCCATTACGACTCCGACCGGCTTTCCGGCAGAGAAATATATTCTGTGTATTGCGACGTTTTCGTATATTTCCAGAGCGCCGGTTTTTCCAGCAAGGTAATGGTTATAAAGCATTCTCGAAAGCGGTGTGACTCTCAGATTTCCACCGCGCTCTCCAGCGTTGTCAGTCATTTTACTACTACCCGGATGTTTGCCCTTATGATCCCCTTATTAACGGGCATGGAGTGTATGCGAACAGTCAATGCTTGCTGAAACAGACACGCCATACCAAGACTGTCCGATTATAGGTAAACGTTTTAAAATTGCAAACTAAGCCTGATGATTTTTTCTTTAATTTGTGTATTTTCTATAT
>Ga0172375_10010990_pt1 | contig 11624 bp, 7 predicted proteins | sample LakKiv1m_FD_114537 | JGI IMG/M metagenome (GOLD analysis project Ga0172375, IMG submission 114537) | Freshwater microbial communities from Kabuno Bay, South-Kivu, Congo - kab_092012_11.1m | ecosystem: Environmental > Aquatic > Freshwater > Lake | place: Democratic Republic of the Congo... | reverse complement strand
GCCGCACCCCCAAGCAAATGAGCCTTCCTGTGCCGAAGTGGTGGAACCTGGTAGACACGCCATCTTGAGGGGGTGGTGGGGAATACCCGTGCGGGTTCAAATCCCGCCTTCGGCACCAGTTATTTTCCCTGCGCTCATAATCAGCTCATCAAAACATCAGCTTCACCAGGATGATGGCGATGATGACCCCCGTCAGGTCCGCGGTCAGGCAGACGGGGACCAGGTACTTGGTGCGCTTGATGCCCACCGCCCCCAGATAGACCGCCAGGACGTAAAAGGTCGTTTCCGCGCTGCCCATAATCACCGAGGAGATCAGGCTGGCCAGGGAGTCGGGGCCGCTGGTTTTGAGGATCTCGGTAAAGACCCCCAAAGTCGCTGCGTTGGAGAACGGTTTGAGCAAGGCCACCGAAAAGACTTCCGTGGGGATGTGGAAGGGGGCGGCGACCAGGGAAAACATGCCTCTGATAAAGTCGTGCGCCCCCGAGGCCTCGAAGGTTTTCACCGCAATAAAGATGGCCAGGACATAGGGAAAAATCCCGATGATGATGCCGATGCCGTCCTTGGCGCCGGAGACGAAGGAATCATACACCGGCACCCCCCGGCAAAATCCGTAAATCACCGTGAACAGGATAAAAGCCGGGATCAGGCCCTGGGCCACCAGATTGACGATCTGCATATCAGCTCCCTTTCCGGCTGAATTTCCTGAATAAAAAGAGGATGCCCAGCGCGGTCGCCGAAGATATGACCGTGGAAATCAGGGTGGGCAGAATAATGACGTTGGGGTTCCCGGAGCCGTAAGCGGCCAGCAGCCCGATGACCGTGAAGGGCAGCAGTTGAATACTGGAGGTGTTGATCACGATAAAGAGCATCATTTCAAAGGTGATGACGCCGGGTTCGGGATTCAGGGTCTCAAGGTCCTCCATGGCCTTGATCCCTAAGGGCGTGGCGGCATTTCCCAGCCCAAAGACATTGGCCAGCAGATTCAGGGTGATGGAGGTGATGGAGGGGTGGCCTTTGGGTATCTTCCGGAACAGAAACGAGATGGCCGGGTTAAAGAAATTCGACATCTTGTAAATCAAGCCGGAATCTTCCAGGATTTTGGTGAGTCCCAGCCAGAGGGACACAATGCCCACCAGGTAGAGACCCACTTCCACCGCGGCCTTGCCGGCCTCGAACAAGGCCTTGGTGAACTCGTCCATCCTGCCGTTGATGGCCGCAAACACGATGCTTAGGCAGATGACTACCAGCCAGACGACGTTCATGCCGCCATCCTTCTTGTTCCCGGAAACAGGTGCAGTTAACGTGGGGCGGGGGTCCGTGCCCGCCGTTTTGGGTGGCACAGGTTTTTAACCTGTGCCTGGACAGCCGAGGGTGGCTGTCCCACATTTCCTCGGAGAACTTTTCGACTGGTCAGCCCCGCTTCCGGGTCCCCGGAGCCGCATCCATTTTCCTTTTTTACCCCTGCAGCCGCAAGGAAATTATGACAACGTCGCCTGGGCTGCCCGGCGCCGGCGGCGCGGCCTCTCAAGGTTTGAGGGGTGCGGGCGGTTCAGCCGGGGCTCCCCAAAAAATTTTTTAGGGGACCGAATTGACCGAGGTCAACCCGTTGTTTTTGGGGACCGATTATAGTATCTTTCAGCCATCCTCGGGGGAGGCGGTTTCTTCTGTAACAGGATGACCCCAAAATGCCCATCAGGACGGGGACGGTCAGGCTGCCCGGTTGTGCGGGTGAGCCGGGGCCAGCCCGGACCGGCCGGAATCCGACTTGCCCCTGATAACCGTTTCAGGCGGTAATTACTTGACTTGACAAGGGGAAGAGAGCATGACTCGTCCGTTGGGTTTTCTGGTGGTGATGTTGGCGCTGGCCCTGGGCGTCGGGGGACCGGCCGCCGGGGCTGATGAGCCGGTTACCGTGCCGGTTTTGGTTTACCACCGCTTCGGTCCCAAGGTGGCCGACGGCATGACGGTGACCACCAAGGTGTTCGAGGCGCAGTTGCAGTGGCTCAAGGACCACCAGTACACGGTCATCCCCCTCCGGACCTTGGTTAACTATCTCCAGGGCCAGGGCCCGCCGCCGCCCCCCAAATCGGTGGTGATCACCGCGGACGACGGCCACAAGACCGTCTGGTCCGACATGCTGCCCCTGGCGCGCAAGTATAACATTCCCGTGACCTTGTTCATCTATCCATCCTGTATTTCCAACGCCTCCTACGCCATGACCTGGGAGCAGTTGCAGAAGCTGAAGGAAACCGGTCTGTTCGATTTGCAGTCTCACACCTTCTGGCACCCCAATTTCAAGAAAGACAAAAAGAAACTGAAGCCCGAAGAGTATCAGAAGCTGATGGACTCCCAGCTCAAGAAGGTCAGGGGCGTTCTGGAAAAAAGGTTCGGCGCCCCCGTGGACCTGTTGGCCTGGCCCTTTGGCATCTACGACGACGAACTGGAGAAAAACGCGGCCCAGGCCGGGTATGTGGCGGCCTTCAGCATTGACCGCCGGCACGCCAGCAAATCCGAAAGGATGACAGCCCAGCCCCGCTACTTGATGGTCAACGGCGACGGCCTCAAGGGTTTTGAAGCCATTGTCACCGGCCGGGCCCAGGAAAAGGGGCATCGGACCTATTAGGATTTGACCGGCCCGGGTTCTGGTTAAAGGGGGGCGCCCGGCGCTTTAGAATATTGGCGGCGCCGGCGTCTCGCCGGTGCAAGGCTATACCTTTTAAAGGTAGTTCCTCATGGGGTTTGCGGCCCACCCATAAGTCATGCAAAGTTTTGTAGCGGCATTGCCCGCGGTTTGGACTGGTTGTTTTGGCGCGTAAGACGCAACCCACGAGAAAATTTTCGGAACAGTTCCTCATGGGCCTTAGGCCCACCCGCAAAGGATGAAAAGTATTGGTGCACAGGTTTTCAACCTGTGCCCGGACAGCCGAGGGCGGCTGTCCCACACAAGGTTTCATAAACTTTTCAGGAACAGCTTGGAGAGGGGACCATGAACAAGCAATTTTGGGGTTTCGGGTTCATCCTGGTAATGGTCCTGGTTCTGGCCGGCGCGGCCCCGGCCGCTGACGGCAAGGCGGCTGAAGGCCAAACCAAGGGGGCCGGGGCTGCGGCAACCGCGCCAACCACTGCCAAAGAGGGCAACGTGGCGGACGGCCAGGCCCAAGAACCCGTGGCCGCCCCCACCCAATCCTTAAAGGGCAGGGTGGTGGACGAAAAGACCAGGGAGCCCATTGCCGGCGCCTTGGTCACCCTGGGGGATAAGTTCGTTCGGACCGCCCCGGACGGCGCCTTCCACCTGGAGGGGGCCGGGGAGACCCTGAAGCTGCGGGCCCCGGGGTATGCCCGACTGGAGCTTGCCGCTTCGTCCCTGGGCAATCCCAGCCCGGATATCGGCCTCACCCCCTTGCAGGTGAAGGCCCTTTACCTCACCGTTTACGGGGTCGCCAGCCAGAAGCTGCGCACCGCCGCGCTGGAGGCCATTGCCGCCAACGGGATGAACGCCCTGGTGATCGACGTCAAGGGCGATCGGGGCTTTATCCCTTTTAAGGTGGACATCCCCCTGGCCGAGGAGATCGGCGCCCAGAAGACCATTCTCATCAAGGATATGCCGGCCCTGATGGCCGGCCTGAAGGAAAAGGGCCTCTATCTCATCGCCCGGATCGTGGTCTTCAAAGACGATCTCCTGGCCGCAGCCAAACCCCAATGGGCCGTTAAAGCCAGGGGGGGCGGGGCGTTTCGCGACCGGGAAAAACTCCGCTGGGTGGATCCCTTCCGGCGGGAGGTCTGGGATTACAATATCGCGGTGGCCAAAGCCGCGGCCGCCATGGGCTTCGATGAGGTCCAGTTCGATTACGTCCGCTTCCCCGACAACCGGGGCGCCGGGTTCTCCAAGCCGGCCAACGAAGACAGCCGCACCGGGGCCGTCACCGGCTTTCTGGAGGCGGCCCACCAGGCCCTGGTTCCCTCCAATGTCATGGTGGCCGCGGACATCTTCGGCTACGTCTGCTGGAACACCAACGACACCGACATCGGCCAGAAGATCGACCGGGCCGTCCAGGCGGTGGACGTGGTCTCCCCCATGCTGTATCCTTCCGGCTACCAGTTCGGGATTCCCAACTACCGCAACCCCGTCAAGCATCCCTATGAAATTGTCTACCTGTCGTTGAAGCGGGCCCAGGAGCGCACCAACGCCGAACCCCGGCGCTTCCGCCCCTGGCTGCAGGCCTTCCGGGATTACGCCTTCCGGGGCGGCGACTTCAAGGAAGACCGGATGCGCATCCAGATCCAGGCCGCAGACAAGTTCGGCTCCAGCGGCTGGATGTTCTGGAACCCGCGCAACATTTACCCCACGGGGAAGTTTGTGAACTGAGGGGGGGTGGGGGACACCATCTTGGGCATGAATGACAAAAATTCTCAGAGGATTTTTCAGTTCAGCCGCTCAACCTAATACAACTTTACCTTCTCGACTTGAAAATTGCCGCCGAGATATGCGGAAAGAGATATTATATCGGCACATCCCGGTAACGATAGATAACGATAGATAATGAGAAGATATTTTCTTATCGGCATGATCCTGGCGGCGGTTGGCCTGGTCCGGGTTCCCTCGGGAGCGGCCGCCGATGGCACGCCCTATCCCGACAAAGGGCCGATACCAACCCCCATGTGGGGTAAGACGTTTCGCTGCCAGGACCCCATCTCCGGGGCGCTTTTCAATGGCGATGGCACGAACAGCAAAAATCCGGTGGTGGATGCGGGCACCCAGACGCTGGGGGGCGTCACCGGCACTTACCTGCTGAAAAAACTCCAAACCAACGACTCCATCGCCTTCAACAGTCATAACTATACCGTCTATAGCGCCGTGCTTCAGAAGATGACCATTGATTACGCCTATAAAAATGCCTCGCAGCCCTTGCTGTATTACGATCCTCAAGCAATGGGGGGCTTGGATTTCAGTATTCCAGACAAGATCAACAACGGCCAGCCCACCGATCTGCTGGCCGCCCAGCCCCCCAATGCCCCCACCACCTCGGATTACACCAGGGAAAAAGTTTATCTGACCAAGCCGCCCACGGACCCGAAGTCCCTCTTTTTTATCCCCAATCTCCCCAACACCGGCGGCGGACACGACGGCCTCACCGCCAATGTCTATTTTGTCAATGATCCATACGTGCAGGCGGACGGCTATACGCCCAAAGGTCCTACCCCCCACCTCACCCCTTACGGTTGGGCCCTGGATCCCAAAAGCGTTAACGCGCCTTATACCGTGTACCTTCTCGATAAAACCGGCGGACAACTGACAGGGAAAGGGAAGGAAGTCAAAATACCCACTCCGCCGATGAACATCTGGAAGCACACCATTCAGGGCAACATTGACAACCTGAAGAAATTTCTTATCGATGCCGTCGAAAGCGATCCGGAGTACCCCTTTCCTCCCGGCCCAGATAAAGCCAGCAAACTCAGCTGGCTCAGAAAAGGCGGGATTTATCTTCACGTCCAGCCCCAGCCCGGTTTTCAGAGGAACCTGCTGCGCTACTACACCGCCTGGGGAGCGGCAGATCTCTACAACCAATCCTCCGGCCTGTTTGTGCGCCCGGATGGCGCTATCGAACTGCCGGCGGTGCAGGTGGCGGGGCAGTGGAGATATGCCCCGGTCGTCACCCAAACCTGGGACGGCAGCCAGCGCTATACCCTGCTGAATCTCACCAATGCCCAGGTGCCCTCCACGTATGACGATTACCCCGGATTAGAGTGCTATTTAGCCAGCAACGTTTTTCTCCCCGGCCGCGCCGGGGTGGTGACCACCTACGTGGACTATCTGGTGCAGGATAAAAACGGCCTAAGTCCCCGGGAGATGGACATGTGGCTGGGCTTGAAAGGCGCTACCGCCGATGCCGTGCGCTTCTGGGGCGATGCCCCGGTGGACGGCAAAGTAACAGAGCCGGGCGGCCAGGCCAACAAGCCGTATATGTTCGGCGCCAGCACCTCCTCCCAGGGCTCCAAAGGCCTCATCTGGAACTATTCCTTGCGCCTGCAATCCTCCAACAGCTTTTGCGTCGCCCGGCAGAAGCAGGACGAGCTTAAGGGCAAGTTATACGATGCTTCCTTTTATGCGGATTTGCATAACGGCAAAGGCTACCAAAAGGCGGCCACCATCTCCTACCAATGGCAACCCTGGACCATTGACAACAACGGGAAGTGGGTCAGAAGTCTAGACGCTTACGGCGCGGGGGTGCCGCAACTCACCTTTGCCGACCCTCTGGGGGGCAAGGTCTCGGTCCAGGCCTCCAAGGCGGCGCACTGGACCCCTAGGATCATGACCTGGTCCAGTCCCTATAATGTGAACCCCGCCAATTTGAGCCAGGACAACAATGTGCTGGGCGGCTTACTGCGGGAATATTTTGCTACGGCGATTACCCAGGACCCACAGATAAAATATCTCATCGTCCTGAATACCCGCAACGACTGGACCGCCGGCTCCGGGGATTGGGGGGCCGGGGTCAACTGGAGCAACGGGGCGGCGCCCGGAGACTATAATAATGTCTATCTCGAACAAAGCGACGGCGTCAACCGCACCGTCACCTATCACAATCCGGCGGCGGCCGCCCCCCCGCTGTCCATGCTGCGCCTGGACGCCACCGGCGCCGGCTCCCTGACCCTGCAGGTGGATTCCGGCGGCCCCGGCGGCGAGTTGAAGGCCGAGATGGCCATAGTAGGCGCGGCCGGCAAGGGGGCGGTGCGCCAGGCTGCCGGCGCCGTGACCTTGAGCGACCGGCTCATTCTTGGCTATGAAGAGGCGGCCAACGGCGTCTACACCTTACAGGGCGGGACTCTCACCACCCCCAACGTCCTGGTGGGCCTTTACGGCGCCGGCGCCTTTACCCAGAGCGGCGGCGCCGCCATCGTGAGCGACGCCCTGACCATCGGCAGCGGCGGCACGTACACCCACAACGGCGGCGACCTCAGGGTTAAGCACTTAATCAATCTTGGAACCTTCAATGGCCCTGGACCTAACGCGACCTTAACTTACGAAAAGCTGGACCTTCAGGGGGGGAACTTTGTGGGCGATCTGGAGAACAAGACCCTCTTGACGGGCTTTGGGCCCCTAACCGGAAACGTGATCAATTCCGGCGTGGCGAGTCCCGGGAACTCTCCCGGAATCCTGAATATCATCGGCAGTTACACCCAGACCGCCACCGGGACTTACCTGGCCGAGATCGCCTCCGCCACCGAATATGATAAGATCAACGTCACCGGCGCGCCCGGCGCCGCCAGCCTGAACGGCGGCCTGGCCCCGGTGCTCCTGAGAGGCTACCGGCCCCGGGGGAACCAGGTCTTTCCCGGCATTATCACCACCACCGGCGGCGTGACCGGAGCCTTCAGCCGGATTGCCCACCAGCAAATCAGCCCCACCCTGTTTTGGCAGGCGCGTTATAACCCCGCCAGCGTCGACCTCTGGGTGCAGCGGCGCTATACCAACCCGGGTCTGGGCCTGAACTCGAACCAGGCGGCGGTGGGAGCCATGCTCAACGGGGTCTCCGGCGTGACCTCCGGGGACCTGGACACGGTCCTGAACACCATTGACTATCTGCCCGACAGCGCCGGGGTGCGCCAGGCCTTTAAGCAGATTTCCCCGGAGAAGGCCGGGGCCCTGACCACCCTGGCCTTTACCGGCGTCAGCTTCCAGATGCGCCACCTGGCGCAGCGGGTCAGCGATTTGCGCTTCGGCAGCCGGGCGGCCGGGGTCCTGGACGGCCTGCCCGGGTCCTTCAACTTCAACTACTCCCGGGGGGAGGGGCTGAGGTTGGCTTACAACTCCGCCGGCCTGGCCGGGCTGATCACTGCAAAGCCGGCCGCGGCCCCGGGGAGCCGTTGGGGTCTGTACCTCGACCCGGCCCTGATCCTGGGGTCCCAGCAATCCTCAATAAACCAGACGGGATTTAACTTTACCCTGGCAGGGTTCACGGCCGGGGCCGACTACCGGGTGCGGGACGACTTCCTCATGGGTCTGGCCACGGGCTACAGCCACACCGGCGCCGGTTTCCACGGCTCCGGGGGCGGGGTCCAGACCAACACCTGGCCCCTGACGGCCTACGCCGCCTACCTGCCCCAGTCCTTTTATGCCTACGGGTCCCTGGGCTACGCCCTGAACCTCTTCGATCTGGAACGGGGCCTTCGTTTCGGCGATCTGAGCCGCACCGCCAGCAGCTCCACCGCCGGCCAGCAGCTCAACGCCTACGGGGAGGCGGGGTACGACCTGAAGGCCAATCCTCTGGTGCTCACCCCGGTGGTTTCCCTGGCTTATTCGGGCCTCTGGGTGGACGGCTTTACCGAACGCGGCGCCGGCACCCTGAACCTCAAAGTCGCCTCCCAGGACGCCACCTCCCTGCAAACCGGGGTGGGCGCCAAGATGGCTGCGCCCCTGAAACGGGGGTCGGTGAGGGTGGTGCCCCAGGCCTACGCCACCTTTCAGCACGAGTTCGCCCACGACCGCCGGGGCCTCAACGCCAGCCTCAGCCAGGGCGGCGGCACCTTCAATTTCCAGACGGACGCCGCCAAAAAGAATTATGCTTCGGTGGGCGCCAACATCACTGTCTTGACCGAGAAAAATTTCCGGGTTCACCTCAACTATAACGCCGAGGTGGGCCGCTCCAACTCCACCGCCCATTACCTCAACGCCGGAGTGCGCTGGGAATTTTGACTGTGCGGCCTTGAGGGCGCACGCATGGGTCCGCCCCTACAAAATAAGGAGAAAAATTACCTTTATGATCGCAACTTGGTATGAGGCTCTTGGGGAATGGATTTTTTTGTCATCCTGAGCGGAGCGAAGGTCTCACGCATTTAGAGATACGAGATTCTTCGCGGCGCTCAGAATGACAGACGTGGTTTTTCCTGACTTTTGCAAGAGCCTCTCTTGGCAATCGCGATGATTATCCCTTTGAGCGCCTCTCGGTCTGAAATATTACTCGGAGCGAAACACCAATTACATTCCTGTAGGGGCGGGTTTAAAACCCGCCCCTACAGCCAGGCTTGTTGATGCAATTAATTTTCTGCTCCCACTAATACCTCCAGGGTACAACAGTAACTCTATGGTTTTTTTATTACCTTTTATCTCTTGGCGGTTTCGGCTCCTTTCTTCTGAGCCGCCAAAATACTGGCGTCCCCGCCGCTCTGGATAATTTCCGGGGCCGCCAGCCCCGCCTCTGTTATCCAGGCCGCCACCTCCTCGTGGTTATAGGCCCGGCCCCGGGGGGTGACTGCCAGCATGTGCACCCCGAACAAGGAGGCGTTCGGGGGACTGACGCCGTCGGCGTTCAGGAAGAAGTCCTGGATGGCCAGGGTCCCGCCGGGATTGAGGGCCGCCACGGCCTTGGCGATGAGGCGCCGGTTCTGGTCCTCGTCATAGCTGTGGAGGATTTGGGAGACCCAGATAAAATCGTAGCCCGCGCCGAGGTCATCCTTCAAAAAATTCCCGGCCAGGGTGTCCACCCGGTCCGTCAGACCGTTTCGGGCGATATTTTCCTGGGCGATCTTAATGGGCAGGGGCAGGTCGAAGACCGTGGCCCGGAGCTCCGGGTGGGCCTGGGCAAAGGCGATGGCATAGGTGGCCGGCCCGCCCCCCAGGTCCAGGAGGCGGCGCACCCCGGTGAGGTCCAGCTTGGCCGCCACCTGGGGGGCCAGGTCCCGGGCGATGGCGTGCATGCCCAGGATAAAGGCCCGGACCTCGGCTTCCTCCCGCTCGGGGCGGCCGTCCACCCACTTTTCCGGGTCCACCGACGGCGGGCGGCCAGCCAGGACGGTCTCCTTCAGGTCATCCCAGCCCCGCTTCCAGGTGTGTTCAATGTGCTTGACGATGGCCCCCCGGTAGTCGTCATGGCTCCGCACCAGGTAGCGGTCGGCCACCCGGCTGTTGCGGAAGAGCTCCCCCTCCTTGACCAAAAGGCCTTGGCCCGCCAGGCCGCTTAAAAAGATGCCGGTGGCCCGGGCGTCGGCCTTCAGCCACGCAGCGGTTTCGACGGCGCTCTGGGGCTCGGAGAGGAAATCGAACAGATTCAAATCCACCGCCGCCATGAGCATCCTGGCGACCTGGAACCCCCGGGCCATGTCCATGATCTGGCCGAAACCGGCGTCAGAGGAATTTGCCATAATCTTTCCTTTACTATCAATCAATTAATCCCAATTTTCGTAAACGACTTCGGATAGCCCCCGGCCTTCTTTGAAAAATTTGGGATAATTCCTTAATAGATTTGCCTTCTAGGTAATAAACTTTTAATTTATTTTCATCATCCTCTTCCCATTTCTTATAAGCTTTTTCAAAATATTGAGACCTTTTTTCGTTTTTTATGTTATCTTTTTCTAATATATTTGTATTAATAAAATATAATTTTTCCCCAGCGGGGATTTTAACTGAAATTATATTTCTCACGTTTTTATCATCTGAACTTGCTTTGGCTATTTCTTTGTGAATTTTTGCATTTTTTAGGCTTCTCTTTATATCCTTTACAATTCCAATCCACTGACGAATAGGAGAAAATATCATGTATGTTTCCCATTATTCTAGTTATAGCTATACATGGCGGTCGCCGGGAGACCTATGAGACCGGCGAACAGTCATTGTTTGGCACAGGCGAGAAGCCTGGGTCACCAATACCTTTCAGGGTTTTGGAGTAGGCCAACGGCTCCCGCCCGACTTTTCTCCGATTCCTGATATACACCCATTCAAATGGCTCATTCACTTCTTTCCCGGCGCCTGGTTTTTCGGACGATCAAACCGCCTGATCCAGGTATACACCGTCTCCCGGCAGTAGCCCAGGACCGCGATGAGGGCCAGGCACAGCCCCAGGATGATCAGGGTGTCGTAATAATCCCCCTGATAGACCTTGGCCCCCTGGAGGGTCAGCATCAGGGTGCCGGGAATCCGCCCCATCGTGCAGATCAGCAGAAAGAGTTTGAAGGGCATGCCGCTCAAGCCCAGGACAAAGCAGAGGAAGTCCTTGGGAAAGCCGGGAAAAATAAACAGGATAAAGGCGATCAGGGCCCCCTGGCGCTCCATCAGGAAGCCGAACTTCTCCAGGATTTCCCGGGGTATCCAGCGGACCACGTAACGCTCTTCCAACCAGCGGGCGAGGAGAAAGGCGGCCGCCGACCCCAGGGTCAGGCCCAGGGTGGAGTACAACAGGCCCAGGGGCGCCCCGAACAGGTAGCCGCCGATGAAGCCGGTGGCTTCCCCGGGGATGGGGGCGAAGACCACCTGGAAGGCCTGGATCAGGATGAAGGCCAGGGGCGCCAGGGGCCCGGCCGCCTTGAGCACGGACTTGATCCACTTTTTGTCGACACAGAAGCCGGAGTAATGGCACACTTGGTCCCACAGGAAACCACGGTAGTGAAACGCCCAGAACGACAGGCCCAGACCCAGGAGGGCCAGGGCCAGGAGGGCATAGAGGGCCGCCTTGCTCTTCCACCAGGGTGCTCCCTGGTCTTTCAGCGCCGCGCCGGCTTCGGTGGCCCGATTGTTCCCCGGATTATGCATCAAACCGCCCTGGCCGCAAAATATGACTCCCTCCAGGAGTTAATACTCTAAAATTTTTATGATAGCCGCAGGCGAAAGCAGGCGCAAGCTAAACGTTCAT
>Ga0172375_10010988_pt1 | contig 11625 bp, 10 predicted proteins | sample LakKiv1m_FD_114537 | JGI IMG/M metagenome (GOLD analysis project Ga0172375, IMG submission 114537) | Freshwater microbial communities from Kabuno Bay, South-Kivu, Congo - kab_092012_11.1m | ecosystem: Environmental > Aquatic > Freshwater > Lake | place: Democratic Republic of the Congo... | reverse complement strand
GTTTGTGCGGTTAAAAAGCAAAGAAAAGTAAAACAGCGGGAGATTGCCTCGTCGCTCACTTCGTTCGCTCCTCGCAACGACGATTCTTACGCCACTTTTTCGACAACCTCGTAATAAGAATGTAACATTGTATTGTAGGGGCGTATCTCTTGTTGTATCGGACTCTTGCTACCGCGCGGTTTTTGCGCGGGAAAGCATTTCTCTGGCGTGGGTTACGGATATACCGGTCTCGTTCTCTCCGCTCATCATCTTCGCCATTTCCTTGACCCTTTCTTCTTTATCAAGCAGAGTGACTTTTGTGACGGTGCGGTTTTTCTCGACTGATTTTGAGACCTTGTAATGCCTGTCAGCATAACCGGCAATTTGAGGAAGGTGCGTTATGAGCACTACCTGACGATTCGAGGAAAGTTCACGCAGTTTTCTGCCCAGTATGTCTCCCAACCGTCCGCCTATCTGGGAATCTATTTCATCGAAAATCAGAACCGGTATGGGATCGACTTTAGTGAGCGCTTTTTTAAGCGCAAGCATGACACGCGCTGCTTCGCCTGAAGATACTATTTCGGACAAGGGCTTCATTTCCTCGCCGGCATTCGGACTGATGTAAAAATTTACTTCGTCGAAACCGGTCGGGAGAGGAGTTTCTGCCCGGGTTACCCTGCACTCAAATTTTACGTGCAGAATGCCGAGCTCCTTCAGTTCCTTTTCAATGGTTGTTTTAAGCTGCTTTGCTGTCTTTGTTCTTTCCTTTGAAATATCAGCAGCCAGCTTTGATATTTCTTTTTCACAGGCTGTTATTTCTTTGGATATATCGGTTTCGTTTTGCTCCAGGTCCTCTAGGAAGTCATGCCGCTTTTTCGCTTTGTCATAAAAAGCTTTTGCATCGTCAAGGGTAGGCCCGTATTTGCGGATTATATCGTAATAAGCGTCGCAGCGTTCGTTTATATCTTTTATTTCGGAAGGTTCAAAAGATAATTTATCGCTGTAGTCCCTTAAACCTGACAGAAGGCTTTCCGTCGATCCCTGCATAGTATTCAGTGTTTCCGACAGATCCTTCATGCTTGGGTCAAGGGAAACCAGGGTTCGCATGGCTTCAAACGCCCTGCCTATCGCCCCGGAAAGACCGTTTTCTTCATTTTCAAGAATATCTATAAGCTGCGTAGCGCATTCGTAAAGCTTTTCCGAGTTGGAAAGCCTTTTTTGCGCGTTTAAGAGCTCTTCATACTTGTCGGTTTCAAGAGGTACTCTTTCGAGTTCCTTAATTTGGTGGGACAACAACTCAAGGTCGCGCAGCCGGGACGCCGCGCTTTCTCTTATCTCGTCCTGCTTTCGTTTCAAGCCTGTGTATTCTCCGAATTTTTGCGAATACCTTTCTTTCGTACCCGTAAAAACGCAGAGGCTGTCCAGTATCCCTATATGGGAAGACGCGGACAATAACATCTGGTGGTCGTGCGGCCCGTGCAGGTCTACAAGCCTGTCTCCTATCGACTTAAGCTGCGCCAATGTGGCGTTAAGACCGTTTATCTTTATCTTATTTCTTCCGTCGGGTGAATACGCGCGGTTTATTATAAAAGTCCTGTCTTCGCCGCTCAAATACTCTTTGATCTCGTCGGAATTTTCGGCGATATTTTTCGGCAGGTCAAAGACCGCTTCTACCATACAGGGTTGTTGCGGGTCGCGCACCTGAGCCGAGTCCAGCCTCTCTCCCAAAGAGTATCTCAGGGCATCTATAAGTATGGACTTACCTGCCCCTGTTTCACCGGTAAGTATGTTCAGTCCTTTTTCGAACTCAACCGACATGCTGTCTATAAGACCGAAATTTTTTACTGTCAATTGTGTTATCATAAAGTTTTTGGGGTCAGGCCTTGGCAAATAGATCCATATCGGGCCGGGCCGGATCCTGCACGCCTTTTAAAACTGTTTTATTATTCCGCCGGATACCCGACTGTCTGTGCAAGTATAACTTTTTTATCCGAAGTCAAATTCATGGCTTTTTCTAAAGCCGGTTTATCTACCATACCTCTTACCACAGTGCCCAACCCTAGAGACGCGCATACTAAATAAACGTTCTGGCTCACGTAAGCCGCATCAGCGAACGCATAATTCGCCGCAGTTGCCTCGTTCATGCCGCCCATCTTTGCCGTATCAGCTACAAAAACAAGATTTAACGGCGCTGTTTTCACGAACGGCTGCATACCGGTAACAGCGCGGATATCGTCTGTACCTAACTGTTTAAGCATATTCGACGCGGGATCATAGATATAATAACCGCTTTTTAAACAGGCATAAATCTCAATTTCCTGAAAATTTCTTGTGGACGGCGCTGTTCTCATATCGGCTGTACCGCGGTTAAAACCGTTCGCTGCCCAAAGAATGTTCGCAAGGACCTGCTGCGGAATTTCGTCTTCTTTGAATGCTCTCGTAGACGCGCGTTCGTTTAAAGCCTGCATGATCGGCATACCGCCTGTTTTATCCGGATTGGGTAATTCAATATCTTCCGCCGTACATGATAAATTAACGATTAAAATGAACAATGCGGCGAAAACCGCCTGTTTCTCAGCATATCTTAACATTTCACTCCCTCCGTATTATTTTGTGTATACTTTGTCGCCTACGCGCAGGCTTGCAATGAGCTTTTCGCTTCCTTTGGCTATACAGCTTAGTCCTGACGTAACCTTTGTTACTTTAAGAGTATACTGTTTATTTTTCGGAACCGTAGTTATTCCCGTTTTCGGGTCTTTTACGGCAGGCCCACAGTCAAAAACAGCCAAACTATCGCCGGGCACTATACCGTAAGCAGAGCCAAGGTTTATCATTACCTCGTTGTATGATATTTTTTCCATTATTTCGCCTTCCTGGGCGAATCTTTTCCTGAACTCGTTCCTATAGTTACCCGCTGCTATGTCCAGAGACTCGGCTATAAGTGCGCTATCCCAACCTGTCATATGCATAAAATTACCGGCGATCTTCTGGACTGCCGTGGTTATCTGCTTTTCCCTTAATGCCTGATCGAATGCTTTTCTGTCGGAGTATGTTGTTTCGGGGCCTCTTTTAACCGCAATACCTTTTATATCCGAAGCGTAATCAAGCATGCCTGTATCCACGTTTAAAAATTGAAGCGATAGGTCGGAACCTGCCGTTGTTTCTTCCCATATGCTCCCGTAAAAAGAATCCTTGTAATCGTTCTGATAGTTGTTCACTTCCGGGCCCGTCAGAGAACTGTTGACCGTGCCCGTTACGATATAATCCGCGCCGAGCAGGGTTCCTATTTCTTTCAAGTCCTGACCGTTTGCCTGCGCTTTTAATGCCCTTTCGGACATTATTTCGGTTATACGCCTTCTATCCACTACGTTGAACTGCGACATGAGCGCGCCTTCTACTTTGGACGTTGTTATGACCGCTATGTTTTCGATCTGCGAACCTTCGTCGGAAATACCAACCACCGCTACCGTTTTTTTAAATTTGCCCGCGGCCGACAGCTCTTCCGAAGTCGGCGCTATGATATGAGGAGTCGCGCATCCCGCGAGAAAAGGCAAAAATATAACCGCGATCGCCGCTTTGCTTATTTTACGGCCGAAGAATTTCATAAATGCCCCCTTAAGAATTGACGGTATTTGTGCCGTCGTATTTTTTCCTCATAACAAGAACGTTCTTATCGTGTTCCCTTTTATAATAAATGTCGTCCATCACTTTTTGGGCTATGAATATACCGAGTCCTCCCTGCCTTCTCTCAGTGACAGGTCTTGATATATCCGGTTTTGGCTGCATAAGCGGATCAAAGGGGCTGCCGTCGTCTATTATAGTAACAGAGATATGCCCGCTCTCTTTTCTGATCCTTACGTCTATATCGTGTTTTTTGCCGTCTTCAAATCCGTAATAAATGACATTGCTCACAACCTCTTCAAGGGCCAGGTTGATATCTTCGTGTATCTCGTTCCTGATATTATTTTTCTTTATAAATCGTGCGCAGACATCTTTAAGCCTCGGGATATCTTGTATGTCGTTCGCCAGAACAACGGATTCTTCTTCTCTCGGCGGCTTATACTTTAGCGCAAGCAGAGTTATATCATCCGACTGCTCGGCAGTGCCGGCAAAACTACGGATATCGTTAAGTATATTCTTAACCGTCTCTTCCGCGGATAAAGACGCGCCGGATGCCAGGCGTTCTTTCAGCCTCGCTTCGCTGTACTGTTCTCTCTTTTCGTTGAATGCCTCAGTGCCTCCGTCCGTATACAAAAATATCTCGTCTTCCGGCCCGAGCGTCAATCTGTCCTTTGCGAACATGGAATCACAATCGAGGCCTACAGCCATAGATTTGCCTCCCCTTACCATTTCAATTTTTTTGTTTTTGCGGACTAAAAACGGCGGGTTGTGACCGCTATTGGTGTACACGATCTCTCCGGTAGTGATATCGAGTATGCCGCAGAAAATCGTAACAAACATGCAGGATATGTTGTCCCGGCATATTTCCTTATTGACCTTTGAAAGAATTATATCTGTTTCCTTAACATCCAGCGCCGTTATTTTTATCAGCGTTTTCGTCACCGCCATAAATAAGGCCGCCGGCACCCCTTTGCCTACTACATCGCCTATGACAAAACAGAAATGGGTATCATCCAGAAAAAAGAAATCGTAAAAATCCCCTCCCACTTCTTTGGCCGGGTCAAGAACCGCGAAAATATCCAATTCATAAAGTTCAGGGAACGGCGGGAATGTCTTAGGCACAAGCCCCAACTGGATCTCATGGGCGATCCTCAGCTCGCTTTCCATTCTTTCCTTGGATACGGTGGTTTCCGTCAGTTCCTGTATATATTTCTTAAGCGCGGATTTCATGTATACGAACGATTCCGCCAGTTTTCCGACTTCGTCTCCGGATTTTATCGTATCAATATCGAATTCAAGGTTCCCTTTGGAAATATCTTTTGTCGCCTGGTATAACTTCATAAGAGGTTTTGTGATGCTCCTTGATATCATGATGATCACCATGAGGAGGAATAAAAATCCCCCTATACCTATGATAATAACAACGTCGTTCAGCCTGAACAGGTCTTCCATCAGTTCGTCCTGAGGATAGATAGTGCCTAACGACCAGCCTATCGACGGCAGGGGCTCATAAATAAGCCAGCACGGTTTGCCGGTAGAAAGGCTGTGAGTAAGAACAAATCCGCTCTTCCCCCTTGTCATATCTTTTCCTATCGCGCGGAGCTTCTCATCTTTTTTAGACTCTGCAAGGTCGAAAATTGTTTCGTTCATTATCAACTCTTTCAAAGGATGCGTTACAAGCCTGCCGTTCTTGGAAAGAAGAAAACCATATCCTGTTTTGCATATCTTTATGGACTTCACAATGTTCTCCAGCCACGGAAGGGACACATCGGCCGTTACAATGCCTATTAGCTTTTTTTCGCCGTCTAAATGCTTGTATATAGGTACCGAATATGTAGCCATAAGAATATTGCCTGCGCCCTCGTCGAAATACGGCTCAGTCCATATAGGCTTGCCCAGTTCTTTCGGTATCTGGTACCAGTCCCATTGATAATATTTATATGTCGACCCGTCTAGGAACATGTAATGCACCTTGCCTTCTTTTCTGTAGCAATAAGGCGCATAAAATTCCACCGCAGGATCGAACACATACGGCTCGAACGCCACTGTCATGCCGTATATATCCGGATTCCCTTCTATGATCTCTTCGAGAAGCTTTTGAAGCTGTTCGCGGTCAAGAGGATATGAGCCTACAAATTCGGCCACTGTATTCGGGACTTTTTCTATGGGTTTAAGCACGGATTCTATTTTATTCACCGTGGAAAGGGCGAGATACTTGGCGCACTGTTTTATGTTCTTGACTATGGTCTCGCGGGAAATAAAATAATTGCAGACGAATATCACGGCGAAAATCACCGTACAGCTTGCAAGAATGTAGAATGCCAGTTTGAATCCGAGACTTCTTCGTTTAATCATTTTTTTTGATAGCCGAGCGGTTAAATTCCGTGAACATCGGCACATTGTCGATAAGCCCGGTCTCCGTCATGTTCGCGGATACTTTATTATAATCTTCCTCGTTCAAAATACCGACTATATCATGTTTGTCTTTTGTCATGACCAGATCCTTTATCTTCTCCAACATCCAGCGCTGGTGGGTCCTGTTGGCGGGTATATGCGCCTTTTCCATATATTTCAATACAATGCCCACTGCTTCTTCTACATGGTTGAACGCGTACTGCCATCCCTCTATAGATGCGTTCGCGAATGCCTCACACATGGCCGGATCTTTTTTATAAGTCTCTGCCATCGCGTAGATGCCGTCTTCGGGGGCGTTCAACCCGTGTTCGTAAAAGAAAAAAGCGGAAAGGTCTTCCGGATCATAACCCGAGTTCAGTATCGTATGGTATTCGTTATAATACATCGCGGAAGCTACGTCAACGCCGTCCCGAAGGAACAAATTCACAGAATACGACTGAGTCACGACCTTTACGTTCAGTTTGTATTTTTTAAAGAATGCCCGCGGCTGTATCTCGAATTCCGCGTCCCATAACCCGACTTTTTTGCCTTCCATATCCTCGGGTTTATTTATACCGCTTGATTTTTTCGCCACAAGCATGAGGCCGGAGCGCTGGAATATCTGGGCTATGTTCACAAGGTCTATACCCTGCGACCTTTTTTCTATAGCTGTAGAAAGCCAGAGTACGGTAAAGTCGACTTTCCCTTCTTTAAGGAACCTGAACGGCGGCCTGTCCGGCCCGCCGTCCAACATATCCACGTCGAGCCCGTACTTTTCGTAGATACCTTTATCATGGGCTACATAAAAACCCGCGGATTGCGCCTGCGGCAGCCATAACGTAACGAAGGAAACTTTTTTGAGCGGCGGGTTTTCGCATTCGGGCCGGACAAAAGACAAAAAACTGCTGATAAGTATAAATATGATCGGTTTTATACGCAACAAGGCCGCCTAGAACCCTCCCTTTTTTTCCATTTCTTTTTTCTGCATAGCCGCAAGGTAATCGTCGAGCTCTTTTACGCTCTCGAATACGGCCAGGCTCGGCAGGGCGTTTATGATGTCGAATACTTTCTTGATCTGCGGTTTAAGATTTATAAGCGTAAAAATACCTTTTATGCTTTCCATGTTCTTTTTGGTCTTGAACACTACCCTGACGCCCGCGCTGCTCATAAAATCTACGCCGGCCATATCAAATACGAGCACTTTTGGCCTGTCTGAAATTATAGAATCTACCTGTTTTTCGAGCATTACACTGGTGTTTGTATCGATCGAACCTATAGGGGTCACCGTAACCTGGTCCTGGTCTTTTCTGCTTACGTTAACATCCAATGGCATATAACCTCCTTTATGACTTTATAACAAATTGTATCAGAATAAACATAAAAGTCAAAAGTCAAAAGTTAAAACTAAAAAGTCCGGAAAAATACCTAAATAATTAAACACACGGTCTAACACTTTTGCCCGCCCCGGCAAGCGCACTCAGCGGGCCGGGAACTTTTGCCTTTTTACTTTTTACTCCCTTCATACATCTCATACTTCAACAACCTGCACTCAATGTCGCCGTTAAAAAACTGTATTTTTGCGCTGGTTCTTAAACCGACTTTTTTTCCAAGGGGCAGGTTTCCCGTGAATATGAACGCGTTATATCCCCCGCATTTCTGCTTGAAAAAATCACCGAGTTTTTCGTAAACGTCTTCCAATTCTTCGATTTCTCCCATTCTCTCTCCGTACGGAGGATTAACTATTACAGTGCCCGGGCCTTCGGGTACGGGCGTATCCGCGAAATCACATACTCGGAACTCTATCGCATGGTCCACTCCCGCGGTCATCGCATTCTTTTTCGCGGCTTCCACGGCGCGGCTGTCTATATCGGACGCTAATATCTTTATGCCCGCATGTTTTTTCTGCGCGTCGTGTGCGGTTTTTCGGAGATCCTGCCATTTATTTTTATCATATCCGATAATATGCATGAAACCGAAATTCGTCCTCAGGAAAGCCGGATATCTGTTAAGCGCGATAAGAGCCGCTTCAATAGCCAGCGTTCCGCTGCCGCACATAGGGTTGACAAAATGCCCGGATCCGTCGTATCCTGCAGCAAGGATCACGCCTGCGGCAAGCGCTTCCTGCATGGGCGCTTTATGCGGTATCTTTCTGTAGTTCCTGTCGGAGAGTTTAACGCCCGAGGTATTTATGTATATCCATGCCCTGTCCCTCGTCCAGTATAAGGTAATAACAACATTATCCTTTTTAGGGCCTGCGTCAGGACGCTTGCCGCGTTCGCGGTAGATCCTGTCGACTATCGCGTCTTTTACCTTTTGGTTGGCGAACATGGTATTTTTAATATAAGGATTATCCACTCTTGAAACCACGCAGATGTATTCGTTTACTGGGATGATATCTTCCCAGGGGATCGCCCTTATTTTTTTGTACATTTCTTCCGGGATTATGCATGAAAATTCTTTTACCAGATAAAGGACATTATACGCCGTGCGCAGAGAAAGATTGAGTTTCATTGCGTCATGCATAGATGCTTCGACTACCGCTCCTGTTTCGTGGGACGTTAATACGTTAAACCCGAGCGTACGCAGTTCAGCCGTTAAAAAAGGCGAAAGGCCCTTGGCGCATGTCACAAGCACTCTTCCTTTAAGGCTGAAATTTATCACGATACTCCTTTTTAGGCTTTATATACTTTATCGTTCTCGTGCACGGGTTTTATCACTTTGATGCCCACATCGGCGTTCTTCCCGGCGGTTTCTATATTCTTATGGTCGGATTGCATAGACGATATTTTCTGCAGAAAATATCCGCTTTTCCCTTCTATCCTTACGGTGTCCCCAACCTTAAGTTCTTTTTTTACCTTTATTACTCCCACGGATATTTTTTCGAAATAATGAGTGATGACCCCTATCTCTTCTCTTAAAGTTTCGGGTTCAGGCTTTTTACCGGGTTTTATAGGTGTTTGTATGTTTTTTCCCGGCAGTACTTTGCGGGATTCGTTTTTAACTGTTTTTTTTACGGGTATACGCGCTTTTTGGGTCTTGATCGGCGCTTTTATAACGGTCGTTCTTGCGGCCGGCTTTTTAACTGCGGCTTTTTTTAACGGCTTTACGGGTTTTTCTTTTTTCGGCGGTTTTGCGGAAGTTTTAACCCTCCCCCTGACCTTAAAAACAGGGGGTTTTTCTTCTTTTGGGAACATGTTCTTCAGAAATTCTATTATACCCATATTTTAAAGCGGCTTCCTTTCCGGCGGCAAAACCGGCGTTACGCCGTGTTTAACCCGGATAAACGTTTTCTACGACTACTTTTATAATACCTGTTTCGGGATCTTCTATTTCGCTGAATGCCTTTTTTGTAAGGTCTATGATGACCGGCGACTGTCTCGGCGGCATTCTGTCGTTCACCCGGACAAACACACTTTTCCCGTTTTCCGCGTTTGTCACGCGCAGGACGGTACCGAAAGGTATAAGCGGCCTCGTGGCGCATGTCATAGCTTCTTCGTCTACGATCTCGCCGTTGGCCGTTTCTTCTCTTACAAAAAAATTATCGTTCTCGTACCAGGTCGCCATGCCTGATATATTCTCATTATCTGCCCATGCGCATATTAAAACCGTTTGCAAAGTGACTAGTAGCACAAATATTTTCATTTTTCTTCCCGTAATTATTGTTATGTAGGCTTATTATATCATATTATCGGTACATAATAGAACATGTGTGAACGAATATATTTAAATCCTATTGTTATGGGTCTCGGTATGATTTATACTCCGGGGGCACCTGACGCTTTATAGAAATTCAGAAGTGATGCGCCCTATAGATCGGAACTCTCGGAAAGTTTTGCTTCGAAAAAACAGTAATAATGCCGGGATCCCGTATGCGGTCAATGATATAAACCCTGTCCGGTAAGTTTTGCCGCCAGATCTTTTCGTTTAAGCGAGCAGAGTTTCTGCATACATCTCTGCATGCCAGGGGAATCCCCGGTTTTTTTTAACAGCATCGCCAGCCTATAAAACGTATCGGGGTCCGACGGATTAAGTTCGGCCGCCATTTTAAAACAATTCATCGCTTTTATGCTCTGCCCGGCTTCTTCCCTGACGACACCAAGGCTGTAATATACATCGGGATCTTCCGGGTTTATCGACATAGCCCTTTTGTAACAACGGGCCGATTTTTCGAACTCCCCTTTTTTATAATAGATGAACCCAAGGCTGAAAAGGGTTTCGCTGTCGTCGGGATTAATTCGGAGGGATTCGTGGTATGATTCTACGGCCTTTTCGTAAAAATCAGGGCTGCTTATTTTATCGAGAAGATGGTAAAGGCCTTTTACGACAAAACTTACGAGATTATCCGCCATTTTTGAAAAATGCTCGTAAGACTCTCTCGCTATATTACCCGCGCGTTCTCTCGCCTGTTTTTCCCATTCGCTCACTTTTGCGCCGAATTTTTTATATTTTTCCTCTTCCCCATAGCTCTGCTCTTTACCCGACGCTATTTTTGTTTCGTAAATAAAACAGGCGTTGTATTCTTTCCTGCGGGCAGGATTCCCCAGTATCTCGTAGGCCTCCATTACTTCTATGAATTTTTTGCTCGCCGCTGCTTTAAAGTTATCCGTATGCCTGTCCGGGTGCCATTTTACCGCGAGCCTCCGGAATGCCTCTTTGATCTCGTCCTGGTTCGAAAGATATTCGACGTCCAGAACCTTATAATGGTTTTTTGTGGCCATACGGATATTAATTTATAACATAACCGATAATTAATCAAGTAACTTTATGATTTGTCTGTATTTTATGTTAGGGCATCGTCGGACGCTATCCTCGCTACGTGAAATTGGGCATTATCAAAAAATTGTTATAATCTCTTATTGATCGTCCGTATGCCCACTTTCAAGGCCGCTCAGATAGCATCCGCCAATGCCCTAACAGTTAACTTAGTTTAATCTGCTGATTATAAAACCGGCTATATTGAAATAAACAAATAGGGTCTGGATATCGCATATGGCGAGAACAACCGGACCCGACGCAAGAGCCGGGTCGAAATTCAGGCGCTTAAATAAAAGCGGCAGCCCCAAGCCTATACCGGCCGATGTTAATATAGTGAGGATCATGGAAATCGCGATAATAAGCCCGAGTTCGGCAAGGCCTTTCCAGAACACGGCAAATGCCCCTACTATAGCCCCGCATACAAGGCCGATAAATACACCTACCGTGATCTCCCTGAAAATTACGGAACCGAAGTCTTTTGATGTTATCTGACCCATCGTGATATTCCTTACTACAATGGTGGAGCTCTGAACTCCTATGCTTTCTGAAAGGCCGAGTATAACGGGAACAAAAAAGAAAATAGCGGTTATGGTTTGGATATTCGCCTGAAAGATACCTGAGATATAAGCGCAGATAAGTCCGCTTGCTATATTGACAAAAAGCCACGGAAGCCTGAGGTATAGGATATTTTTTATCGATGCTGTCCTCATTTCTTTTGCGCTTATGCCGGCAAGGCCCGCGATCTCGTCAACAGCGTCTTCTTCGAGGACCTGCAGCGCATTGTCCGCGCTTATAACCCCTACGAGTTTTTGTTCGGCATCAACTACCGGCAGGCCGAGATACCTGTGCCTCTGAAGAAGGCGGGCTACATCGACT
>Ga0172375_10010985_pt1 | contig 11626 bp, 10 predicted proteins | sample LakKiv1m_FD_114537 | JGI IMG/M metagenome (GOLD analysis project Ga0172375, IMG submission 114537) | Freshwater microbial communities from Kabuno Bay, South-Kivu, Congo - kab_092012_11.1m | ecosystem: Environmental > Aquatic > Freshwater > Lake | place: Democratic Republic of the Congo... | reverse complement strand
TTCTCAATCGCCTCAATAGTCGGTAATTGCGGTAAAATCTCCTCTATGGCTAATTTTGAGGCTTCTACGGCTATTATAGCTTCATCCGCGTCTTTACCATCCTTAACTTCCAACATTTTTTTATCAATTTCATTTATTTTATTTTTATAATTTTCAATTAACTTTTTAATCTCTATATCAATTAAATTTTTAACTTGTCCCTTTAAATCAGTAATATCTGCTATATTATCATCTTTTAATTTTTTAGAAAATTCTATCAACATTTTATTTATCATTTGAAATTCAGCAATATTTTTATCCCGCATTTTTTTAAGAAATTCAAAAACTTGTTTAGTCATAGCTAAAAATTTTTCTTCGGTAAGGCCATCCGGTTCCATCAAGGATAAAAGTTTTTTTAATTTTTCTTCGTTAGTCATATTGACAAATAAAATTTATTTATCTTCAAAAAATAAATATAAAATTGTTATAAATGTTAAAAAATACATAATTCATTTTTTAAATATTTGTTCCAATGTTTGCCGTTGATTTGGTGATGAACGGTTAAAAATTTTATCAAGCTCTTTTTGCCTATTGTTTGTTTTTTCTTCTGGCTTATTAAATTGTTTTAAAAAAGATGGCGTTAATTCGCGTTTTAATTGATTAACACCTTTATATCCTTCTTTAGTTTTATATTCTTCCAATTTAACAATACTGCTAATTGCTTGTCCTAAATTTTCTACAAATGAAACAAGTCTTGGCACGGCCAACATAGTTTTTGTGTCTAACGCGCCTAATATAGTTAATGCTTCCGTATATAATCGTTTGGTTAATTTTCCTAAAAAGCTGTCATTTTCTTTGTCAAGAAATTTATTTCCCAAGAAAATAACCGCCGTGGTAATTTCCGCTGCTCTTAAAATTTCTTTTAATTCTCTGGAGGTTGCCGTTTTTTTAAATTCGCCTTTGCTTAAATTTTTGGAAATTGTTAAAAGATTATTGCTTACTGTTCTAAATATCGGTATCGCCCAAGTTTTATATTGGGTAATAATTTGTCCTTCCGGCGTTGAGCCGATAATTGATTTGTCTTCATTTAACATCCGGTATTTACCAATTTCTAATTTCATTTCCGCTAATCTTTGAGTGGACACTTTACCAGTCTTAAATTCTTCATCGGTTAAACTGCCAAGCAAATGTATTTTATTGGCCTCGGTAGTGGAAACTCTAAATAAACCAAACATTCCTTCAGTAAATTTATCGCCGATATTTTTTGCCGGTTCAGCCAATTCTTCCCAGATATTTTTGCCGATAAAATTTTTATAATCATCAATAATTTGCCGGCCTTGTTTAGTTGTGTATCTGTTTATACCTTTTAAATATAATTTATTTCCGATATTAACAAAAGTAGAAACTTGCTCACCGACTAATGAGGCTAAACCGATTGGTAAACTTAAAGCTAAATCTTTAAAATATAAAAATGACCTGATGGCGCTAATGGCAATATCTATTTTCCCCCCTTGTTTGGCTATTAAAGTCGTTCTCCGTCCTTTTTTATTATTTAGCCATTCATTAACAAAAGTTTTTAAACGTCTATCCATTTCCAAACCTTTGGGCGTAAGCTGGCGCGGAGTTAAAGACTGGACATAAATATCAATTTTCGGGATTAAAGCGTCAAGCGCTTTTTTCTTTTCCAATACTTTAAAATAAGTATTAACCGCTTGAGCGATGTTTTTTGTTGGACTGATAGCGCCAGTTCTTTTTAAAGAAAATTGAAAAAACTTTTCTAATGGTAAAATTTCTTTGGTTGTCTGGTCTAAAATTTGAAAAATTTGTTCGTCTTGTTTGTATTTATCAAATAATTCAATAAAGGCCTTTTTAAAACCGTCATCTTTAATCGCTTCTAAAAATCCACGGCGAGTATTGGTAATATAATTACTTCTGCCTTTGGTTAAAACTTCATTTTCCAATAAATATTCCAGCGCATCGGCGTATTTAACCTGTAAATAATTGGCTAATTCCAATTCTTCCTTAGTCATTTTTTCGGCTATTTTCGTGTTGCCGCTTAAATAATCAAATACCAAATTATCAGTCGGTATAGCTCTCTGTAATAGATTGCGCGGTCTTGATTTTCTGGCTTTGACTACCAAATCATTGATTATTTTTTCTTCGCCCAAATGTATTTCTTCGGCTTTTAATAATTGTTCGTGAGTATTTTCCACCATCATTTTATAAAATGGATTTCGTTCGGCTAAGGCCGTGTCAAATCTTAATCTGTCAAGCTCGGCGACTTTGATATTATTCAATTCTTCAACTGGTATTTTTAATTCTTTTGCTAACAATTCCCGCGCTTCTCTAATAGTTTTAATGTTGCCTAAATCGGTTTTTTTAACAGTTTCCAATTCCCGTTGGGTTAAAAATACATCACCAAATTGCGTTTTTTCTAATTCAGTTTCCAATTTAGCCAAATCATCTATGTTCATTTTTTCAATCGGCGGCAGTTTCATCGCACTTCTTAAAGCGTCCACTCTTTGTAATTCCTTGTCTCTAATTAAACTTAAAACTTGATTTTTAGCCTGTCTGGTTTTAGCTAACTCCATTGCTTTAATTCTAAAATCATCTATGAATTTTTTAAACTCATAATTATCCATATTACGAATGTCTTTTTGATTGATTTTTCTAATGTCGCTGTCGGAAAGTCCGAATTGTTTTTGCGCCGCCTTTACAAATTCCCTTCTTCTTTCTACTCGTTGGCGTTCAGTCATAAAACTTTCTAATTTTTTTGCGGCAAAAGCGGCTTTACTTTCTTTTGGTATTTTAGTTAATGGCGTTAATTCGGTAAAACGACGCGCTTTGAAAATATCAAAAATTTCATCAGCGTTTTTTTCTTGGCTGTAAAGAATATTATCAATGACATTCGGTTCGGCTTTAACTTTATTTTTTAATTGAGCTACATCTTCTATTTCGTCAAGTTTGCCCGGAGTAATCAATTTTTTAAATTGTTGATATTGATTTTCCAATTCACCTTCAGCAAATTTTAAACTTTCTTTTTTTTCTATATCCAAACTTCTTTGTAATTGCGCGTCTCTCCTTATTGCCAGTTGCTCTTTGCCGGTTAATATTTTTGGAAATTCTTTTTTATTCGCCTTCTCCCATATATCGGTGAGTTGGGATTTGGTAAAACAGATTCTCATATATTTGATAGATTAAAGTTATACACAGGTAGAGTGTAAAACTGCTTGACAATGCTTCCGACCTTTGCTAAACTTAACTTATGAAACATAAAATGTCTGGAACAAGATTTTATCAAATTTGGTGTGCTATGAAGCAACGCTGTTTTTATCCTAAACATAATCGGTTTAAGAATTACGGCGGGCGAGGAATTACTATCTGCGAGGAGTGGTTGGATTTTCAAAACTTTTACCGAGATATGTATAAAAGCTATCAGAATCATTGCGAAAAGCACAGCGAACGAGATACTACCATTGACCGTAAAAATCCCAACGGAAATTATACTCCCCAAAACTGCCACTGGAATACTCTTTGGAATCAAAACCTTAACCGAGCGAATAATCATTTGCTTACTTATAAGGGAGTTTCCAAGCCGATGACTCAATGGGCGAGAGAAAAAGGATTTAAGCGTGGACTTCTTGAAAACCGCATTAAGCGTGGTTGGTCGGTCAAGAAGATGTTGGAAACTCCTACTATTAAAAAATTTAGTCATTAAATTATATGAACCAAAAAAAACATATTTGCGACGGAGGAGATGACTTTGGTTTAGTTGATTGTTTACAATGCGAAAAAGAAATGATACAGCATTTGAAAAAATCAAAGAAATCTGATGAACCGAACGATGGATACAAAGATCATAGATATAACGCCAGCTCTTGTGGTTTAGAAGATACTGGAACTTTTGCTGACCATTTAGAAGAAATTGATAAAGATTAGTTTTCATATTTCTATACAAAAGTTATCGCCATTTTTCTCAAATCTTTTGACAAAATCATCAAAATTCTTTGATTTTTTAGCGTGGTCTGCTATCGGTTGTAATTCTTTTGGCAAACCATCTTTTAATTTAGACTGGTAAAACTCATCCACTAATTGTTGTTTGTTTTTTAATACCTCCTTATTTAGAACAATTTGCTCTCCATTATCAACGCCTTTATATTTTAACTTAACCACATCAAAACCCTCATTTTTATATTTTAATAAATCATCGGTTTTGTATGTATCAAAATCAACTATTTTTGTTTTCGCATTCGGGGAAATATAAAATTCAGCTACTTGACCTTCCTTTCCGCCAAAAATTCTTGCATATTCTTTTCCAACGCTTTCTTTACTGCTTACAGAAAGACCAACCCCTTTATTTTGCCCACCAACTAATACCTCATCTGATAATTGAGAAGGATGATACCCCCTGAATACTTTTGTTTGACTTCCAATATAATCCTCTGCAGTCTTAAAGTTACGAGGGTCAGTAGTGTCTATGGCTTTGCCTCCCTTTGTTTGTAAAATTGCTTTATTTTTAATCCCTTGTTGAAAAATTTTAATATTATCTTCTACGATTTTTTTATCGGTAATATCAATAAAGTCTTTAGCCAACGGCTTTAAAACTTCGTCATTTCCCTTGAAAATCTTTTTTAAATTCCTTAAAATATTTACTTCGTTTTTTGATTTGGCGATATTAGAAGAAATTAGTTTTAAGTCTTGTTTTGCCCCGCCACCGACTGGCACAATATCAAGTCCAGCGGAAACAATGCCTAATCCGATTGCCACCGATGTTGGTAGTTTATTGCCTAAACCAACTATATTTGCCAGTTCCCGGCCGCCTCTTTCAAGGTTGGTGTCTTCTTCGCCAACTAAGGATTTTTGAAATTTAGTTTGCGGCTTAAAAGTGGCTTTTAAATTTCTATCATATAAAGCCTGCCCGACATTAAAAAATGAACGGGCGATGCTTTGGCCGATTTCTTTTCCTGTTTGAGCAATAGCGCCGGGAAATTCTCTTAAAAAATCCACTACTCTGACTTTATTCGGTTGAGGCGAGGTATATTCTCCGATTTTTTGTAATAGTGATGTTTTTCTCGCTGGTATAATAATCGGTGTTGAAGTCTGTATTCGGTCAATTTGAGGCATATTATTCACAATATTGATGCTTTCTTGTTTAGTTTGTATTGGTTGAATTTTATTTTTATCGTTTAAAATAACAAAATCAAAATTATTTTTAGCCAATCGTTTTTTTAAATCCATATATTGTCCTTGCGAACTATAAGGCAAGGCAAAATCAATTCTTTGGTTATAAAATCTACTATTCATATGGTCGTTAACTTTAAAAACGCCATCGCCATATTTTGTTTTTATGTCGGATAAAGACGGTATTTTAATTAAAGTATTAACCGGAATTTCTGAAATTATTTTACCGTTTTTATCTTTATTATATGGTACAGCGATATCGCCAAATTCCACTTTAGTATTAAAAGCGCCAACGCCATTAGCGTTTATTCTTGTTTGTTTGGCGTCATATGGGTCATAAAAAGTAAATTCTCGTTTCAATATTTTTTCTGTTAGTTCTTTTCTTGCCGGTATGATTAAAGTCATAATAAACTTTCTATATAGCGTTTAATATCGCTTTCTTTGCCGCTATACCATCTGGCATAACCGGCAGCTTTGGCACTCTTAAATAATTCATTAATATCAAAATTCTTTAACAAATAATCAATAATTTCGGCGTTGGAAAAATCATTATTTTTAGCTTGTTTTATTTTTTCTTTGAACCATTCTTCTGAAAATGTTTCTGGTTTGTTAATTATTCTTGTGTCCAATAAAGCATTTATTTCGGTTGCGTTTAATTTAGTATTTTTTAATAAACCTACTTTTAGTTCTTCAGTCGTAGCATTAGGATTGGCATCTAAAATTTGTTGCGCGTAATCCCATTCGTTTCCTGCGTCCAATTTTGTTGTTCCCCCTCCGCCACCACCGCTAATTTTTACTTTTCTGTTCGCGTCCATATTTTGGTATTCATTGAAACTTATCGGTTTTCTGCCGGCCAATTTTTCTTGTTCCGCGTAATATTGATATTCGCCGATAATTCCCGTGCCGTATTTTTCGGTGGGAGTTAATTCTTTTTGTTTCGGTATTATTTGCGCCTGCAATGCCGCTAAATCTTGCTGGAACGTCGCCAAATCTTGCTGGAAAGTAGCAGAATTTGGGTAAAGATGAGCAACAAGTTGAGTAATTTGCGAAGCAATATCCGCCTGTCCGTTTTCCATTGCTGTTTTAGATATGTTTTGCGCGATTGATGAATTAGTTTTATACAAATCAAGCGCGATGTTATTTTTTTCTTTTAAGGCGTCTAATTGTCGTTGTTGTTGTTTAGTGGCAAAATCATAAACTTTATCAATTAAATTTTGTCTATAATTATAAGCATTCTGCGCGTCTTGCGATTTTAATTTAAAAACGGTATCTAATTTATTTTGCGCTATATTTAAAGCCTGCTGGGAAGTTCCCAAATCTCCTTGCGCCGCCAAAACTTTTGCTTGCGCCATATATGCTTGTGTTTGCAAAGGCAAAGAACGCAAAGCGATTTCACGCAGTCTTCCCGCCTGTATCGGCGCAATTCCGCCGGCTGTTACTCCTCTACCTTTAAATTCTTCCTGAATTTGCAACGGCACGGCTTCGGCTTCTTTATTTAACGCTTGTATTTGCGCATTTATTAAATTCATTTCATTTTGCGCTTGTTTAACTGAAGTCTGTTTAGCCAAAACATCTTGTTGCAAAGGTTCTATGCCGGCGTTAGTATATTCCGCGTTATAAATATCGGCTTGTTTTGGCGGTTCATTAGATAAATAATTTTTAAACAAATCATTTAAGTCGGTTGATGACGCGGAAACAGTATTAGAAAAATTATCAAGTAAAGATTGCCCGCCGGCAATAAGGCCTTGATAATTAGTATTATCAATCGGTTTATCCGATAATTGAATTTGCGATTGTGGTTGTAAAGCTTCCGATGTTATAGGTAAAAATCCTTGATTGGCTAAATCTTGCGGATTGCGTTCTTCTTCTTGCACTATTTCACCGGTTGTCGGATTTTGATATTTTTGCATATTTTTAAGCTGAACCTTTAATAATTCCTATTGCCACTAAAGCGGCGCGTAATTCATTAACTAAAGTTACGATGGCATTGGCTTGCGCCTCCGTGGTATAACCGTAAGGATTAGTTTGAGTTGCGCCAGTCGTAGTTATTCCATTTTGAGCCGCACCACTTCGTTGGATTATTGGAGTAGTATTATAAAATCCTAATTTTTGGGTTGTTTCCGTGCCTATTTTTGTGCCGGTAGTTTTGCCTAATTGAATGTTGCGCCCATCTAAAATCTGTAATAATTTATCAAAAACAAATCTGTCGGTAAATAAGATATTGCTTAATTCTTCTTTGATAATTTGTCGCACTTCATCTGGTGTCATAAATTAAAATAATGATTTGTCAATAATTTCTTCTTTAAATTTTAATCCGGTGATAACTGCTCCGCCGGTGCTTTCAATTCTAAATTGAATTTCTTTGTATTGCGGAAAATTAACACCGGAACTTTCAATGTTTATCGCGCCGTGCGAAATACTATCGTTAGCACTGTCAGTAAAAACAGTTGTCCACGAACCATCTAAATCGCCGTCTTTGCGGTATTTTAGAGTTACTTGTCCGGCCGACGGCAATGGCTCGTACATCACCTCTACGCCAATTAATTTTTTAGTTAAAGAACTGTCGCCGCTGTTAAAAATAAGACTTTCGTAAACGGAGGCTAAAGTAGCCGAATAAACTTTTGTTAAATCAGATATATTAACCGAACCATCAGCAGAATGAGCAATTATCCAAGTTTCAGCTAATTGATAAATTCCTTGATAAGTTTTTGCAACTGCATTGTCCACTTCTTCTTCTACGAAATCTAAGATAATTTTTCCATTTTCTTCTACCGCCCAAATACCATTACGAGTATCCCCGTTTAAAGGAAGACTGGCTGGAAAATATAATTTATTATTTTTAACAAATTCATAGGAAGGAATGGCTGAAGTTGTATCTATCGCATCATCAACTATTATTTCATTTAATAAAATTACTCCATTAGTAGTTGCTTGTTTTATTAACAATCTGCCTTTATCTAAAGAAAAAGAAGAATTGATAAAATATTCCATTATCGCAATTAACTTTCCATTCAAATTAACTAAATGTTTTAATATCCCACGACCTAAATCAATTATCGCGGTTACAGTCGTCAAACTGCTATCTCTATCCCAAATATAAATAAAACTATGGGAATCAGAACCTCCTTTAGTTACGCAACCAATCGCCAAATATGTTCCATAAGAACAAGCAGCCACAATTTTTAAATGCTTTGGCAATGTTAAAGCATTGGTTATCCAAGTTGCATCATTTAAAGTATGAACAAAATTATCAGTAAAAAAATATGCTATATCATCTGCTAGATGATGGACGGGTTGAACAACATAAGAAAAAGATGCTACCGCCGCGCCACCTAAAGTAGCCACGACATCATCATCAAAAGCAGCGCCACTATCAGTATTAAATCCTAATAATTTTCCATTAGTAGCCCACATATAAAGATAATCTTCATTAGCGGTTTTGCGGCGATAATGGAAAAAACATCTTCCATAATTGCTTGCTCCATAAATTGAGCTGCGTGCTAATGAACTGGCATTATTAGCTGGTATGTCCCAATCATCACCATCGGAATTCAACATATAAATTGCTACTTTGCCTGAACCATCTTTGCCAAAACCAAATAATTTATAACTGCTGTCATCAGTAGCGCGAGGAGCATAAATAAAATCAATTATGGAGTAAGTTTTATTTTCTGCGGCTACAGTTTGATGATATGGTTTTAATTTATGCGGATAGGTAAAAGTATCAAAATGTTTGGTTAAACCAAATTTATTCGCGCTTTTAGAGCGCAAATCATTAGTGAGACCGCCATCAAATTTGTCTATTAAAGTAGTGATGATTTTCCCCATAATTATTTATAAAAATAAGCGCCTAAACCACTGGTTAATTGACAGGTGGCGCTGGAATATGCGGCACAACTGACAGTAAAATTAATACTGGAAAAATTAGTTGTAAAACGGCAACTTCCACTATTACTGGCACCGCTTACGTTCAAATCAAAAATATCGTTAGTATAACCATTCTTAAAAAATGTTTGGGATTGCCTAACAATTAAATCAGGGTCAACGGAATTAATACATCTAAAATTCATTACTACCGCCTTTGCGTCTGCCGGCAAAGCAACACCAAATTCGGTGGTGGTGGTAGCGGCTGTATTAGAAATATATTGCCATTTAATTCCAGTATAACTTAAACCAGTTAAATCTAAATTTCCCTTAATAGCCACATTATTAAATAAGGTCGTGGTAGCATTTGGCGTGCCAATATTATTTAATTCAAGATTTTGCAAGGTAGAGGTGGCCGAGCTATTAATGGCTAATTTATCGCTTACATTTAATTGAATGATAGTAGTGCTGGCAATGGTAGAGGTAGCAAAGGTAGTTGTCGCTGTCCAAGTATGTAGTCCAGTCCAGTCATAATTAAGTCCTTCGTCTACTGAAGTTGAAACCCAAATCGGCGGCTGGCTCGCGCCTTGTGATTGTAGTAATTGCCCAGAAGTACCAAAACCTGATACGACTTTAAAGCCAGATGCGCCATTGCCTAAAATAACCTGATTGGTTGTTGGCGAAGTTGTGCCTGTGCCATTATAACCAACTTCAATCGCCGTTCCGCGCCAAGTGCCGGAAGTAATCGTACCGATAGTTGCCAGATTAGCTAAAGTAGTTAAAGCCGGTAGGGTAGTGGTGGAATTTTCAATTTTACCATTATTAAGCGCGGTAAAATTATTGTTAATAGTAGTGCGACTATCCTTAATCGTATCGTTAGCATTGATAGTCGTAATTGTCGTTCCTAACATCTCTCCTTGTTCTAATTTATAACCCTGACTAAAAAAATATTTAGCCCGTTCTTCGGAATAAACCGCCATTCGTTTAATAAAATCTTTGCTGGCTAAATATAAAGTAACCGGTTTAAATTCCGGCAATTTTTCTAAAGTAACCGCGCCGGTTATCAGTGGAAACAAGATTAAAAAAGAAATTAAGATTATAAGATGTTTTTTCATACATTCTCACTTTCATTAGCTAAAGATTTTGTATTCTTACTTTCTTTGGTTATCGGTCGTCCTGGCGATTGCCACGGACTTGTCGCTTCATCCCAAGTCATTGTCGCTTCATCCCAAGTTAAATCATTATCGGTATCTTCCAGAGTTAATGATTTTTCATTTTTAGTTTCTAAACTAATACTTGACATATTATTCGCAATTATCAGCCGCTAATTGACTAACAGTCATTCGGTTAAATTTATCTTTTTGCAAATTAGCATAAAAAGATAACATTTGCGCCGTTCGTTCCATTATTTTTTTTTCATATAAAGCTACTCGGTCTTTTTTATAGCTTAAACAGTAAGGTAAAATAGCTTTATAACAAATCAAATCGTGATATGGCGAAGCAATGCCTGGCACTAATGTTTCATCATCATCGGAAGTAATCTGATAAGAGGTACGAGTATAAACAAATTTAAGTCCGGCCGTTAAAGTAACCGATGCCGCGGTCGGCGCCGGCGCCAGCCAGATAGTCCGTCCCATTTTCCGGTAAGTCAAAGGCAAACCGGTATTAGCTTCTTTAGTTTCTAAAATTACACCGTCCCGTTGCGCTTCCGCTAAAGAATAAGGCGTAACAAAATGCCACGCGCCGTCAACATCTTTAACTTTTATTTCCAAAATATTTAAAAATTTATCGGTAATCGTGTATTTAGATACCGCTTCTTCCAAAGTAATTGTTCCCGAAGCGATGTTGGCAAAATTTTCATCGTCATAAGTCGGGCAGACTTCATGAATTTGTGAAATTAAATCTTCAATCGCCAAATTAACGCTAACCAATAAATTAGCGTCAGTTAAAGCCGTGCTGTCGGTATCGCCTAATAATCTTGCTCGGGTGTTTATTTGACTAATTGTCATATATTTAATAAAAATCCTTTTTTATATCTGTCTTCCCATTTAATTAACGGGTTATTAAAATCGCTTGTTGTATGAATTGCTTTGCCTTTTCTTGCTTGCCATTTTTTAGCATATTTCGGCCAATAATTTATATAATAATCGCAAGTATCTTCCCAATGTTTAACAGATAATCCTTTGCCGAAATGCTTAATTGTTCCTTTAATTTTAACTTTAGCTTTAATATCTATCGTTACTTCCCGTTGATCTGGCAGATGATACTTTAAATAAGGCGAATTCTTAAAAAAGAATAATATCGGTCTGTATTCCGCGCCTATCCATTCCCGCTCTCTCCAATCTTTATTAACATCTTCCGGCGTAATATAAACATCAAATAATTTACAAATAATTCCTTCTTCTTTACCCTGCAAATCTTTTAAAGAAAAATCATAAATAAATTCGTCTGCGTCAAAATATACGAACCAATCATCAATTTTCGCGTCTTGTTTCGCGCACATAAGCGCTATCTGCCGATTAACCCATTCCGCGCGTTCCCGATTTTTATCCCATTCATTTCTAATAATAATATTTTTTACTTTGGGATGCGCTTTACAAAT
>Ga0172375_10010983_pt1 | contig 11628 bp, 10 predicted proteins | sample LakKiv1m_FD_114537 | JGI IMG/M metagenome (GOLD analysis project Ga0172375, IMG submission 114537) | Freshwater microbial communities from Kabuno Bay, South-Kivu, Congo - kab_092012_11.1m | ecosystem: Environmental > Aquatic > Freshwater > Lake | place: Democratic Republic of the Congo... | reverse complement strand
GCGCTTCAAGATTTGAAAATCAGCTATGATGGAACAGTTAGAGACGGCTCAGAGAATATAATCCAATTCAAATATGGCGACGATGGGATGGATATTTCTGAACTTCACAGAAAAAAACAAATTGCTCCTGGCGAAGCAATAGGCATTCTTACAGCACAAAGCTTTGGAGAACCATCAACTCAGATGGCCTTAAACGTATTCCACTATGCTGGTGTCTCTGAGATGCAGGTTACACAGGGTCTTCCAAGATTAATTGAAATCTTTGATGCAAGAAAGAACCCTTCAACACCTAGAATGGATATTTATCTTGAAAAAGAATTCAATAATGAAAAAGATGCAAGAGTCCTTGCTGAAAAGATAAGAGAAACAAAATTCGGCGAAATTGTAGAGAGCATGAGAGTTAATTTTGGAGATAAAAAAATAGAAGCTGAAATTAATCCTGTTGCGCTTAAATCAATCCACATGGGTCTTGCAACAGTTTCAGATATTTTGAAGGAAAAAGGCTATGCTAACAAAGTAAAAGATAATTCCCTTATATTCTGGGAGCCAGACATGGACTTTAAATCACTTTACAAGCTTAAAGAAAAAATAAAAACCGTGCATATCTCTGGAATTAAGGGCGTTGAGCAGATACTTGTTGTTAAAAAAGAAAATAATTATGTAATTATTACAGCGGGTTCAAATCTTAAAGATATTTTCGAGATGAAAGGAATTGATAAAACTAGAACACAAACAAATGACCTTCACGAAATTCAAGAAGTTCTTGGAATTGAAGCAGGAAGAAATGCAATAATCCACGAATTAAGAAAAACAATTGATGGTCAGGGTCTCGATATTGATTTAAGACACTTGAAACTTGTTTCTGATGCTATGACTTCAACAGGAGAAGTAAAAGGAGCAACAAGAATGGGCATTATCAGCCAGAAAAGTTCTGTTTTAGCAAGAGCATCGTTTGAAACACCAATCAAGCACTTTGTTAATGCAACACTTAAAGCAACAAAAGATGATCTTACATCTGTTATAGAAAATATAATCCTAAATCAGCCTATACCTGTCGGAACAGGACTTCCAGGATTACTTGTAAAGGTTACAGGCAAACTTACTCCTGGAGAGCCAAAAAAGAGAACAAAAGAAGAAAAAGAAGAAAAATCAGAGAAAAAGAAAAAAGATAAGTAAATGATGAAAATGAGATATAATAAATAAATGCTTTTTTGGAATTAACTAATCGATTTTAACATCAAGGCTTCTGAGCTTTTTACCTGCTCCTGAAATCCTGCATTTTAAATCGTTTTAACATTTCCAAAATATTAACCTCACGTTCAAAATAAAAATAATTAAATAGGAAATAAATAACAACTTAAATTGCAAAAATACAGAAGCCAAAGCGGTTTAAGAGCCACAAATTATTTCCAAAATCCAATAAATAATCAATAAACAATATAAACACACGAACATGACAAGAACATTAGATATGCAATTCATTAGATACATGAACTTATTTAGCAGAGTATCACGAGTAAGCGCGCGGCACTGCTTTTCTTATAATAATATGCTGATATTTGTTGTTCCTGCACGCGAGGTTAAAACGGCTATTGGGCCAAATAATTCTAATCTTCAGCAACTCAGCAAAATCCTTCTTAAAAGAATACGCGTCGTTGCGCAGCCAGATACAAAATCAGCTAAAGATGTTGGCGAGTTTATTACCACTATTATTTCTCCTGTAACATTCAATAGTTTAGATGTTAATGGCGATGAAGTTAAAATAAGCGCAGACATGGAAGGAAAAGCAAGACTTATAGGAAGACAAAGAGTAAGAGAAAAAGAGCTTGCAGAAATTCTTGATCAATATTTTGGTATAAAAAAGCTAAGTATCGTATAGTTCTTTATTCAAGAGAACATTTAAAAAGCTTTTTTTGCATAAACTAACAATAGGAAATAATAAGAAATGGGACTAAATAGCGCAACAAAACTGAGAAACAGCAGAAAGAAGTTTAGATGGGCTGATAAAAGATTCAGAAAAAAGAAGTTTAAACTTTATGCTAGGTTCGACCCTCTTGAAGGAAAAAACCAGGCAAAAGGAATTGTAACAGAAAAAGTGCAAAAAGAAGCAAAGCAGCCAAATTCAGCTATGAGAAAATGCTGCAGAGTTCAGCTTATTAAAAACAGCAAAAGCGTCACAGCTTTTATTCCTGGAAATCTTGCGCAAAAGTTTGTTGATGAGCACGACGAAGTTATTATAGAAAGAATTGGCGGAAAACAAGGCCGTTCAAAAGGAGATATTCCTGGTGTTCGTTTTCAAGTTATCAAAGTAAATGATCAGCCACTTCATTTGTTATGGAAAGGCAAGATAGAGAAAGGAAGGCGTTAAACATAAAATGAAACTCTATAACTTATATGAATCAGAAGGAATTGTTGTGAATGATCCTGGATTAAAAAGAGTTCTTGGACTTAATCCTAGACTTATGCTTAAGACAAGCGGAAGAGTAAAAGGCAAATATGCTCAGACAAAAATGAATGTTGTCGAGAGATTGATTAGATTCTTATGTCATGCTGGAACTCGTGGAAAGAAACATAAGATTATGACTAATACTACTGGAAAATTCACAAGAAATGCTAAAACAGTTCTTGACGCATTTAAAATAATTGAAGAAAAAACAAAAGAAAATCCAATTCAAGTTCTTGTAAAAGCAATTGAAAAAGCTTCACCGCGCGAAGAAATCACAACAATTGAGTATGGCGGAGCAAAATACCCTCAAGCAGTTGATACTTCTCCATTAAGAAGAATAAGTTTAACATTAAGATTAATGGTTCATGGAGCTTATGATAAATCTTTTAATAAAAAAGCAAAGATTCATGAGACACTTGCAAACGAAATAATCGCTGCAAGCAAAGAATCAACAGATAGTTTTGCTGTTTCAAAAAGAATTGAAGCAGAAAAACAAGCAAATTCTGCGCGATAATTTGCAGAATTAGATATTATATTCATAGGAAGTCACTTACTTAAAAACATCCCGCTAACAGAAGCTAAGCAAAACTTCTGAGCTTGAAAGCTGGAGGGCATTCAAATTTCAAAAAAATAAGATTCAATAAAAAATAACTAAAAAATAAAACAAAAAATAAAAACATGGCTAAAAAGGAAACAGGACTGGAGAAAATTCAGCGATTATGCACGGCGCAGAAAAATATTAGAAATATAGCTACTAGCGCACATATTCACCATGGAAAAACTGCTTTGACTGATAATTTACTTGCTGCTTCAGGATATATGGCTGCGAAAAATGCAGGCGATTTAGATGAAGGAATGGCAACGTGGCAGCATGGAGATGAACAGGAAAGACTTATGACTGTTGATTCTGCAAATGTTTCGATGGTTCATGAATTTGGCGGAGAAGAATATCTTATTAATTTAATTGACACTCCTGGACACGTTGATTTTGGCGGAAATGTAACTCGGGCTATGAGAGCTATTGATGGAACTGTTGTTTTAGTTTGCGCGAGCGAAGGAATTATGCCTCAAACAGAAACAGTTGTTAAACAAGCGCTTAAGGAAAGAGTAAAGCCTGTTCTTTTCATAAATAAATTTGACAGATTGATAAAAGAATTAAAATTAACTCCTGAAAGTATGCAGGAAAGAATTATCAAGATAATTGGCGACTTTAATAATTTAATTGCTCAAATAGCTGAGCCTGAATTTGCTAAAAAATGGCAAGTTAATGTTAATGATGGAAGTGTTGCTTTTGGAAGCGCGCGAGATAATTGGGCAATGTCGCTTCCATTTATGAAGAAAAAAGGCGTTTCATTCAAAGATATTCTTAATATTTATAACATGGAAGAAGTTGAAAGAAAAGAATGGTGCTGGAAAAACGCGCCACTTTTTGAAGTTATTCTTGATATGGTTATCAAACATCTTCCTAATCCATTAGATGCTCAGAAATATAGAATTCCAAAAATATGGCACGGCGATATTGAGACTCAATTAGGAAAAGATTTGATTTCTTGCAACCCTAACGGAAAAACAGCATTCTTTATTACAAGAATCGTCATCGACCCTAAATCAGGAAAAGAAATTTGCGCAGGAAGATTATTCTCTGGAACATTAAGAAATGGCGCAGAAGTTTATTTGAATAACGCAAAATTAAAGCAAAGATTGCAGCAGATTTTAATTTATAATGGAATAAAGCCAGAGCAAATGGAATCTGTTCCTGCTGGAAATGTTCTTGCTATTGGCGGAATTATCGGCGATGTTGGCGAAACAATAACTGATGAGCCTGTTGAAACACCATTTGAAGAAATGAGGCATATATTTGAATCAGTTATTACAAAATCTATTCGTGTAAAAAGTCCACAAGACTTACCTAAGCTTATTGATGTTCTTAAGAAAGTCGCTAAAGAAGACCCTAGCATTAAAGTTGAAATTAATGAAGAGACTGGCGAGAACTTGATAAGTGGTATGGGTGAGTTGCATTTAGAAATTATTGAAAATAGAATTAAGACAGAAAAAGGAGTAGAAGTTTTGACTTCACCGCCTATTGTAGTTTACAGAGAAACAGTTGATAGAAAATCTGAAACAGGTGAAGGAAAATCTCCAAACAAGCATAATTTATTCTTTATTGATGTAGAGCCACTTGAAGAAGGCGTTTACAAAGCAATAAGAGCTGGAGAAATTTCAGAAGGAAGAATAAAAAAGAAAGATGAAAGATTATGGAATAAACTTTCTGAGCTTGGAATTTCAAATGAAGAAGCAAGACAGTACACAAGCATTTACAAGGACTGTGTTTTCTTGAATAAAATTAAAGGTGAAGTTCATATTGGTGAAGTTATTGAGCTAGTGCTTGATGCTTTTGACCAAGTTATAAAAGCAGGACCTATTGCAAGAGAGCCATGCACTAAACTTAAAGTTTCACTTGTTGATTTAAAACTTCATGAAGATGCAATCCACAGAGGACCAGCGCAAGTTTATCCTGCTGTTAGAGATTCTATTAGAATGGCTTTTAACACAGCAAAGCCTTGTTTATTTGAGCCAGTTCAAACAATGTTATTTGAAGGGCCTATAAATTTTATGGGTGAAATGACAAAACTTATCCAGAGTAAAAGGGGACAACTTATCGACGTAGAACAAACACCTTCACAAGTTAGCATTAAAACAAGATTGCCTGTAGCTGAAATGCTTGGATTAGCAAGCGAACTTAGAAGCGCAACAGAAGGCCGAGGAAATTTCAGCATCATCGACCAATCATTTGAAAAACTTCCTACAAACATCCAGCCAGAAGTTGTCAGGAAAATCAGACAACGAAAAGGCTTGGCTGAAAACGAATAGAAAGAAATATATTTTCTTTTATAATCATCTTTAAAAATTGATTTTGTTCTGTATTTTTATGAATAAAAAATATTTAGGTTTGATTGCAGCAGGATTATTAAGTTTAGGTATTGGGAGTGGAAATCTTGAAGCGCGCGCAGATGATTATTTTCTTGAAGGAATTGTAAAGGGCGAAAAATATGCTTCTAGACCTTCGAGTTCTGATTATTATGTTTTTACATTAGATACTACAAATGGAATTAAAACAATAACTTGTTATGGCGAGCCTGAAGCTGCAAAACTTGATGCGCTTATAGACAAAGGCGATAAAATAACCTTATGGCTGGTTGATTCTGATTTAGATAATCGACAGCAGAAACCAACAGACAAAGAATACACTATTCACAGAAATCAAGTTCTTTCAGTTAATGGAAAAAGCACTGGACTTAATGATTCTAAAAAGTAATCCACGTTAGCTTTTTATAGTTCTATAACTATCTTTTTTCATGAAAAAAGGATGGATGAAATATCCGAAGTTTTTGCTTTTGGCTTTGACATTTGTCGCGGCGTATTTTATCTTTGCTAACAGAGATTTTTTTATGCTTGATTCTGCTTTTGTTTCTTTAGGGTATGTCGGAACTTTTTTAGCAGGCATGTTTCTGGCTTATGGATTTACTGCTGCGCCCGCTGTTGCCCTTTTTATGATTATTGCAGATAATCAGAATATATTCTTAGCAACACTTATCGGCAGTCTTGGAACAATGCTTGCAGATTACACTATTTTCATGTTTATACGAACCAGCTTTGATGATGAAATAAGAAGAATAGAAAAATCAAAACTTGTGTGTGAAATTGACCATGATATTCCTGCTAGAATGAGGCATTATTTAAATATAATTTTCGCAGAATTTTTCCTGGCTTCTCCTTTGCCTGATGAAATTGGGGTTTCGCTTCTTGCAATGGACAAGCATCTTTCAAAAAAAGTTTTTGCAGCAATCTCTTTCACTTTGCATCTCTTGGGCATTTTTATCATTCTTTTTATAGGGCAAACAGTCTTATAATTTTAATTTCTCCTCGATAAATTGATAATTATACTGAAAAAAAGAAAGATTTATAAACCCCTCAAATCATAACACTTTATAATGGCACAAGCAAAACCAAATATGAATGTTGTTTTCGTAGGTCATGTTGACCATGGAAAATCTACAACTATAGGCAGACTTATGTATGATGCAGGTTTACTTCCTGAACAAGAATTAGTAAAATTGAGAGATGAAGCTAAGAAACTTGGAAAAGTAGGATTTGAATTCGCATTCGTTATGGATAAATTTAAAGAAGAGAGAGAACGTGGAGTTACAATTGACCTTTCTTATAAAAAACTTATAACAAACAAATTCCAGACAACAATTATTGATGCTCCTGGACACAGAGACTTTATCAAGAACATGATTACTGGCGCTTCACAAGCAGACTGCGCATTCCTTGTTGTAGCTGCTAAAGAAGGAGTTCAGCCACAAACAAAAGAACACTTATGGCTTTTAAGAACAATGGGTGTTGCACAGCTTGCTGTTGCAATAAACAAAATGGACGCTGTTGACTATAAAGAAGAAGCTTACACTAAATTAAAAGCAGAACTTTCTAATCTATTAAAAGTTGTTGGAATTAATCCAGAAAAAGTTCCTTTTATTGCAATTTCTGCATTTAAAGGCGACAATGTTGCTAAAAAATCTACAAATATGTCTTGGTACAAAGGACCAACAATACTTGAACAACTTGATTTATTTGAAGTTCCTAAGAAACCTACAGCATTGCCAATGAGAATGCCTTTGCAAGATGTTTATGAAATAACAGGAATTGGAACAGTACCTGTTGGAAAAATTGAAACAGGAATAATGAAAGTTGGACAAAAAGTTATAATCTTACCCGGAAGATCTGGAAAAGGAATTAATGGTGAAGTTAGAACAATTGAAATGCACCATGAAGCATTGCAAGAAGCAATGGCTGGAGATAATGTTGGAATAAACATCAGAGGCATTGGAAAGAAAGACGTTGCTAGAGGCGATGTTGTTTGTGATGCTGCTAAACCTGCTACAATTGCAGAAGAATTTACAGCTCAAATTGCAGTTATTAATCATCCTACAGTTATTGCTAAAGGTTACACACCTGTATTCCATATACATACAGCTCAGGTACCATGCCAATTCGTTGAATTAATAAGCAAACTTGACCCAAAAACAGGACAAGCAAGCCAGAAAAATCCAGACTTCATCAAGAATGGAGATGTTGCAATTGTTAGAATAAAGCCAATGGGCAACCTTGTTATCGAAAAACAAGCTGACAATCCACACATGGCAAGATTTGCTGTAAGAGACGCAGGAGCAACAGTTGCTGCTGGCGTTTGCACAGACCTTATTGCAAAGAAGCTTGCTTAATTAGATAATTCTTTAAATCCTTAACAACACAAACATGTCACCACAAAAATTTATTAGCTATTTGAATAAGGCTCGAAAACATTCACCTTACAATCTTGGAGTTCTTGTAGCTTTCGGAGTTATTAGTTCTGTTTTATTCTTCAGACAGAGATTTAATTAAGTTTTCTGGAAATGCAGAATCGCTTTTAATTACAGATACTCAGGGCTTGTAAGAAACTTCAGAAGCTTTGATATAAAAATCGCAGTTTAATTTCCTATAACTTATTTTAATCTAATTCGAGAACTAATTGGTCTGTTTCTTCTCTTCTTTCGTGCTTTGGATGATAATAGCTTGCTCTTTCAGAAAGCTTAGGCCTTGTGCTGCACTCTAAATCGCAGGAAGTTGCGCAGACGACTCCATTATTTTTCTTGCATAAATGCCTGCCTATTGCCCAAAAAGCATCGTTCAATTCTACTGCAGATATTCTATCTTCTCTGCAAACTTGCCTGTAAGCATCTCCAATTATTTTTGCAACTTTTTCTGTTCTTCCTACTTCCATTTTTCGCGGGACTTGAATTACTCCTGCTCCAAGGCTTATGCTGATTATGTGCCTGTCTATTTTTATTGGAATTTCATACGGTGAGAAAGGCCATACTCCAAATCTTACAAAATTTTTCATTATAAGCGCGGCTTTTCCAATTCCAACTTCGAGAAATTTGCGCTTTCTGTTAACGCCAAACATCATGTTCTCTAGAGTCTCATCAGGAGTTTTTGCCAGCATATTATTTGGGTCATTGCCATATTCTATATACATTTTTTGGGAGTTTCTGTATAATGATTCCATTGGCCTTCCAAGAGCTTTTTCAGGATCTCCGAAACTTGCAAAAGGTTCTTTCATAAGCTCAAGAAAATCTTCTCTTGTTAAGCTAGGCAATTCTGTCATTGGAATTTGAGATGCAAAACTCAGCATTGCCTGATATGCGATGTAAGAATCTCTGCCAGCATCAAGACTGCTTGAATAATACATATATAATCTGTGATTTATATCCCCCAGTTTCATTCCAGAGGGGATTATTGCATCGGGATATAATCCTTGCCTGTCAAAAGGCCATCTTTTAGAGTGTTTCATCTCTATAGCGGCGCGAGCTACTTCTCTTGCTCTTTGATAATTTAATTTTACTTTCGCCATGATTTTTTTATGACTTTTGACTTTTTAAATCAAAGCTTATTTTGAAGTATATTTTCTATAAGAATATTCTTTAAAAGAGCTCGGCAGCTAGGGCTTTCATGGAAAAAGCGGCAAGAGCAATAAATTTCATGCCTGTACTTGAAGAGCAGACTAACAGATATGAAGGCGATATATGGATTAGGAGAAGTGTAGCTGGAAAAAATCTTGGCTCATTTTATACCTCGCTTTATGCTGCACTTTTTGGAGGAGAAGTTTCTCCTTTATTTAAGGGAAGGCACGATGTTCTGCCCAATGGCGAACTAAGAATGCACACCCCCGATATAATTAAAGAATCTTATGCGGGAGCTACAGAAACAGAAGTAAAGTCCATATCTTTGAGAGATAATAGAATTTCAATAAGCCGAGAACAACTGGAAAATTATTTTAACGCACTTCTCGTTAAATATTGTTTAAAAAAAGAAAAATATCCTGAATTTGAATTAGGTGTCTTTAGATATGGAAATCCTCATAAATATGTAAATCTGCATTTTTATTCAACAGAGCAGTTTATGAATATACTTTTTAAAAGCACACATGAACTTGTTATTATGCCTTCTAATCTAGCATTATTCTCGTTTATGTGCTCAAGGCATTCGCCAAGAAATAGGGCCGGAACAAAATCAGAAACAAAATGCACATCTTATCATAGATATGATTCTAAATTTTTATCTTCATTAGCAAATGCAAAGCAGCCGATAGATTATTTGCTTTCTGTTCCTTTTGAATATGATGCGCCAGAAGCATTTGAAGCCCTGAGTACTCGAGACAGGGCAGATATTCTTTGTGATAAACTTTTAATAGACAAATTGGATTTCAAAAGATTTAGTTCAGAAAATATAGGCGAGGTTAAATCAGGGGAATCAGCCTTTGTTCCATTTAGAGTAACCCAATTTTTTATGCAGGATAAATACAGGCAAAAATGGTTAAGACAGTTCGCAAAACATCACAGATATATTCTTGAGGATCTTGTCGGAGTAAGAGATCTATACCAAGAAAATCATGGGGTGCCGTTTTAACATGGTAGTATCATTAAAATTGATGGAAGGCAAAGGCGAGTATGTAAAAAGAAAACTTGCCAGCGGAGAAATTCAAGAGATTTGCAGATGCAAATGGAATGCGGATTTTGCAAAAGCCTGCATTGGGCAAGTTCATGGTGCTTATCTTGAGGAAGTTGTTAGAAATAATGGAAGGTATGATAAAGGAAGCATTCCGCAAAAAAGAAGAGAACATGGAATTGACCACAGATGCGACTATTGTTATTCATATACTAACTGGGGCCCTGTTACTTCAAGAGTTGTTGATGGAGTTACAGATTTGGAATTTGAGACTAAAGAGCCAGAGATAGTAAGAATAGGCAAGAATGTTGAATGCGGCCATCCATTTTACCATTCAATATTAAACGATTTTCTTGCTCTATGCCAAAAATATGGCACAAGAATAATTTTTCCTACAAAAATGTTGCCCTTTGAAGATGAATTGGCAGATGAGCTTAGAAAAACAGGCGGAGTAGTTCATTACAGCATTTGCGCAGATAGATTTGAGTCAGGAGCAGCAAGCCAGGGATTTACAAATGAATGGCGGGTTGAGCAGGCAAGAAAATACCATGAAGCAGGAGTTAATGTTGATTTGACCATAGTTTGCGATTTAACCCAATCACTTGCAGAAAATCAAACTGCAGGATTTTATGTCATGGAAGCGCTGAAAAAAGCAAAAGAATATGGGCTTGTTGCAAGATTGCTTCCTTTAAGGATTCACTCTGAAGAGCTGGCAAGAAAGGTCACAGGCCATTCTATGAAAGAGCTCAGAAACAAACATCCCTCACTTTCTGGTTTTGAAACAAAAAAAGGCGGAACTTGGAGAAAAAGAGGAAATAATGAAATAGCGCCAGCAGTGATTAATCCTGATTTTCAGGGGCTTTATGATTCAGGAATGGGAATTTGCGGAGAGATAGGCGAGGACGAATATTGCGATGATTGCAATCTCTGCCCTGCCTGCACCAGAAGAATAGTTTTTCCGCTTAGTGAAAAACCGTCAGTGGATTATTCAAGAAAAGTTATGGCTAAAGAGAGACGAAATTGGAGAGACAGAGAAAAGATTAAGCAGCAAAAAGAGAATGATAAAAAACAATTGAAATTAGAGTTGGAGTTTAAAGAACAAAAAAAGTAATTTTGCGACAGAACCCTCTATAAAATTTAGAATTAAAAGACGAGCAAAATTACTTGTCTTCTATGCCGGCTTCTTCGTCGTCAAAGAAGTCCTCTATGTCATCACACTCTTCTTCAGACATATTTTATCAACCAATTTTCTATAACTTAGAACTGCTATTGAGGTTTATAAACATTGTCGTAATTTTTGAGCTCAAAAATATCGAGGGTAAGCTTTAAATACCAACTTATTTTAAACTTTTTATGGTATTCAAAATTAATGTATCAGACAAAGGAAAAACTTTGAAGTTAGAAACAGACAGCGAGTCTCTTATTAGAAATAAGATTGGCGAAGTAATAAAAGGCGAATCATTCTCACCAGAATTAGCTGGATATGAATTAGAGATAACAGGAACATCAGACCAATCAGGATTTCCTGGAATAAAAGGAGAAACAGGCGCACATTTGAGAAGACTTCTTTTAACTAAGGATGATTTAGGCATGAATCAAACAAGACCTCATGGATTAAGATTAAAGAAATCAGTTCG
>Ga0172375_10010982_pt1 | contig 11628 bp, 9 predicted proteins | sample LakKiv1m_FD_114537 | JGI IMG/M metagenome (GOLD analysis project Ga0172375, IMG submission 114537) | Freshwater microbial communities from Kabuno Bay, South-Kivu, Congo - kab_092012_11.1m | ecosystem: Environmental > Aquatic > Freshwater > Lake | place: Democratic Republic of the Congo... | reverse complement strand
ACAAGCCGAAAGGGTTGCGATGACTACTATAATAGGAATCTCTAGAAAGAACCTGATCTAGGGAGGGTATGGTTTAAAGGGAGGGGAGGATAACAAAATGGATAGAAGTAAAGAAAATAAATTAAAAAAAATACTTATAGCCACTAAAAATAAAATTAAGAGTTTAGGGTGGTTTTGGGGTACTATGGTATTTATAATTAGTGGAATTATATTTTTTATTCCATCTATAATATTAGTTGCTCTATTTTGGATATTTAATAATGAATGGTTTCTAGCAGCAGCAACAGGATATATAACATGGATAGTATTACCTACTGGTTCATGGATCTTATATTTATTTATATTATCTGGAGTTTTACCAATTACAATATGGATTAAAGGAAAAATAAAAAAAAAAGAAGGTGATAGAGGTGAAAAAAGATGAATAAAATAAAGTTATTTTATAAATATGCAATAAAAGCAAAGAAAAGACCAACTGTTAATTTTAAAACAAGAGCTATATCTAATCTTTCAGCAGATGATGAACATTCAATAGCCCACGATACCAAATTACAATTAACTAATCAACAGATTAAAAAAATCTTTGATAGTAAATATGTATCTTTTGAGGTGATTAATCACTATTATACACCAATAAAGAAGCTGCATGGTATGCCGAAGGTAACTATTCCAGATGTAGATAATTTTGTAAAATTATGGTGTGATGCTGTTAATGGTATATTATGGGAAGATGATGGCAAAGTTTATAAAATGATTGGTAGCAAATACTGGGATAATTCATCCTATAGTGAAGTTATAATAAAATATATAAATGAAAGTGAGGATATATAATTAATATGAATTCAATAAAAGTAAAAGATAAAAAACAAACAGTAGTAACAGTAGCATTAACAATAATATTAAATATATTTTTCTATATTCTAACAATATTTTTATCATTATTTATAGTTTCATTTGATTGGAGTGCTCTATTACCTAATTGGAGAATGTGGCAGAATGGTATGATGATAACAGTTCCAGAAGGAACACCTGGTGCATGGTTTGATTTAGGTATATTAGCTATATCTGGTATAGTAAATGCATTAGGTATTCTATTATATTTAAATACATTCTTCTCAAAATGGTTATCATTAGCATTAGAAAAGATTTATATTTTCTATTCTGATGTTATAGGAAGATTTAAACATTTGATTTCTAATACTGAATTTAGATCTCATATAAATAAAATTGATAGAAACTTTAAAATTGAAACATGGAAAACATATAAGGGTATTGAATTAGAAAATTTAAATAAGAGAATGCCTGAATCCGTTAGATTTGAATATTATTTAATTGAAGATAAACAAAGCAAGAAAACTAAAAAATGGAAGGCAAAAGAAGCACTATTAAAACTTCAATTAACAGATAAATGGATAGATGAAAATATATACAAAGTTAAGATTAAGTACCCAAGATTAACTCCTTCAATGGTTATTCATGGAGTATCTAATGTTTATATATCAAGAATAGCAGTTGAAGATACTAATGCTATAATTGGAATTCAAATTACAACTAAAATTCTATTTGGATTGTTAACATTTGCATTTGTAACAGTTATAGCAGCATCTAGAGTTCCAGCATTTAGAGCAGATGTATGGAATATGATTAAAGATATTGTTGTATATTCAACAGCCGTAGTTATTAATATAATGATGGGTCTATGGTCAGCGGAAGTTGCTCATAAATCTAGAATTAAACAAACATCAGATAGAATAGCATTCTTAAGAACATTTGTTGGTGATGAAGCAATAGAAAAAGTTGAAAAAGAAATTAAAAACAATATTAATTTAGAAAAGATAAAACAACTAGAAGATGAATTAAAAGAAATAGATAAAAAAAGCTAATCCGTAATGGATTAGCTTTTCTTTTAATTTATTTAGTTATAAATCATTAGATAACTCTTCAATTTCTTTTTTAATTCTTGCAGCTCTTTCTGCTTCAGGATTATGAACTCTTAATTTTTTAGCATATAATTCATCTTTTTTATTTTGTAGTCTGTATTCTTGATCAACCGATTGTAAATTCATAAAATGTATTTTTATATATTCTTTGATAATAGATAAAATAATAAATATTCCATATCCAATTAATCCCCACATAAAGAAGTCATGCAATTGAGAGTTATTTATTATAGTAAACAATAATACAACTAAATAAACTAACAAAACCGGATATATCCAAATTAACATTATAACTAATCTTTTAATAACAGGACTTGTAGCACTATATAAACCTAAATCATTTGCTAGATATTGATGCTCTAACCAACTCTTAATTCTATGTTTAAATAATTTAAAATATAAAACTCCCATTACAATAAATATAAATATAAAGCATAAAACTGTTATAAATGCTCCTAATTGTAAATCTGGGATTACAATGTTTCTATAATTCCTAAATAAAAATACTGCTAATGGTATAAATGATAATAACAATGTTCCTGCTAAAATTAATCCTAAGATTATCTTATATTTTAGTTTAAGTCTAATCATTTTTTATCACCTACTTTATGTATTTCTTACTAGTAATCTTTTTATAACGAGCTTTTTCAACATCTAATTGTTTTGATTTGACTTTTAGTTCTTCTTCTTTTAGATGTAGTTCTCTTTCTTTAAGTTCTAATTCTTTCTTATATTGAGCATTTCTAGATTCTACTTCAATTCGTACGTTATTTATACCATTATCAAAATATGTCTTCTGTAATTTAATCTGCTCTTTTTCCCATAATACCTGTGCATTAGTGATATTCCTAGCAGTTGAAGATACTTTTAATGATATACTTGATAGTACAGCACCAGCACCTGTTAGGATAGCAAGTGGAGGCAATGTTGTAGGATCCAATCCAATGAATGCAGCTATTTGAGGAATTAAATCTTCAAATGCTGATGCTAAAGTAAAGAATATTGTAGATAGAACTGAAAGTACTAAAACTGTTTTAACTAAGAAATCAACTACTTTTGCCCCAAAATTACTCATTTTCTTTACCTCCAAATGTTTCTTGAAAATCATTTATGAAATCTGCTAAAATGTTTTCTACAACTTTTATTTTCTTATCTAATTCTACCTGTGCTGCAGTTAAATCTCTCTCTTTTACTTCTAAATCTTTTTCTAATTTAATTACTTTTTGAATATAATCAGAGAGAAAAATTTCTGTTCCATCTTCTAATGTTATAACTAGATCACCAAATGGTTTAGATATAACAGTACCATCTTTTGCTACTGCTTTAATTCTTTCACTTTTAATTTCTTTCATAATTATCCCTCCAATTCATCTTGTCGAGCTTTTAACTCATTCAATTTTATAAATATAGCGGTTAAATCATTAACTGTATATGCTTGTGATGTATTACTTTTATATAATTCAATAGTCTCAATATTTGATTCTAATGAGTCTTCTTCATTTAACACTTCAATAAGGAATGGACATAAGTTGGCGGATCCAATTGTAATTGCATCTCCTAATGTTTTCTGTAATGGAAGTCTAAATACATTATAATCAAAGCTTTGAGGAATCATATAAGCATGAAACTCAAAATCATCTTTCTCAGTTTCTTCTCCATCAGAGTAAGTAGATGAAGAAATGTGTAATCTTGTGGCATAATCATCTTCAGGGAAGCTAACTAATTTAACTTCTAAAACTGCTCTTTCATATTGTGATATTACTTGAGCTGGATCATCAAAAGTTATAAATACACTTCCTTCACCATATGTGGCTGTTATCTTAACTATTTTTACCATTTTCGTTCCTACCTCCTCTGGATGTATTGTTTCCATCTCATATATTCTTTTATTTAAACTGTATATATCTAGATAAGCTTTAGAGAAGTCATCTAGTTTTGTTGTTCCTTCTGGCATATCAACACCATCCTTTCAAGGTAGGGCAGGGATTACTCCCCACCCTCCTCATCTTTTAAGGTAGTTTCAGCAATTTCATTAAATACCTCTTCAGGTAATTTACCGGCTTCAACCTTCTTTCTAAGAAGTTCTAAAATTTGTTTTTTATCCATTATTCATTCCTCCTTTAATCAGTTCTAAAACTAAATACATAACGATGTTGATTTGTATTAGTTCCTGCATAGTGTTGAACTGTTCCTGTTGTATTAACTACAACTGCTGCGATACCAGATGCATAACCTACAAACATTAATGCCTGTGTTGGTCTATATCCTGTTGGTAATGTAAATATTGTACTTGAAGATGTTCCATTAGTTACAAATACTTCACACCAAACAGTACCAAGAGAATCTTTTTTATATCTTGTAACTAAGCCTGATAAATTTGTCCAACTATTTGTTAATGTTGCAGAAGTCCATGCTTCTTGTAAAGTTGCTAAATTTAAATTACCTAAATATGATATTGTAGTTAAACTATTAAAGAAATCACCCTCTGGTTTATAAGTAAACCATACAACATCTTGCTCTGTTAAAGAAGCATGAGTAAAGCTTAATTTATTTTCAGCTATAACTGCTGTTGCTGGATTTAAAACTGTTTCACTTCCATCTGAATTGATTTTCTTTAATTCAAGTAATGAATCAATTGTATAATCACTATTAGTTACTATTGCGCTAGTTCTATAAACATCAGCATCAACAACTACATCATCAACATAAACTGTACCATATTGATTACTATAAGGAATACCAAATCCTTGAATTTCTGTTTCAACTGGAGTTGCTAACTGATAGTATATAATAGTATTTCTTGCTGCAATTAAATCAAGTACTGTTTGAACTTCTGCATCTTTTGTATATAAAAAATAAGCATAACCATTACTTGCAAAATATACTTTATTTTCATTACCTTCAACATCCCATGTACTTGAGTTAAGATTAACCCAACCATCAGCAGTAGCGCTTCCATCACTTGAAGCTGTTATTCCATGATCTGCTCCTACATATATATAATATCTTGATATATATGTTCCTGTTGTTCTTGTTACAGATGTTGGTATAAAAGTTTTTGCTCTTTGAACATAATAGTATTTTCCATTTCTAACTTCAATGGTATCACATACACCATTAGGAAGTTTATATCCAACTTTATTTGCTTGTAAATAAAGATCTGTTGATTTATATGGTTCATAAGCAGATGCAGCAGTTGCTTCTTCAATTTGTAAATTTTCTACTCTAGTCCAACCAGTAGTTAAAAATCTCCAACATATTTCTTTAATGGATTTTCCTGCGGTTGTTGTAAAAGTAAATGCTGTTAATGTTGAAGTTGGCACAAATGGATCAGAAGTACTTCCATCTGTATAATGGATTCTAAAACGACAATTTGTATCAGAACCTTCTATTACTGAACCTGATAAAGTATATCTTGTATTTGGCTTAAAAATCATATTTAAAGCTTTTTTATCTTCTGCTAATGATGTAATAGTTACTGTAAAATTAGAAGGAGATGTTTTTAAAACTGAAACAACATTTCCACCAGCATTATATTCTATTAACATATCATTGTTAAATAAATTTTTACCAACACTTCTAACTCTCTTATTCATAGAAGTTAATTTATATTCTGTTGATGAAGCAACAGTTAGAATTCCATTATAAACCCATAAATCCATTTGAGCTTTAATTTCAGCATTTGACATAGCAGCAAATGTCTTATTATATAATGGTGAATACTTATAAGCATTAATTAAATTAGTTACATTAAAAAACATAATATCATCAATTTCAAAATAGTTTCCTATACCAACGGAAACATAAATTCTTGCAGCAGTAGATGATGCTGTTCCTACAGATGAATAGTAATTCCATTGATTTGCTGTAATACTTTCACTTGATAAAACTCCAAAAATTTCTGTTTGTGTAACATTAACACTTGGTCTAATTTTACAGAAAGCATAGTATTTAACTCCAGAAACTAATTTACTATTTTGATATAATCCTCTTGTTCCTGTTGACGCAGCTGTTAATTTTGCATAACCAGTCATATCAGTAAATGTATCTCCACTAGTTCCGGTCCATCCTGTTAAACCATTACTGAAATCTCCATTTGTTACTAGATTTGCTGTTGGAATAAACTGATCTCCATCAATTTTAACTGTTAAAGGAGCATTTGATGCTGATGATCCTAATGAAATTATATTATCTCCACTAGCTGTTCCTGCTATTTTATCATCACTATTCTTTCTAAATGCTTCTTCTAATTCATTAATTCTCTTATCTTGTTCTCCATTCTTTTCTTCAATATGATCTAATTGAGCGTCAATTTCACTAGTCATTGTAATACCAATAATTGTGATGGTATCTCCTTCTGCTAATGATGAAGCAGTATAAGTAGTTCCATTATGTGATAATGAAATGCCAGCACCAGTTAATAGTGCATCTCCTGAACCTAATACTGATGGTTTAAATGAATCTGTGAAAACTTTATTTTCTGAATCATCCATAAATTGAAGTATAATTAAATCATAAGCATCTAATGTTTCTTTTGAAATAGTAGCAGAAGCACTTGTTAATGTTCCTACTGTTTCTTCAACCCATCCATAAATAGTCTTTAAATTATTTATAAATGCATCAATTTCTGCCTTTGTATATCTATCAGCTAATAAGGCTGTTAGTTGACTATAATTATAACTTGTTCCTGATGCTCCAATATTTGTTGCATAATCTGCTTTTAAAACTTGAACCAATCCAGCAACTATTGATAAATATGTGCTATCTCCTTTAATTAAACCATAAATACTATTTGTTGCTTTATTGATAGTCCATGCACCATTATCTACCCATGTTGTTCCACTATATTCCCATTCGTGAGTATTTTCTGTATCTGATTCTAATGAATATACTAAATCTCCACTAGCAGGAGTATAACCTGTAAATCTAGCAGCAATATCAGCATTGATATTAGTATTTCTTGTTGATTCTGCTGTAGCTAAAAGTGTTGATTGAAGAATATTGATTTCTCCATATGATTTACCTCTTGAATCTAAACGGGCAATTTCAGCATCTAAATCTCCTAACCATTCTCTTAAAAATAAGTGAGCAGTTTCTGAACTATCATGACTTGAAATTTGAGATCCAGTCCAAGTATAGTTAGCAACCTGTTTTCCACTAGCAGGAGCTTCTGCTTCATATCTTCCTGATCCATCTCTCTTTACATATGTTGAATTAACACTTGTATCAGAAGCATCTACTCCAGATTGTGTTCCAGCAGCAGTTTTAACATAAACTTTTTCATATGTAGATTCACCAGTTATTTTATCAACTTTAGCAGTATCTAATGCGGAATCCTCATCATCTGAATATTCTTTTAAATCTTCAATTTCATCATCAGTATATTCCTTTAATCCTGCAACTTCGTCATCTGTATAAGCAAAGGCAGCATCGTTAGCTCTAATAACTGTTTCATCTAATTTAGTTCCAATATCGTGAACATCCATACTTACATCTTCTTTATGCTCAGTTAAATCCTCATTAGTTTCAACTATTGCATTAGAGTTTCTACCGATAGATCTCCATTGCTGTGTTTCATTATCCTCTACTTCACTTGAAAGAGCTGCTCCAGATTTTTGAATTATAAATGGAATATCAACTGTTAATTTATATTTAAAATCAAGTAAATCTGTCTCACTATGTAATTTAAATGAAAACATAGCTTGTGCTGTAGTTCCTGTATATATAGTGAAATTAAATAAATTAGCAGGAATTCCATCAGGAGCCATCCAACAAGAATTACCTTCTTCATCACTTGAATTTAAAAACTTAATGGATTCTGAAACGATTCCACCAGGTTTAACTACTACCAATTCAACAAGTGATATAGTTGAGTCTGATACATATAGATAAATGTTATTACCTTGTGTACCTTGAACCCAAGTAGTATTTGTTTTTGATAGTATCTTATTATCTTGAGTTAAAACAATTTTACTTATCATTTTTTATTTTCTCCTTTCTATTTTTTATATAAGGGGTTACTTATGAGATTTAAATAACCCCTTTTATTTCTTAAAATTCTTTCAAACCTAATTTAGCAGGACTGAATCTAAATGTCCATGGTTCTACAATTCTGTTTGAAGAATTATAAGTTCCTGCTTCTATTGGTTTCTTATAGTTAAATATAATTTCACCAGTGGATCTAGCTAACATATAACCATCCCAAGTACTATCCAATGTTCCATCCCAAGTTTCTTCACCTAATACAAAAGCATTCTCTCCTTCAATTATTCCTGAAGTAGCTGAATTTGGTGCAGATAACTCTTTAATACTATTGATAATTTCATTCTTTGGATCACCTTTATATAAATACCATTTAAAATCTGGTTTAACAGCAGTTACATAATTTGATGGAAGTATTGGTTTAAATAATTCATTAGTCATACCTGGATGGATATAAACATCTTGGTCATATGTCTGGAAGTGTAACTGATACTGGAATCTAAGTCTTTCTCTTAAATCTTTATCAACTAAAACTTCTTTCTTTAATAGTACATTATCTTTAAGTGATGCTTCATTTCCAGTTATATTTTTATCTGCTAATGGTAATGTTAAATTTGGTTTTGTTGTTACATCAGAACCATTTGCTCTTAAAAATATCATATCTATAATTTCATTTCTACCATTGTTATCAACATATCTAACATCTCTTTGAACTTGTCTTAAATATGGAGTTGCATTAACAGTTAATGTTTTTTCTTCACTCTCTAACTGTTTTCCAGCTGAGTAGTTAGTTAATGTTTCTCCTGATAAAATAAATGTATTTCCAATTGTATTATATGCTAATGGTAGAGCGATATTTGGTAACTGTTTAATTTCATCATTGAAATCTGTATATGTACTTCTAGTCTTATCCTTTTTATTCAAGAAAGTCATATATAACATATTATGAGGTTCTTGTCTATCATTTAAATATAATGATGAGTAAATATCAGTTGTTATATTAGTCATATCCCTAGATTTAGGTAACATTCCAATTGGATATTCATAATCTTCATATGATTTTCTTGTTATATAACAATACTCATCAAAGTGAATATCTCTGTTAACATAACCGCTTGAAACAATTTGCATCATTCTATAACTTGAATCTGGTCTTAAACGTTCATTCAACTTATTAATTCTTTCTGAGTAATTACATTTGATATCAGCATATTGATTGTAATATGACATATTAACTACATCAGCGAAGAATGGTTTATCTTCAAAATATATAATCTGTCCTAGTCTTGGGAATGATTCAAAGAATGTTCTTCTATAAGTCTTAGATATAAATCTATTTGATAATCTTTCTAACTTTCTTTGAGCAGATCTTCCTAACATTTTATCTGATAACAAATTAGTATCTTGATTTAAATTCTTATAAGATGAATTCTGAGTATTATTGATATTAGATCTCTCTAATCTTAATTTTGTATCTAGTAATGGTTCATACCATACTTTATATTGAAGATTTTTAACTCTGTTTGCATCCCAGCTTGAAATATCTATACCTAATGATTTCAAGATATATTCAATAACATAACTATCTTCTGATAAACCCCATGTTGCATATTCTTCAGTTTTTCCTGGAATGGTTCCAAATCCTTCAATCTTATTATCTCCTTCTCTGTAAAAGAGTGCTCTTGTTTTTGTATTACCATCATTTGGATCACTAACATTAGTTGAGTCTAATGCATCATAAATTGTCTTTTCTTTTAAGAATTTAATTAATGATATTTCTAATGTTGGATTTTGTGGTATACCTTTAACTCTTAAATCAATAACTCTTTTAATAGGGAATGGAAGTATCATTGAATATGTATCTAATTTAACAAAACCATCTGCTGTTGATCTAGGTGATAACCATGAATCTCCTGCTGGGAATGTTATTGTTTGTGATTCTGATAACATATTTTTAATATCTGTCATAAATCCTGTTGAGTATGATGATAAAGGTGAACTTAAAATCATTAATTCATTTGTATCTTCAAATTTTTCATTAATATCCATTTTATCTATGATTTTAAATTCAATCATATTTTCTTTATTTAGTTTAGGAATACCTTGGAATAAGGTTCCTAATTCTAAAAAGATTTCATAAACTGATTTATGCTCATACGCAATATCTGGACAGTCAATTTGATCGGCTATTTGAAGTGATGCTGGTGATAATTCAAATCTTGTTTCTCCATTTTTTGCTTCTGTTGATGATGTTGGAAGAATAGCATTAACAGTTTTTCTTAATAGATCTCCAACAGTTACTTTTTCTTTAAATTCTGTCATTGAATTATCAAACTGAATATGTGGCCAAACAATTCTACCATTTATATCTTTTTCTCTATAATAGTCATAAAATTGTTGAGGTGTGGTTCCAACTGGTAAAACTTTATCAGATGGTTCCGTAGAAAGAACATCAAATAAATATGTCCTATCATCTTTCATTGTTTCTGTAAATGATGATATTTCACATATAATATCATAATAACCAGATGATGGAGGTATCCATGATGATAATGTGTTTCCGGTTCCTATATAAGTTTCTGGAACATATGGATTATAATCATAACTATATTCTGTATAATCATTTTCACCATACTTTCTATATCTCCATGTAATTCTAACAGGAGTAGATTTTACTAATAACATATTATTTCCTTTTCCTGTTTGAGCTTCTAGCCATGTAACTTTCCAGAATGAATTTTCTAAAATAGATAATTCTAATGGAGAACCTGCAGTTATAATTTCTGGAAGTGTAGGAATATTTCCAGAATTAACAAATGGTGTTTCTACTTTTGTTAATCTTATTGGATATCCAGTATATGCTTCTTGTTCAAGAGTTTTTCTTTCCCATGATTTAATTGGACTTAATCCATTCAAATCTGCATAAACTTTTTCAGGTTCATTTTCAGTATATTTCTTATCAACATATTCCTTTAATTGTGATGATGCTACTGAAACAAATTGATATTGTAGTAATTTGGTTCTATCAATTAACTTCATATTATGTTTCCATTTTGATGATATACCAATCTGGAATTCTTCAACTTGATCACTATCAACTAAAAAGTGATACTCTTCTATAATTTCATTTGAATTTTCGGTATCATCCATTATATAGAATGAAACTGATGTATCTTTTTCAAATGGCATTCTAACATCATTTGGTTTTAACATTAAATTAGCATCGTATAATGATCCATCTAATGCTAATTCAACTGTAAATGGTAGCCATACATCATATTCTTCACCATTAATTTCACACATATATTTATATTGTGTATTTTTAGTGTAAAAGATTGTATTACTCCAGAATGATGGTAAATAATTCTTTGAACTTGAAATAGCTCTTATATAAACTGAATTCTTACCAGCTACAAAATAATCTCTTAATAGATATGATCTTGATGTAGTAGAAGTTAAGAAAACATTATTTAAATATATCTCATAACTTGTAGCATTAGTAACAGCATTCCACTCAATAGATTCTTCATTTCTTATTAAACTTGGCGTTCCTAATCTATATATTGTATAGAAAACAGTATTTGATATTGATTCTTCATCATAAACATTTCCACCTAATAAGGTAGATTGGTTGCTTCTAGCATGAATATATAATGTTAAAGATGTTGGGTTAGCGGATACTAATTCAAATTCTGTTGCTGATATT
>Ga0172375_10010981_pt1 | contig 11629 bp, 10 predicted proteins | sample LakKiv1m_FD_114537 | JGI IMG/M metagenome (GOLD analysis project Ga0172375, IMG submission 114537) | Freshwater microbial communities from Kabuno Bay, South-Kivu, Congo - kab_092012_11.1m | ecosystem: Environmental > Aquatic > Freshwater > Lake | place: Democratic Republic of the Congo... | reverse complement strand
ATGTCCGGTGCAAGCTCCAATGGCTTGTCCGGCTCGTACGGTATGAAGCGGTAGTCTCTCATGGGAACCGCTCATATCCCAACCTAACGAGACTGTAAAGCGTTAAGCGACAGGCTCCTAGTCCCTCTGATGCTTGATAGAGAATAGCGTGTTTTTCGAAGTTCTATTAATTCCTTTTCGTATAGCTTAACCTTAGATTTCATTAGCTCAAGGTTTTTTGCCAAATAATGCACATCCTCAAGGTCTTTGAACATTATTTGACCAAAAACAGCAATAACCTTGCCATCCTTTTTTATCGGAATTCGCTGTACAATCAGGTCCTTCCCCTTGATGCGCTGGGTCACCATGATTTCGGGTTCCCCTGTTTTTGCCGCGATATGCATACGTGTATTGTCAATAACATCGCCTACATATCTTCCAATAAATTCTTTAGCATCAACTTCCATAAATTCAGAGTAAGGCCTATTGAACGTGGTTATAATTCCTTTGGAATCGGTCACGAGCGCACCGTTCTGTATGTGGTCGAACACAAGATTGGCCATTTCCAGTTGGTCGGAAAGGTGTTGCACCCTTTTTTGAAGCTCCTCTATCAGCTGTTCTTGGGGAAGAGAATTGAGGCTGTCGTATCTGCGGTTATTTTGCTTCACGGGAGACTCCCTGCTGTTGCATTGTAGCAACATGTTGCATCATCGCCACATGGGTTCTACCGCGTATACTTAGCCTTGAATCAAAAGTCAACGCTTTTTCGCAGAAATTCAGGAACACCGTGACGCTGCTTTCCCAGGAACTGATGGCCTTGAAAAAGAAGATGAACTTGGTTTGAACGGACGGGTATCGGGACAATGGTACTCTCGGGAACAGAAACAACAGATCGTCCAGGAAGTAGAGAAGCTACGAGCTGAAGCGATGCCGATCTCGGTGGCCTTGAAGAGACTGGGAGTTCCTCGTTCCACCTTCTACCACTGGAAGAGCCAACAAGAGTCGTCGAGGCGAAGGACTCCTCTCAACAGCCTACGGCCCTGCGAGGAAGAGAAGGTTGTGGCTCTGAAGATCCAGGAGCCCCCTTTGAGCCACCGACAGATCAGCGGATTGCTCCGGAATGACGATGTGTGGGTGAGCCCATCGAGCTGCTATCGTACACTGAAGAGTGTGGGGCTTGTGATTGAGTGGAGTCTGCGGGAAGCTCCGTGGAAGACCGCCCGGTACGAGCCTTTTCGCCCCAATCAGATTTGGAGAGAAGACTGGACCGGACTGGTGATCGGGGGCTTGCGTCACTACGTCATCACGATCCTTGATGTCTTTTCCCGGTATGTGGTGGCCTGGGGGATCGTCAAGACGGTGACGCAGCGAGAGGTGAAGAATCTCGTGGCCCTTGCGGTCATGTGAGGGGATCGAGGACCAAGCCCAGAAGCCCATTCTTCGCACCGATCCGGGATCTCCCAATATGGCTGCCGATGTCCGAGTCTTTCTCAAGGAGACCGGGGTAGGCTTCTCTCCGGGTCGGACGGCCGGGCCCACGGATAACGCACGCCAGGAGAGATTCCACCGAACCCTCAAACAGGAGAAGATTTACTGCAACCGTGACTACCTCTCCCTGGAGAGCGCCAGGTTCGCCATCGCTCGATACATCGACTACTACAACGAAACCAGACCGCATCAGGCCCTGTTTGAATATACTTCCGGCCGTAGTTATAGCGATTCTCGAAAGTTCTGTCGGAATCAAATCGCACTGCTGGACAAGCCAGCAGTGGCACCCAGGGGCCAATCGGTGATTACTTTTGAGAACCCTTATAAGCCTCTGGAGCTGGAGACGTTCAAGAATCCGTGGGGACGTGCATGTGAGGCGCTGAAAGAAAAAAAGCTTTTAAAAGAGCCGTTTCCGCGCTTCCATGATCTCAGGCACACCTGGAAGAGCAATGCCAGGCGGAGCCGGATGCACCCGGAGATCCAAGAAAGCATCCTCGGTCATGCGACCAAACAGCGGAGCGTAAGCGAGAGATACGGCAGAATCTCCGATGATGAGCTTCTAGCGGCCATAGATTCCATGACATTTGACCACGGCCCCACGGAAATCCTTGTGGCGAGAGAGCGTCCCCCGAAAAATGATAACCAGATGATAACCAAGACCCCTGAAAAGAAGAAAGGCCGTGTTGGCTTACGACCTTGACTCTAATGATTTCACCCACTTAACTGGTCGGGACGACTGGATTTGAACCAGCGACCCCTGCATCCCGAATGCAGTGCTCTACCAGGCTGAGCCACGTCCCGACCGTCTAGGAATACACCGCACGAGAGGCTCTTGTCAAGGGGCGGTCAGAAGACCTCCTCAAGTTTTTCTTCTTCCAGCCGTTTTGACGGGATTTTGGCGGGATTTTTTCTTCCCTTCTCGAATCTGCCGCAGTTGTTCCGTGGTCAGAGGTCATGTTTTCAACTGAGTTCAAAAACCTGGCATCGGAGATATTGATGTAGAGGTCCCGGCGTGTTCGGCGTAGCCTCATGCCAAGTCCCATGGCGAAGGCCGCCACAACTCACGATCAAAATCTTTGCGGATTTCTATATGATTGCGCGGCTAACCGAGTGATACAATTTCGCGTTCAAACGAGTGACTCTGCCTTGCCGGCGGGGTAGCTCGGGAGCGAAGTCAGGTCCTCCGTTCGAAGCGGACGAGGTGCCCCGCTGGTTTCACTGGCTCGAAAGCGCACTGGTATGAGTTAGCCGGCCCGCCTCCTGCGCTACGATCGGCACTGTGTCGCTTAGTTCTGCGGCGCAAATACGGATATGGGACTGACGGAATAATGTTCAGCAGCGTGCAATTGGAGAGCTCGGATTCAGATCCGGGACGCAATGATCTGCCTGAAGGCTCCAGCAAGCGCTCGAACAGGATGATCCGGCGAGGACGGCACAATCCGGATGGTCGTTGTGTCACACGAGACAGATATGTCAAACTAGACATAAAAAATCCTTGACAACTCCCTCACCGGTGTCTACCATCGGCCAGTTCCTCAATGCTTCTCTCCTCGTCATTCTGGCTCATCTGAGCGAGTCGTGAGGACTCGTGTACACGATGGACCGATGAATTCAAGCGTCAACCAGTTTCGGAAGGAAGGCTCGTGTTGCGGACAGCCTTCCGGCAATCGGTGCTCAACCCGAAGTGGGTTTTCTCCTGCGCCCTTCCGTTTACGGATCGTGGGCGAAGAAGAACCTGCCGAGTATCCGATTACAGCGCCGGGGAAAATTTCGCAGAGATGGGGGAGACGACGCCCAAGGGATTGCGACCTAACATTAGCAAAACCAAGTGCCATGGAAAGGAGGCGGAAGTGATCAAGAAGATTATCAACCTCAACGGCGTAAACAAGGCCATCGTCGCCGATCCGGAAGCTTCGCTTGCGGACGTCGTGCGCGAGCAACTGGGGCTGACCGGAACCAAGGTGGGATGCGGCAAGGGCCAATGCGGCTCCTGCAACGTCATCATGGACGGTAAGCTCGTCAAATCCTGCCTGACCAAAATGAAACGGGTTCCGGACTTTGCGAGAGTCGTCACCATCGAGGGGGTAGGGACTCCCGACAACCTTCACCCGCTCCAACTCGCATGGACGGTCCACGGAGGCGCCCAGTGCGGGTTCTGTTCTCCGGGATTCATCGTGTCGGCCAAGGCGTTGCTGGACGCGACCCCCAATCCCTCACGGGAGCAGGTGCGGGACTGGTTCCAGAAAAACCGGAACGCATGCCGCTGCACCGGCTATAAGCCCCTAGTGGACGCTGTCATGGACGCGGCAAAGGTCATCCGAGGAGAAATGACTGCGGAACAACTGGCATTCAAGCTCCCTGCGGACGGCCGCATCTGGGGAACATCATATCCCCGGCCATCGGCTATGGCCAAAGTGACCGGCACCGTGGAGTACGGCGCTGACGTGGGAGCCAAGATGCCTGCCGGCACGCTGCGTCTCGCCCTTGTTCAGGCCAAAGTCTCCCACGCGAACATTCTATCCGTTGATACGTCCGAAGCCGAGAAAATGCCCGGCGTGGAAAAGGTCGTAACCGCCAAGGACGTCAAAGGCAAAAACGCAATCACAGGGCTCATCACCTTCCCCACTAACAAGGGCGACGGGTGGGATCGTCCCATTCTGTGCGACAAGAAGGTGTTCCAGTTCGGAGACGCGATAGCCATCGTGTGCGCAGATACAGAGGCCAATGCCAGAGCTGCGGCGGAGAAGGTCAAGGTGGTGCTTGAGGAGCTTCCCGCATACATGAGCGCTCCCGCGGCAATGGCCGACGACGCCATCGAGATCCACCCCGGAACACCCAATATCTACTATGAGCAGAATCGTGCCAAAGGGCAAGACACAAAGCCGTTGATGGCATCAGCAGCGTGCGTCGCGGAGGGCGAGTACTACCTCCAGCGGCAGCCCCATTTGACCATGGAGCCGGATGTCGGGCTCGCGTATTTCGATTCCGAAGGAAGGCTCACTATCCACTCCAAGAGCATCGGTATTCACCTTCATCATGCCATGATCTGTCCCGGACTCGGCATCGAGCCCGAGAAGCTGCGGATCGTGCAGAACCCCGCGGGCGGCACCTTCGGGTACAAGTTCAGCCCCACGATGGAAGCGCTGTTGGGCGTGGCCTGCATGGCCACGGGCAAGCCCGTCACCCTGAAGTACGACTACTATCAGCACATCACGTACACGGGCAAGCGCTCCCCCTTCTTCATCAACTTGAAGTACGGTGCAGACAAAGATGGCAAGATCCTGGCAATGGAAGGTGACTGGATCGTGGACCACGGCCCGTATTCGGAGTTCGGCGACCTGTTGACCGTCCGTGGTGCACAGTTCATCGGCGCGGGGTACGGCATACCCAGTATCAGAGGAAAAGGTCAGACGGTGTGTACGAACCATGCATGGGGTTCGGCATTCCGAGCCTACGGATCTCCCCAGAGTTTCTTCGCGTCGGAAAGCCTTATGGACGAACTGGCGGCGAAGATGGGCAAAGATCCGCTGGAGCTGCGTTATCTCAACGTCTATCGCGCCGGTGACACCACGCCGACCGGCCAGGTCCCGGAGGTATTCAGCCTGCCGGAAATCCTTGACAAGCTCAGGCCTCTTTACCAGAAAGCCGTTGCCAAGGCCAAGAGCGAGTCCACCTCGGAAAAGAGGAAAGGCGTCGGCATCTCCATCGGTATCTACGGGTGCGGTCTGGATGGCCCAGACAGCTCCGAGGTGCTCGTGGAGCTCACCCCTGATGGTGTTACCCTTTCGTCATCGTGGGAAGACCACGGTCAGGGTGCGGACATGGGGGCTCTGGGGACTTGTCATGAGGCCCTTCGGCCGCTCGGTTTGAGACCCGATCAGATCAAGCTCGTCATGAACGACACCGCCATCACCCCCAACAGCGGCCCGTCCGGTGGAAGCCGCCAGCAGGTGATGACAGGGAACGCCATCAAGAACGGTTGCGAAATGCTGATCAACGCAATGCGCAAGGCTGACGGAACTTGCCGGACTTATGAGGAGATGAAGGCCGAGAACATACCGCTGAGCTACTCCGGCAAGTGGACAGCCTCCATGTGCACCCCTTGCGATGAAAACGGCCAGGGGAACCCGTTCCCGGTCTACATGTACGGTGCGTTCATGGCGGAAGTGACCGTTGACGCCAAGACCGGCAAAGCCACTGTGGACGCCTACACGGTCGTGGCCGACGTGGGCAAGATCAACAACAAGCTCGTAGTGGAAGGACAGATTTATGGCGGTGTTGCTCAAGGCATCGGCCTTGCGCTCTCCGAGGACTTCGAAGATCTGAAGAAGCACACGAGCCTCGTTGATTGCGGACTGCCCTACTGCAAAGACATTCCTGACGATTTCAAAATCTTATATGTGGAGACCCCCAGAGAGAACGGACCCTTCGGGGCTGCCGGTGTGGGCGAGCTTCCACTCACCTCGTCGCACGTAGCTGTGGTCAACGCGATCTATGACGCCACCGGCGTGCGTATCCGTCAACTCCCGGCACTTCCGGAAAAGGTGTTGGCCGGACTCCAAGCCGTGAAATAGACTGATGAGTTGAGTGGACCGAAAGGGGGAGACTACCTCAGTGGAAAGCTCCCCCTGTCTACTTTCGGTCACTTGGGTTTGACGAGGATCAGAGACCAAGATGGATCAGCAGGAACTCCGAAGACTTGAGAATCTCTGCATTCAGGAATGGGCGCCGTGGTGTACGGCCGTTTGTCCTGTTCATGTGGACGTTCGCGGCATGACCGCAGCGATCGCCCAAGGGAATTTTCAAGCTGCTGCTCAGGCCCTCATTCGTAGTGTTCCCTTTCCTGGGATCATAAGCCATGTTTGCGACCATCCCTGTGAATCCATGTGCAAGAGGCGAGAAATAGGAGAGCCAATAGCAATCCGTGCGCTTGAAAGGTCCGTTCTTGCGTACGCCTCTCCGGAAGAGCCGCGCAGGCCCGTGATCCCGAAAAAGGACCAGAGCGTAGCAATCGTTGGAGCAGGGCTGAGCGGACTGACGGCTGCGTTCGATCTGGCCCGAAAAGGATACCGGGTAATTGTGTTCGAAGCCACCGACAGGCTTGGCGGCAGCCTGTGGCACCACCTCGAAGATTCGTTGCCACGTTCCGTGATGAACGATGACTTCGATGCACTGAAAAAGTCGCCTATCGAGGTGCGTCTTAGCACTCACGTCAATGTCGTTACATCAATCCCTGATCTTCAGCAAGACTTTGGGGCGGTTTACGTCGGAACCGGACGAGCCCCGCTGCAGAGTCTTGGTGGAGAGAAGATTCAACCCGACTTCAGTGCTGTGGACGCTGCTACTTTCGAAACCGGTCGTGCCGGCGTGTTCGCCGGTGGCAGTGCAGTATATCGGTCGGCTCATCACTCACCGATCACGTCCATCTCCCACGGTCGCCGGGCAGCGATTTCCATAGATAGATTCCTGCAGAAGGTTTCTCTCACAGCGTCCCGGGAGAACGAAGGATCGTACGAAACTCGGCTGTTCACCAGTACAGAGGGGATTGAACATCTGCAGCGGGTTCCTATGTCTGATCCCGCTCGTGGCTACTCCTCGGATGAAGCACGAGAGGAGGCTGCACGGTGCATCCAGTGCGAATGCATGGAGTGCGTGAAGATCTGTGAGTATCTTGACCATTTCAAAGGGTACCCGAAGAAATATGTTCGGCAAATCTACAACAACCTCTCCATTGTCATGGGGCAGCGCCACGGAAACAAATTCATCAACTCGTGCAGCCTGTGCGGGCTCTGCAAGGAGGTATGTCCGCACAACCTCCATATGGGTGAGGTCTGCAAAGCGGCCCGAAACATCATGGTCCGGCAAGGCAAGATGCCTCCATCCGCACATGACTTCGCGTTGCGGGACATGGAATTCAGCAACGGCGACAAAGCTGTGCTTTCCCGCCATCAGCCCGGAACTACATCCAGCGCTTACGTGTTTTTCCCAGGCTGTCAGCTGTCCGGCTCATCTCCCGATAATGTGAAAAGGACGTACGAATACCTCAGAGACAGGCTTGACGGGGGCGTGGGACTCATGCTGCGCTGTTGCGGGGCGCCTGCTGACTGGGCCGGCAGAGAGGCAAGCTTTGCTCAAGTCATGGATGATTGCCGGACGGAATGGCAAGGGATGGGCAGCCCGCGCTTGATAGTAGCCTGCTCGTCTTGTTATGCGCTGTTCAAAGCGTACCTTCCGGAAGCTCGCCCGGTTTCGCTTTGGGAGATCTTCGACCAACAGGGATTGCCTCGGACGGATCCTAGCCTAAGACAGGGCGTGCTTGCCATCCATGATCCATGTACGAGCAGGCATGAGGCCCGCATCCACGAAAGCGTAAGAAACATCGTCAGGAGCCTGGGCCCGGAAATTGCCGAGCTGCCGCTTAGTCGCGACAGGACCGAGTGTTGCGGATTTGGCGGGCTCATGTATTTCGCCAACCGCAAACTCGCCGAGAAGGTGATCGAAAGGCGTGTGGGCGAGACATCGCTTGATCTGCTGGCATATTGCGCTGTATGCTGCGATCATTTTCGATCACAGGGAAAGCCGAGTCGGCATCTGCTCGACCTGATCTTCGGTGACGTCAAAACACGTGACACGCTAGCGAAAGCTCCTGACTATTCCCAAAAGCGTGAGAATCGTGTTCGACTAAAAAGTGCTTTTCTTGTGGAGCTATGGAGTGAGAAAGGCGTGGAACCGGAACAATCTCAGCGCATCAAGCTGCATGTTACTGACAAGGTCCGCGAGCTGATGCAAGAGCGCATGATCCTGGTTGAAGACTTGCAGCAGGTTGTCCAGTGGGCCGAAAACACCGGGAACAAGCTCGTACAAAAGAATACCGGCCGTTTCCTGGCTCATTATCGGCCCGGAACGGTAACCTACTGGGTCGAGTACTCGGCCGATGAGAACGGCTTCACCATTCACAACACGTACAGCCACCGGATGGAGGTCCTGGAGGTACTTAAGCCATGAGCCACAAAGTGGACACAAGCGGAGCGGAAGACTGGTTTTGTGGCAAATGCGGAGTCTCTCTCGAGAGTGCCAAGGTGGAGGTGTCGTACATGGGGAGCAAGTACCCTGTGGAATTGCCGCGATGTCCGCGTTGCGGGATCGTCTTTGTTCCCGAGCAGCTCGCTCTCGGCAAGATGGCCCAAATTGAGCAGCTTCTTGAAGACAAGTGAAGTCAAGAAATGGTACGTGCATACTCCCCCAAGGTGTTTGAGCAGATCTCGAATGCCCCTTTCACAGCGACCGGCATCCGGCCGGGCGGCCTTGATCTGACTCGACAAGCGCTGGCATGCTCGAAATTGCCTGCCGGGTCGCGGATACTCGATGTCGGATGCGGAACGGGCGTGACTGTCGAGTACATCTTGCATGAATGTGCGATGCAGGCTGTAGGACTCGATTTGTCCCCCATGCTGGTAGCTCGGGGCAAGCGCAGGGATGCATCTCTAACTGTCATCCTGGGAGACGCCGGAGCGATTCCGTTTTGCGATGCCTCCTTCGACGGCGTGCTGCTGGAATGCACGCTGTCACTGATGCGAGACCGAGAACGGGTCCTCAACGAGTGCCGGCGGGTCCTGAAGCCGCTCGGCAGACTCATGGTGTCCGACGTCTACACTCGAAATCCGGCGGCCATAGGTGCATTGAGGAGCCTGTCGTTGCAGTCCTGTCTGAAAGGGGCGCTGGACAAGAATCAATTTATCCATGAATGCTCCGTCGCGGGTTTCGAATCCTGGTGCTTCGAGGATCGTTCAGAGATGCTCCGGGACTTCGCCGCTCAGATTATCTGGACGTACGGCTCTCTCGACCGTCTTTGGACAGAGACCGGCACGAGTTGCTCTGATCCAGAGCGGATCCGCAGCGCCGTCCAGGGGGCTCGGCCGGGCTATTTCTTGTACGTGGGCTCCAAGGCCGGCGGTGTCCATGGAGCCGATGGAAAGCGGGGAAAAGAATGAGTCCTCCTGAGGAAGCAAGCACCATGGACGAACTGCTCCGGATGCTCGAGCTGTCCGGACAGGGTTTCCATTGCAGCCAGATATTGCTTTTCCTCGGGCTTGAATCCCAAGGGAAATCCAATCCTGATCTCATCCGGGCCATGGCCGGCCTTGCAGGCGGGATCGGGTTCTTTGGTGACATCTGTGGCGCATTGAGCGGAGGGGCATGCTTGATCGCAGTGTACGCGGGTCGCGGGACTCCGGATGAGGAAGACCACCCAAAGCTCAATCTCATGATAAACGAACTCGTGGAATGGTTCACTGAGGAGTTTTCCGAATGCTACGGCGGCATCCACTGTCGGGAGATTCTTTGTGACGATCCGACGAATCAATCCCTCCGATGCCCGGGCATCGTTACAAGAACGTACCAGAAAGCCAAATCGCTGCTTCTGGACAACGGCTTCGATGTCTCAGAGAGCAGGTAATGGACCATAGGGACGAGCTCGTCATTTCCGAGACGGAAAGCGTTTGCCCGGTGTGCTTTGCCAAAGTGCCCGCGCACGTGATCGGTCGAGGGGACGGCGTCTTCATGCGAAAGGCCTGTGCGCAGCACGGTGAGTTTTCGACGCTGCTTTGGCGGGGAGACCCACCGTACACGAGTTGGTCTCGACCCAAGATACCCTTTCAGGCTCCGTACGCCCAGACCCAAGTCAGGAACGGCTGCCCTTTTGATTGCGGTCTATGCTCGGATCACAGGCAGCAGACGTGTACCGCCTTGATCGAGGTCACTTCGCTATGCAACATTAGATGTGCATTCTGCTTTGCCGATTCCGGCGTTAGATGCCGCAATTTAGATCTGTCAGAGATCCGGAGCAGGTACGAGACCCTGTCGGCCAACGGATACCGCTGCAATATTCAACTTTCCGGCGGGGAGCCCACGATTCGCGACGACCTTCCTGAAATCGTGGCGTTGGGACGGTCAATGGGGTTTGAGTTCATTCAGCTCAACACCAATGGACTACGCCTTGCCTCCGATCCGGAATATCTGGAGCGGCTCAAAGAAGCCGGACTCTCGTCGGTATTCCTGCAATTCGACGGCACCGAGAACGACATTCACAGAGCCTTGAGGGGCGGGGACTTCCTGGAGAGCAAACTTCAGGCCATCGAGAACTGCAGCAACATGGAGTTGGGGGTTGTGCTCGTGCCCACCCTGGTCTCGGGCGTAAATCTTCACAATGTGGGACAAATCATATCCTTTGCCTTGGAGAATGTACCGGTAATCCGCGGGGTTCATTTTCAACCTGTTACATATGTTGGCAGATTTCCGACAGTCCCTACCGACGAAGACCGCCCTACCCTGCCGGATGTCATGCGTGCCATTGAGCTTCAGACTCAAGGCCTGATCAGGATCGGCGATTTTCTGCCGCCGGGATGCGAGAATGCTCTCTGCTCGTTTCACGGGAGCTTTGTGGTCATGCCCGATGGAAAGCTGAAAGCCCTGACGAATCGCCATGAGGGACAATGTTCCTGCAAGAGCGAAAGGGCCGAAGATGGGGCGGCACGAGCTCGACAATGCGTGGTTGAGCAATGGTCCGCGAGCAACACGCTTGCTTCGGGGGCCACACAGGATCAAATCTCCATGGGAGAATGGGACGTGCTATTGGAACGGGCACGCACCCACAGGCTGTCCGTATCGGCCATGGCGTTTCAAGACGCGTGGAATCTGGATCTCGAGCGCCTGAGGGACTGCTGTATCCACGTGGTAGCCCAAGACGGCAAGATTGTTCCCTTTTGCGTCTACAATCTGACAGGCACAGCGGGACAATCGCTCTACAGAGGGAACTAGAGGCACATGCAAAAGACACCGCTCGATGGTTGGATACAGAAGAGAATTCTCGGCCCGCCCGGACACGAATTGACCCGGGAGGACATTCGCAGATACCAGTTGGAAAAGCTCAGGACAGTGATTGATTACGTGATCGAGAAGAGCCCGTTTTATCGGGAGCGGCTTGCCGGCTTATCCGGCCGCAGTCTGAGCGATCCGGAGGATCTTTCCGCATTTCCATTCACCACGGTTCAGGACCTTCACGAGTATGGTGCTCAGTTCCTTTGCTTGTCCCAAAGTCAGGTCGAGCGGGTCGTGACAATAGGGCATCCGCAGGCCCGAGATGCATTCAGACGATTCTTCTTCT
>Ga0172375_10010980_pt1 | contig 11630 bp, 10 predicted proteins | sample LakKiv1m_FD_114537 | JGI IMG/M metagenome (GOLD analysis project Ga0172375, IMG submission 114537) | Freshwater microbial communities from Kabuno Bay, South-Kivu, Congo - kab_092012_11.1m | ecosystem: Environmental > Aquatic > Freshwater > Lake | place: Democratic Republic of the Congo... | reverse complement strand
ATTATCAAATTTCCGCACCAAATCCATTGAATAAATCACGCCCAAACTTTCTGCTTCGTCTGAACTTACCATCGACGGAACACCGAGCATACAACCATATTTATCAATCGCTAATCCGCCAGAATTTCCGTGACTAATTTTTGCTGAAGTGACAATCAAACCGTCGCCAGGAAAACTGCTTACAACCCCATCGGTTATCGTTAAAGTATAGCCGCCACTAATTGCTGGGTATCCAAAAATTCTAACCGGCTCACCCAATTGGACATTTTCGTTTTTACATCTTTTCGTGTCATCAAATGCTGGAAATTTTCTAGGATATTCACCCGCATATTGTTTTTTATCCTCGTCATAATATGCAGAATAAATTTTCATATACGCCAAATCATATTTATCACTCAAATCTGGAATAACAATTGGGTGAGCCAAATAAACATCTTTTGGCTGGCCCGAAGTGGGATCGGGCAAAACTACCAAACAACCAGTTTCGTCAACATGTAAATTTGTTTTGTCTTGAGGAACTATGTGCGAGTTTGTCAAAATTAGACCATCTTCATTGATTATCGTTCCTGAACCACCACTGGATTCCTCTCCTTGAACCGTACTTGGACATAAAATATTTACAACAGATTGCGATATTTCGTCTTGTGTAGTTTGCGATATTTCAACACCACCTGTTTGGTAGTTTTGCCCGATTACAATTAAAATTATGAAAACCAGAACCACAAAGCCCGCTAAAATTAAAATCCTTTTTCTGAACCACGCAAAAAATTTGTTTTTCTCCCACCACTTCAAAGGAATTACAATTTTTTCTCCGCAATTCTTACAAAATCCAGCTTCCTTTGATATTTGATTTCCACAATTTTTACAAAACAACATATTATTTCACTGCTGACGCAATTTTAGTACCACACCTTGAACAAAATTTTGAATCTTGCTCTAGTGGTTCGCTACAATTGCTACAAATTTTTTCCGCTGGTAAATCTTTGCCTTTGAATACAAGTTTATTGATGATTTTTGCCCCGCATTTTTGGCAAAAATTTGAGCTAAGATTGACATTTGATTTACACACAAAGCATTTTTGTTTATTAAGCAAATCCGTGCTTAAACCAACCATAATATCTTCGCCAACTTCGTCATTTAATTTCAAAGCTTGCCTTAGTTTTTGCACTTCCTCGAAATTGCCGCGAGAATCTTTTCTCATAACTTTTATAACTAAGATACTGTCAAAGCAAGTCGGGCAATACTCTAAATCAACCTGACAATATGCGTTTGCTTTTCCGATTTCAAATTTTCTGCCAATGAGAGCAAATAATTTTTGCGGGTCATTGATTGAAGCGTTTAATTGCTCTGCAATCGCGTCGTGTTCATCTACTCCAAATTTAAATAATTCTCTGTTTTTAATATACTTCTTGCATTTTTTACAGAATCTTTTGCTTCCAAGGGCCACTAGCGTAAAGAAACTTCCAGCGGCGGCACCCAAAAAGTTTAGATAAAAATATAAATTATTAACTGTTGCTCCAGTTTCTACTCCTTCGCCCATTGGAACCCCTCTAAAGAATAGTTGTTGTTTTCCTTCGCTCTCGGTAATTTGAAGCCATTTTGAAAATGTTATTGGTTGGCCATCAATCTCATAAGTTGAAATGTGATCACCCTTGAACCAAAAATTTATTTCTTTATCAGGGGTCACATAGGTTGTTAAATATGAGACATAAAAAATTCCAAGTATAGCAACAATTCCAAGTACAGTACCGATTAAATATTCCTTCTTGCCGATTGGTTTGTTTGATTTTAAGTGTCCGTAGTAAATACCTGAAACTGCTCCTGCGCCAACAAACAAAGCTCCAAGCGGAATAATAAACCAGAGATGAAACGATTGGATTTAGTATCCGGTGATGTTGTTGGCTAGCACCACAGCAAGAATTGTTCCTACAAAACCAAGTATTGAAAAAGTTTTTATCATATTTATTTTGTTAATTCATCCAAACTAACCTCAAGAGCTTTCGCAATTTTCTTGAGCGTATCAAGCGTTGGATTCTGGTTTTTACCAGCTTCAATTTTGATAATCGTATTATTAGCGACATCGGCCAATCTCGCCAATTTTTCTTGGGAAAGTCCTTTGGCTTCCCTTAACTTTCTTAAATTTTTGGTAATGTTTGACATAACTTATATCTTAGTAGTAGAATTAAAGTATTAGGTTATATTTCCTTTCTATTATTACAATGCTACACCAAAAATTAAGAAAAGTAAATAAAGCCGCAAAAATTTTTCGCCGCCGAAGCGAGGGCGCGGCGGAATTCCCCCCACACCCCCCTTCCGCCGCGCCCTCGCTTCCGACGGCGATTTTTTCGGCGGCTTTTTCTAAATATTAACTTATTTTCAAAACACTTTCAATTTCCGACTCTGGCAAATTTTTGATTTTATCTTTCAATGTTTCAACCCAAGACGGCACGCCGATTGAACTTTCGGCCATGCTCTTTTTCGTCTCAATGAATAAATCCAATCCTTTTTTTGCTGTGTTATAACCTAAACTATTTTCAAACTCTTTTTCAAAACCCAGATATTTATCTTTCGGCGTGCCGTCTGGATAATCCGTTCCGGTTTCGCCAAATAATTCTAGAATTGCTCTATTTTTGTTTATGTTCTCTTGTTTCTCACTTGTGCTGTCAAGTTGCTTATCGCCGTCAAAAATCACATAGCAAGGTATTCCAAATTCGGAATACAAACGATAGAAACGATCGATTTCGCTTTTACTACCGCAACGAACAATAGATATTCCTTCTTTGATAAAATCAAAACCTACCAAATCAAAAAAGTAAGGCAGTAAAAGCGTTTCGGATTGACCTTCAACCAAAATAATTTTCTTCGCAAAAAATCCTTCGTTCGCTTTTTGCGTATCGCCAGTATTTTCGTATGCGTTTTTATAGTGCAAAAACAAGTCTTCTTCCGGTGAATCAATATTGTTTCTCGTTTTCAAATCTTTTACGAAATCCCCAACTTTGGCATATCTCAAAAATGTTCCTTTTTCTTTTGTCTTTCTTACAATAAAAATCTCGTTGAAATTTCCGGCAGATAAAAAATTTGGCGAATGGGTAGTGTAAAAAACTTGCGTTCCTTCTCGGATTATATTTCCATTTATATCTTTTTTATCCTCTGACAACTCCCTTAAAATTTTATAAAAATTTCTTTGTGCTTGCGGGTGTAAAAATAATTCTGGCTCGTCAATGAAAATCGGACTTTTATTCGCCAAATTTAACTCTGAATATGCTTTCAAAATGGCGATTGATATTGAGGCCTGAACGCCCATTCCCAAGTTAGACGCTTGAAACTCCATGCCCATATCTTGCTCTTTAACAATCAACTGCAAGGTTTTGTAAAAATTCCAAGGGTCATACAAACTCAAATCAACCACAAAATCCGATTTCGGACGATTTAATTGCTTCGCACTTTCTTCTTGTAAAATATTCAAAAATTTATTCATTACTTCTTGACCACTTTCGTCCTTAACCGAAAAAAGTAATCTGTCCCTTATCACTTGTAGCCACTCCTTCAACCATTCTTTTTTCGCTTTAACTTCGTTATTATGCTTGTATGTTTCAACGGAAAATTTTTTATTTATTTCTTGTAGAATTCTACCTACAAGCGACCAACGGCTTGAGGGCAAATAATCAAGAATTTTCCTATCTACGCCAAGATACGCCGAGCAATACTGCTCTCTTATGTCTCCCTTGCAGTTATAAGAATTGTCGTCGTAAAAAAGCCCTGATTTAATTTCTTTTTCATTTCTATAGGTATTAGTAACTTCCTTATATTCATTAAGTTCAAGATTATGTTCGTCGTCAAATTCCAATCTGATTTTTATCCGATTTTCTTCTTTGCCTAAAAAATGATCTTCTTTACAAACCGAATTAAAAGACGGATATGTTGGTCCTAAAATCCAATTGATAGCGTCAAAAACATTGCTTTTGCCAGAGCTATTTGCCCCAATAAAAGCATTTAAGCCGGTGGACGGCTCAAATTCCAAATGCTTAATACTTTTATAGTTATCAATTGTGATTTTTGTAATTTTCATATCTGCTTAATGATACTTTCAATTTTGCGAGGCAAATCATGTTCCCAAACCCTAAAAATTTTCCAATCCTGCTTTTTATAATGCTTTGAAACTTCCTTGTCTCTTTCCGCATTTCTCGCAATTTTTTGCGTCCAATAGTTTTTGCGAATGGACGGAATACGACAATGTTTTTTGCACCCGTGCCAAAAACAGGAATCAATAAAAATCACTGTTTTGTATTTCGGCAAAACAATATCCGGTTTTCCAAAATACTTGCCCGAATTTTTGCGATAACGAAAACCGGCCTTCCAAAGTTCTTTGCGAAATAATGTTTCTATTTTGCTGTCTCTGCTTTTTACCCGAGACATTATTTCGCTTCGTTTTTGTTTTGATACTGTGTCCATACATAATCAATTTGCGAAAAGCTCGACGGGGTTAATTTTGAATTGCAACATTTTTGCCGAATCCCGTCCCGCGTCTCCACCTTTCCTTTGCATTGTGATTTTTCCGATTTTCAAACTGCCTTGCTTTGTAATTCTCACCGGGCCGTCGGCAAAAACATTCATAGCGTGATTTATTGACTTCAAAATCCAACTGCTTTCGCCGTTGGCGACCAAAGCGACCAACATCCAGCCCGCCGAAAATTTTCCTCTGCCCTTCAAAATATCGGAAACAACCAAAATTTTGTTCTTGGTGAAATAGTCAATAATTTTCTTTTGATCGCTTTCGTCCATTTCACTGAAAAACATCCATCTTTTATCTCTACAACCCGATTTTGTTGGGCAAAGTTCGCCTGTAAAAATTTTCAAAATTTTGGTTATATCCGCCGGAATTTCCCACATCTCAACATATTTATCTACCCACCTTTTATCTATCTGATTAAATCCTTGAGGATTGCTAACCAATTTTATGGACAAATTTTCGGCGGCTATCGCTTTTTTGAGATAAATCGTTATCTGAACTTGAACATCGGTTTTATAGCCGTGCAATTTCATCGCTTCCACTTTTTCAATTTCTTTTATCGGATAACCCATTATTCCTAACCACTTTTGGGCGTCCTCGTCATTTTTCCAATCGTTAAATTTTCGGACGATGTCGTCCTCGTTTCTAAATCCGCCCTTTGCGGTTTCCGAACCCCATTTGACTAAATCTTTTTTATTCATATTTGTTGGTATAGTTAAGCAAACTTTTGCCAATCGCCTCAATTACTTTTACAGTCATGGCATTTCCGGCTTGGCTCAATAAATATACATCGGCGATTTTGCCTTTTGTTTTTTCGCTCAAATTTTTTGGAAATCCTTGCAAAAGCAATGATTCAAAACCGGACAATCTTCTAAATTTTCCGTTTCTGACATACAAAACGCCATGTCGTCCCGTTCTTAAAGTCGGAACCTTGTTTCTGTATAATCTCAAGTCGGATTGTCTGGTGTCCAAAACTAAATAATCCTCTTTGAGCAATTTTTCAATCGTAAATAATCCCTTGTTGTATTTATTGTCTAAATACTTCAAAAATGTTTCGTAAGCTCTCTTTTTTTCGTTAAATTCCATTTCGCCGTCGTCAATTAAATAATCTTGAACATCGGGCGGAAAAATTGGTTTTGGCCATTCAAAACTATGACCGTTCACAAGGTCTTTTCTTATGCCGACAAAATAAATTCTTTCGCGCATTTGCGGCACTCCGTAATCCAAACTATTCAAAACTCGGTGATAAACTTTATATCCCGCTTTATCCAATTCTTCCAAAATAATTTTCAAAGTTTTTCCGCCCTCGTGATTTACCAATCCTTTTACATTTTCCAAAATGAAATAGGGCAAATTTTTTGCGTTCATTATCTTAATCAATCCATAAATTATTTGCCCCCGATGATCGCCCATTCCCTTTCTTTGTCCTATTACTGAAAAAGTTTGACAAGGAAATCCCGCAATCATCACATCAAAATCAGGTAAATCATTCGCATTTATTTTCATCAAGTCGCCGTGATTTTTTTCTTCTTCCCCAAAAAATTCTCTATATGTTTGTTCGGCGTATCTATCTATTTCTGAAAATCCAACACAACTTAAACCTAAATTTTCAAGTCCAAGACGACCCGCCCCGATTCCGGCGCAGAAATCCATAAATTTCATTTTGCTGTTTTGTGTCGTTGCCATACTCATTTGATTAAATCGTCAATGCTAATGCCAAGACCGGCGGCAATTTTGCTTACCGTTTGGATTGACGGCTTTGTTATCACATTTGATTCAATTTTGGTTAGTGTTGTGTAGGGAATATCGCATTTGCGAGCGAGAGCGTCTTGTGTCAATCCTTGCTTTGTTCGCAATGCTTTTATTTTATCCCCAACCTCTTTATTTTGCTTACTTTCCATAGTATGATAGTATAAGTATGAGCGTTTATATAAACCAGTATAGTCATACTAACATGAATAATATATTTTCTCAATTTTTTAGCCCGCCCGAATTTCGCCAAAACAAATCAGCGGAGCAAGCGGAGGATTCCTCCCCAAACCCCTCCTCCTCCGCTTGCGACATCCAAATTCAAAAAAGAGTCAGCCGAGGTTTTGCCAAATCCTTTCCCCAAAAAATAGTTTTGGCAAAACCGAGTCCGCATTTCGTCCCGCCACACTGCTCGAATACTTGGAGAGCAGAACCCCGAAAGAAAAACACCCTTTCCTTTTTCAAAAGAAAATTCACCCCCGCCAAATCAGAAATGCAAGGAGTGTTTTTTCTTTCGGGGTTGCCGAGGCTCTGCGAGGCGGTGGCGGGACGATTCATTCCTCGTCGGGATTGGTTTCAAAAAAGGTTCGCGCAAAGTGTAAAATATCACCGAAAACAAAAACCCCCGCTTTATGGCGGAAGTTTTTGAATTCATTAATATTATTTTTTCAGCAGCAAATCAACATCGGCAGAGGTCTTGGCTATGTCGGCCTCGTTTTCGGAAAGGAATTTTTCATTAATGGCCACTAGTTTATTTTCCGTCCGCTCAAAGTCGCGGCCGATGCGGCTGGCCTGTTGGTCAAAGTTGTCGACCAGATCATCAACATCCTTTTGCAAGGTGTCATTGCTGGCTTTCATTTGCGCCAGTAGCGCCTGGGCATCAGCTAAAACATTAGTTTGGCTAGGCATATAATTAGAGATATTATTTTTTCTTAGCCATCATGGCGCGGATGGTGGCTAGCCGTTGTTTGATGCTTTTTTTCGCCACGCCGTTTTTGACATAAAAATCAACAATTGATTTTTCAAACCTCCCCAAATCAACCTGGCCAGTTAGGTTTTTTTTGGCAATCTCGCTTAAATCTTTTGAAGATAAGTGCCTCAAATCATCCAAGTACAAGTATTTAATATATTTCTTGAAGTAATCCTGGGGCGTGATTTTTTCCGTATCTGCCGGCATTTCCAATTGGTCTTCGGAAGTGTTGAATTCCACGCCACGGCTGGTCCAGCTTCTTTCGCTGGGCTCGGGTGCGGTCTTATCGCCGAACATGCCTTTGCGCATCTCGCTCCAATAGACCGGACGACCGGTCACGTCCTCATAGGCGCCGGCCAAATCGCTCCAGGGATTGATCAAACTCTCCAGGTGATTCATCTTGTCGCTGCAGGTATGGATTTTCTTCTTGGTCTCACGCATAATCAGCTGACGCCTTTTGATTTCCCCCTTGATGTCAGCCATGGCGGCTTTAAGTCCCGGCCTCTGCGCCCGCGGCACTGAAGTGTATTTCAATTTCAGATCGTCAAGCTTGCCTTGCCAGTCCACCAGCTCGCCGCCGGCCTGATCCATCTTTTCCCTTAAGTCGCGAATGACCAGCTTGGCCGAATCCAAACGCTCCTGGTAGGGATCGATTCTTTCCTTGACGGCATTAGCCACATCCTGACTGCGCTCCACGATGCGGTTATGGCAGGCCTCCTTGAGCCCCTCCATTTTCTGCAGCTTGGTGATGTATTCGCCGCGTTCGGACTTGATTTTACCCAGTTTTTTCTGCGCCTTAAAAAGTTGCTTCTGCGCCTTGGCTCGCTCCTTCCAGGGTCGGCTGACATCATCGCGAACGCTGGTATAAGAGTCAACAACTGCCTGCTGTTCTGCCAGTTCCTGGTTGGCATCATTGGTGTACTGCTCGAATTTCATGGCTTTTTTATTGCGGTGGCCGAAGAGCTTGTTGTCAAAGAAGTTTTTGAATCGGGTGAAGATGCGGCTGGTCAAATCATATTTGGCGCCCTTTACTCCTCCCGTTTCATAGCCCAGAATCCTGTCGCCCCAGTTGTTAAGCCGTTCCAGCTTGTTTTTAATGAAACGGGAAAAAATATTTTTTCTGGTGGTAAATTCCACGAAGTCGGCATCTGTCGCCTCAATTTTGGGTTCTCTTTCTTTTTTTGGCGCTTTTTCTTTGGTTTTTTCTTGTTTTTTCTCTTCCTTATCAATTTCTTCCCTTAATTTCTCAAATTCTGGAGGAGCGGGTTCTTTTTCTGGCTGGGAAGATTCTGACGTTGGTTCACCCGCCTCTTTTTTAGACGCTTTCTTTTTTGTTTCCTTTTTAGATCTGGTTGCCTCAGCCTCGGTTCCAGCTTCTCCTGCAGCTACTTCCTCCATTGGTTTACCCATTAGGTTTCCTCCCCACTGGCGATAGGCGGCATCGGTTTCATCAGTCGGTTTAGGAGTTTCCATTGATGCTGGACCTAATTGTGGCCCTTCCGGATGGAGGATGCCGCGGAAATCTTCATTTTGTTCTGCCTCATGAGCGCGAATCACTTTTTCTTCATCCTCTCTCATTCTTTTGGCTGTTTCATCGGCCTCGGCCTGTCTCAACTCCTCTTCTGTTTTGTTTGCTTTTTGGCCTTTTTCCACTCTTTCGCTCTCTTTTAGAGTTATTTTTTTCCCTTTTTGTTTTTCAGTTTCTTTGGCTGCTTCCTCCGCAGCTTGTTCAGCTATTATTCTGTCAGCAATTCTTTTTTGCGCCGCCTCCGAGGCTGCTGCTATTTTTTCTGCCAGTACCATGGGGTCTGTCTCTCCAGCAGCCGCTGATAACTGGATAAATTTTTTGGCTAGGACGTTAAGTGTATCCTGATCTTCGGCCTGAGCCATTTGCTCCAAAGTCTGCTGGATTTCAACTTTTTGAAAATCCGGCGGTTGCCATTCTTTCACATCATGTTCTCCCTCTTCTGATTTTTTGATAACCGGCGTGGTCGATGATTCCGCTGGTTGGCTCTTAAATTCTTTCTGCCATTGTTCAATAATGCTGCCGTCTTGGTAATTATCAAGATCTTTCTCCATCATTATTAGGATATTTTCCAGTTCAAAAATTATGGCTTCTTTAGATAGAGAAGATTCGGGATTTTTTATTTCTTGTGCCACCGCTTTCAGACGAACAGCATACTTATTTTTCCAATACTCCATTGATTGCAACTTGTCAGGAGCAATTGAATCTTTTACGTTCGCTATTAGTTCATCGTATTTCTGGCTTCTTTTTTGAATTTTTCCTATCAGGTCAGCGATTTTTTCTTGTTCGGCTGCTGGTTTTGGTGATGTTTCTGGCGTCGGTTCAGAAGCTGGAGTTTCTGCTGGCTCTCCCACTGGCAGATTTTCCGGTGCTGGCAGCTTATTGCCTCCAGTTTCACCTTCTGTCGGTTGGCCTTCTAGTATTTGATCCCTACCTGGCTTATCTGACATTATTGATTTTGTCAAAACTTCTTCATCAATATCTTCAATTTTTTTCACTAAGTCATCAGTTGTTCCTGCGGCCACTTCTTTAATTTCTGTGTCTGTTTTTTTAGCCAAACTTTCTATATTAACAGTATTATTTTGTAAATTTGCTGCCTTAGTTTCTGTTGGTGTTACATCGGGGCTGGGCTGCTCGGCTATGGCCGCATCTGTTTCCGTTGTTATTGATTGAGAAACTCTCGTTGCCTCATCCTCAATTTGTTTGGGTTGCTCTGGCGTAACTTCAGGAGCGACAGCTTCCGCGGCTTCTGAAGTGGGAATTTTTATTTCCGGCGTTACTGTAATTTCGGCTGGGGTTTCAGTTTCCGCTGGTGCAAGTGGCAAATTTTCTTTTATTGCCCTTAATTGATCTTGATTAAAACCGCCGCTGGCTTCTGGTAGTTTTTGCTCTTCATTCGTCTTCGCCATATTATTTATTTGATACTTTTTAAAATCGCCGAGATTTTGTCATTATCGGCTCGTTTGTGGATGTCGGCAATAATTTGCCGCCTTTGTTTTTTCAGGCGGTCTAATTCGCGCGAGAACTCCTCGTAAATATCATTGATTTTCTTCAATTTTTGCTGGAGCAATTTTTGTTGAGTAGTGGCAGGCATAAGAATAGTAAATGGATTAGATCCTCACGCTTTTCGCTTCACCCTGCGGGCTTAACGTTAAAAGCTCAGGATGACATCTATTTGATTAAGAACTAATTGTTATTATACCATATTCTAATAAAAATATCTATTGTGGATAAGATTTTGTTGACTAATGCCGAATGTGGTATAATAAATACACTATGCCAAAACAAAAGACCTATTTTAAAATACTTATTTTGTTTTTAATTGCGGTTTTTTTTGTCACAACCGGCCTGGGTTGCAAATTATTAAGTTCAGAACAGCAACAAGCCATTGCGCCCACCACTCTGACTTATTGGCGTGTCTGGGATGACAGTGATGTTTTTGCTAATGTTATTGCCGATTATCAACTCGTACATCCAAACATCAACATCCAATACCGCAAGTTCCGCCAGGAGGAATTTGAGCAAGAGCTGTTAAACGCCTTAGCTGAAGACCGTGGGCCAGATATTTTTTCTATTCCCGAGCCGTGGCTGAAGAAATACCAAAGCAAGTTATTGCCCATGCCGGCGCAACTCAAAATGGGCTATATCGTGGAGCATAATTATTTTGGCATCAAGAAGGAACAGGCGGTAGAGGTGCGGACAGAAAAAACTCCAACCTTATTTTCACTCAAAGATCAGTTTGCCGATGTTGTCAGTGCCGATGCCGTCATTGACAATCAGCTCTATGGCCTGCCGTTATTTTTGGACACCATGGTGATGTATTATAATAAGGATATATTAAATCAGGCCGGCATCAATGTCATTCCTTCCGATTGGCAGGCCTTTCAGGAGGCAGTGGTCAAAGCCACTAAGTTTGAAACCGAAAATATAATCTTGCAGTCAGGCACAGCTCTCGGCACTGGTTTTAATATACAACATGCCTTTGATATTATTTCTCTGTTGATGATGCAGAATGGCGCCATGATGTCCGACAATATGGGCAGGCCGACTTTTTTTTCCAAGGTCGTCCAGAGTGGAAAAGAGGTCAATGCCGGACTTAACGCCCTGCAGTTTTACGCGGATTTTGCCCTGCCCTTGAAAAATGTCTATTGCTGGAACAACACCTTACCCAATTCTCTTTCTGCCTTTATGACCGGCAAGGTGGGATTTTATTTCGGCTACAATTATGAGTTGGACCAGATCCGTTCCCAGTCGCGGGTAAATTTCGGCATCGCGCCGATCCCGCAAATTTCCGGCAATCCCTCGCGCAATTATGCTGATTATTGGCTGGAGGTGGTGTCCAAGAAGTCCAAATATCCTAATGAGGCCTGGGATTT
>Ga0172375_10010979_pt1 | contig 11630 bp, 6 predicted proteins | sample LakKiv1m_FD_114537 | JGI IMG/M metagenome (GOLD analysis project Ga0172375, IMG submission 114537) | Freshwater microbial communities from Kabuno Bay, South-Kivu, Congo - kab_092012_11.1m | ecosystem: Environmental > Aquatic > Freshwater > Lake | place: Democratic Republic of the Congo... | reverse complement strand
GAAGGCCGTGGCGGGCGGCGGCGGGCGCGGCATTCGGGACGTGCACAACGACGAGCAGATGGAGCCCGCCTTCGACACGGCCCAGAGCGAGGCGCTGAGCGCCTTCGGCGACGGCCGGCTGTACGTCGACAAGTTCATCCCGTCGGCGCGGCACATTGAGATCCAGATCATCGCCGACCGGCACGGCCACGTCATCCACCTCGGCGAGCGCGACTGCTCGCTGCAGCTCCGCCGGCAGAAAGTGCTCGAAGAGGCCCCCGCACCGGGGGTGGGCCGGCACCTGCGCAAGCGCATCGGGGAGGCCGCCGTGCGCCTGGCCCAGGCGGCCCGGTACGTGGGTGCGGGGACCATTGAGTTCCTGCTGGACCCGAAGGGCAAGTTCTACTTCCTGGAAGCCAACATGTTCGACAAGTGGAACCTCCGCGGGTTCACGGATATCAACGATAGGCACGGCGTCGAGATGAACGACACCGAGCCGAGGTTGTCGAAGCTGCGCGAGATTCCGCAGGTGACCTGGAGCAAGGTGCCGGACGCGGTGGTCTACAGCGCTATCCCGCATTTCGCCCCGGTGAACGAGCCGGGGACTTACCTGGTGAACATCGCCAAGTGGAAGGCGCACAGCATGTGCCTGACGCAGACGGTGAAGAACGAGCAGGGGCTGGTGGTGAACCCGTACGTGCGGTTCTGCCAGGGGTGGTCCAAAGTGACGGGCGTGCCGGACCTGATGAAGCCGGACATTGCGCCGAATGCCGAAGAGCGCTTGAAGCGGTACTTCGCCAACCACTACAAGAACGGTTTCAAGCGCTATGACGGCGACAGCCGGCGGGTGAGCCCGATCGCCCAGGAGATCTGGGCGCACAAGACGTGCGACCACATGAGCGTCATGAAGACAGGGCTGGCGATGGTGGAGGGAATTTACGGGCGTGACGGCGACGGGTTCAACGCCGGCAACGACTACCTGACCAACCTGGTCTTTTTCGGCAAGGACAAGTTCCGGGTGGACCTGGTGGGAATGTGGCTGGGCGGACACGAGCCGGGCAACGTGCATCTGTACCGGATCGCCAAGGAGCGGGGGTTGAGCGATACGTTTAACCCGTGGGACGTGCCGGTGTATGAGTGGATCGACGGCAAGGCCATGCCGCGGAAGCTGAGCGATTTCGAACGAACGCCATTGAAATCGCCGTATTTGAGGCTGCCGGGCGAGGAAGAGTATCACCTGGCGAACGAGCCGTTCGATTACGACAAGCACAAGATTTGAAGGGTGGGGATGGGCGGATTCACAGCGCGGGTGAGCGTCCTGCTTGCAGGTTGTGCCGTGTGCGGTGGTTGTGCTTCGCGCTGCCCGGCCAGGCGGGGGCGCGGCGGGGGGGGCGGCGCGCGGACCGGGGTATCCGCCGGCCGGCCGCCTGTCGTGGCGCATGCACTCCCGTATGCCGGGGCGACACTCCTCCCGGCGCATGGGCAGCGGGACGGGCCCGGCGGCCGGTACTTTTGCCGATAGGCAAGCCGCCGCGCGTTCCTGCACAATGATCGGTATGGTTGTCGATATCGAAGGTGTCCAGCTGCATCTGGCCCATCCCGACGAAGTGCCGGTCAAATGGGTTGGGCAGGAAGACGTGATGCGCCAGCTTTTGGCCGCGTGGCTGGTGGTGGACGGGGACGACGTGCCCATGAATCCGCGGCTGATCGGTAAGCCGGGCGTCGGCAAGACGACGCTGGCCTATGCGGCTGCGCAACGGCTGGGCCGCGAAGTCTATGTGATGCAGGCGACGGTGGATACGCGCCCGGAAGACCTCATCGTCCAGCCCGTCATCGACGGCCCGCAATCGCTGCGCTATGTCGCCAGCCCTTTGGCGACGGCGATGATGCGCGGCGGTGTGGCGATCCTGGACGAAGGGAACCGCATGTCGGAGAAAAGCTGGGCGAGTCTGGCTCCGCTGCTGGACGGCCGGCGCTATGTCGAAAGCATAGTCGCCGGGATCAAAATCAAAGCCCACCCGCTGTTCCGGATCGTCGCCACGATGAACGACGATTCCTCGACGTTCGACCTGCCCGAATACATCCATTCACGCCTCCAGCCGCAGATCCTTATCGACTTCCCCGAGCGCGAGGAGGAACTTGCCATCCTGCGCGAAAACCTGCCTTTCGCCGAGGACCGTGCGCTGGATTACATTGTCGATTTTCTCCAACAGGCGCACGCTTCCGAGGAGCGCTACACGGTGCGCGACGGGATCAATATTGGACGCTACGCGGCGAAACTGATGGTGGAGCCGACGCTTGGCGGCGGCTACGAGCACGCGTTGAGCTTTTCCATCCGGCACACGCTTGGCGAAGAGGCGATGAGGTATGCCCGGCGCGCCTGACGACATTCCGAACTTCGATTTCTCGAGTCTCGAACGCGGGCACATCGAGTATGTGCCGGTGGCGCCGGGACGCATGGAATTCGCCCTGGAGGTCGGGCGGCGGCTGCTCGAATCGCGGCCCGAGGTGGTCGCCGTGGAACTGCCCGGCTGGCTCAAGGATGGGTATCTGGCGGCGATCGAGAGGTTGCCGCGGCTGACGGCGCTGGTCTATCCGGAGGACGAGGAGTCGGAACGGGCGGTGTACCTGGTGGTGGAACCGGCCGATCCGTTTGTCGAAGCGGTCCGGACGGCGTTCGAGGTGGGCGCTGAAGTCCTGTTCATCGAGCCCGACGCCGTCGACAGGCCGCACCTGCAGGAGGACTACCCGGATTCGCACGCCATTCGGTCCACCGGCTTCAAGGCTTACGTGGACGCCTACCGCGTGTATCCCGGCCAGCGCAGCGACGAGATCGAGGAGCATGCCGCCGCGATGGCCTGGAAACTGCAAGGTTCGGACCCTGAACGCCGGACGGCGGCCGTGGTGTCTCTGAACCTGCTGGATGCCGTGTTGGATGCGATGGAGATCCCGCAGAACCGGCCGGCGCGCCGTCTCGCGCTGGTTGGACCGGACCTGGTCCATCCACATCCGGATTGCCTGGCCGAGATCACAGCCGAAATGCCATTCCTTCAGGAGCGCTACGAACGGTTCCGCCAGTTGAGGGATGCGGAACAGTATCTCGACCGGCGGCGCATCCAATTCGATCTCCTGAAGGAAGCCGAAGCCGACTACGAGGCCCAGACCGGGGAGAAACTGGCCCACTGGCACCGCCGCGCGCTGGCGCGCTATTGCCGGAACCTTGCGCATCTGGATCAGCAATTGGTTGCGTCGTTGTACGATCTGACCTCCGCCGCGCGGGCCATTGTTGACGACAACTACGCATGGGAGTTGTGGCGGCTCGCCGGGACATGGCCGTGGCAGCAGGAAAACGCCGAACTGCCCACCGTCCGGCTGAGCGCCGGCGAAATCTGGCTGAACACGCGCCGGATGAAACTCCGGCGGCGGCTGCCGCGCATGAAACGCCGTTTGATGCCAAGAGGACTCAAGCCGCGGCCGAGGGAGTCCACGCCGGGCGAGTGGGCCAGCCAGATCAACGGGACGGCGATCTGCAGCTACCCGCCGGAAGATCTGGTGATCGAGGAGTTTGGCCGGTTCGTGAAGCAGAAGGCGCGATCACTGGTCAGCGAGGAGCAGGTGAGAGTGGAGCCGTTTTCAACCTCGATGTTGGACGGCGTCGACATGCGCGAAACCATCCGGAACTGGCATGAGGGCAAGATCTACGTCAAACGCCAGGGCCGTTTTTCCGGCCAGGCCGGGGCCGTGGTGATCATTTTCGACCAGGACCACGACGAGCGCTACGGCTTTCTCACCACCTGGCTGGGAGAACACCAGAACGAAAGCGACATGGCGTTCTATTCGACGCAACCGTTTGCCCATGTCGTCGGACCGGGTATTGGAAGGGCCGAATACGGCGGCCTGATGATGACCCTGCCGGCGCGGCGCATGTTCGACGTGTGGAAGGACAGCGACTACGACTTCGCTGAATCGCACAGCGAGAGGCTGTTGCTGGCCTCCCTGGACTATTCGCTCGAGCGGCACGTCGTCTATGTCGCTTCGCGGCCTCCGCGGACGATCTTCAAGTCGATCGCGGCGCACCTGGACCGCAGCATCCTCTATGTGCCGTCGGGGCAGTTGCCGGCGGGAAAGCTCAAGCGTCGCAGGGTAGTGCATGTGCTTGACGGCTACAAGCGCCGGGAGATCGCCTCAGACTACATCTGGTAGCGAAACCCGGGGCTGCCGGGGCGCGTCCCTGCTGTTTTGGGCAGCCGGGCCGCCGGGTTCACAAACAGGCGGGAGAGCGGGCCGTGCTGGTCCCGCGATTCGATTGATATACTGAGAGTTTGCGTATTTCCATGCCAACGAAGAAGTGGTTCACCCTAACCCTGTTCGCCGCCATGGCTTGCTCCGGCCGCGCTGATGCGCAGGAGTATGCAACCGGCCAGGCGGCACGACTCGCGATCGGACAACGCCCGATGGTCGCCGCCGAACCCGGCGCCTCCGACATCCTGATGGGCGCGGTGAACGGCGTCGCCTATGCCGCCAACACGCTGGTGGTGGGGGATGCCAACCGCGTCGGGGCGGATCCCAACAACAACCGGGTGTTGATCTATAGGGATATGGCGAGCCAGGTGATCGGCCTGCGCGATGCGTTCCCGCAAACCGATACGCGCTGCCCGGCGTGCATCGGCAAAGCGGCCACGGTTTTGGGGCAGGCCGACTTCGAGACCGTCACTTTCCCGCAGGCCGTGGCGCAAGACACCATGAACAGGCCGCTGGGCGTGGCTTACAATGGCCGCTACCTGGCCGTGGCCGATACCGACAACAACAGGGTGTTGGTGTGGCGCAGCCTCCCAACCAGCAACAAGGCCCAGGCAGATTACGTGGTCGGGCAGCCCGGCTTCACCACGGCCAAGGCGACCAGGGCTTTGACGGCCAAGACGTTACGTGGACCGCAAGGGGTTTGGCTGGACGATAGCGACGGGCTGTGGGTCGCCGACACGCTCAACAACCGGGTGCTTTACTACGGCGTCGTCAGCCAGAACAATCCGGATGCGAAGCTCGTTCTCGGCCAGGCGGATTTCAACACGGACCAGCAGACTTCCCTGGCGAAAGATCCAGTCGTGCGCGCCAACACCATGCGCAGCCCGGTTTCGGTCACCAGCGACGGCCGGCGGTTGTATGTCGCCGACCTCGGATTGAGCCGTGTTCTGATCTGGAACTCGATTCCGGCACAAAACGCGCAGCCGGCCGACGTGGTGGTGGGCCAGAAGGACATGTCGACGGCGGTATCCAACGATTCAGAGAATCTCTGCCAGTCGAATGGAACCGATGACGAAGGCGAGCCGACATATCCGGGTCTGTGCGCCAAAACGCTGTCGTTGCCCCGCTTCGCGCTCTCTGACGGCACTCGCCTGTACATCTCGGATGCAGGCAACGACCGGGTGCTGGTGTACAACGCGATTCCGACGGAAAACGCGGCTGGAGCCGACATTGTGCTCGGCCAGCAAAGCATGGAATTGAACCAGGCGTCGGATTCGGCCGAACCGGACCGTGTGGCGTCCACAGATTCGTTCAGGACGCCTGGAGCGCTGGCCTGGGACGGGGTGAACCTGTACGTGGCCGACGCCTTCAACCGGCGCGTCCTGCTTTACTCGCCGGCCGATTTTCCCCTGCCCCTGGCGGCGGTCCGGAACGCAGCCAACCCGAACGTCTATGCGCAGGGCAGCGTTGTCCTGTCAGGTTCCCTCGATACCGATACCACCGACAACAAGTTTTCCACCAAGGGCGACAAGCTGAAGATCAAGATCGGCGACGTGAACGACGAGAACACCATCCAAACCTACACAATCACGGTCGCCGAAAACGACACCTGGGACGACATCATCACCCGTTTCGTGGAAACGATCAACGCCGGCGCCGGCGATGCCCGCGTGGTCGCGCTCCCCAACTACGCGTTCCAGGCCATCATGCTGTATGCCAGAGACTCGGGCGCGCTCGGCAACGCGGTCTCGCTGTCGACCGAAGTGACGCCAAGCACCAGCACCATCGTGCTGACGGCATCGGGCACGACGCTTGCGGGCGGCCAGGACGCAGCCAAAGTGGCGCCGTACGGGTTGGTGACGATTCTCGGCGACAACCTCGCCGATGCCACGTCCGAGGTCCAGAGTCTCGCCAAGCCGCTGCCGATGGAGCTTGTCAACACGCAGGTCTATTTTGACGGCATTCAGGCGCCGCTGGTTCTGGTCGCTCCCGACCGGATCGTCTGCCAGGTGCCCGTCAATATGACCGACGTAACCTCTGCCAGCGCGATCATCAGAACCGTCCGGGCCGGCGGGCAGGTGACGGTTTCCACGCCTGTCGCGGTCCGCATGATTGCGCAGAATCCCAGCGTTTTCACCAACGCTTCGCTTCCGCCCGCGCCTGGAGTGGCCTTCCACTACTCGTCGGCCGCGACCGGGACGGTGTCGGTGGACGGTTCGGTTCAGCCGGGCGACGAAGCCACAATCACGATTCGCGACCGGAAGTATGCATACCGGGTGCAGGCCGGCGACACGCTTTATAGCGTCCGGGACGCTCTCGTGCTGCTCATCAATGCCTACGATCCTGAAGTGGAAGCCTTCGGTTCGGGGACCTTTACCCGCGTCCGGCTGAGGGCCAGGATTCCCGGCCCGATCGGCAACGGCATCCCCATCAGCGCCAAATCCACGGATGGCAGTGTCGGCAGCGCCATTGACGGTTCAGTCATCATGACGGCGCTCAACAGCGAACTCTGCTGCGCCAACGAAGCCGGCGCCGAGGTGAGCGAGGACAACCCGGCGGTGCCGGGCGAGACCATCGTCGTTCTCGCCACGGGACTCGGCCTGGTGGGTCCGGCCGAAGCCAAAAAGGCGATGGTGACGGGCCAACCCTATGAAGGTCCGGCGCTGAACGACGTGACCGAGTTCGTTTCCTCGATGGTGGGCGGCAAGACGGCCAACGTGCTCTTCGCCGGCCTTGTGCAGGGATTGGTCGGCGTCTATGAGGTCCATCTGGAACTCAACAGCGATATTCCGACCAATCCGCAAACGAGCGGTTACATCGCGCAGAGTTTCCAGATCTCAAACTACTTCAATATCCCCGTCGTCAACCCCAAGGAATCGCAATAGGATTGCGCCAGGACGGCGGCCCGGGCGCAGGAACGCTTCGCCGTCAGCCAGCGGCCCGCGGGGGGTGTCTCGTGTGGGCCGAATTGCGAAGGGCTACTCGCTGGTGCTGTAGGGTTTGAAACCGGCTCCGGTCATCGCCTCGCGGGCGCGCCCGGCATCCTCGGGACGCGCATAGAAGAACGCCCCGACACGCTCGCTCACGAAGATAAAACCGCCCCGGTAGGTGTCGGTTTCGACCAGGTAATCGATCCCGGCGGCGTCGAGCGCCGATTCAAGGCGTTTGGCCTCCTTTAGGCGGCCGGCGACATAGAGAAGGTCGAGGTCGATGTCGCCGAAGAAGTCCAAATTTCGAAGCATGGATTGCCTCCCATTGTCGCACGGCGGGGATGGGCAGGAAGACGAACAGAAGTCGAAGATCAGTTGGCCGGCCCGGTGCCTGGAGCCACAACCAAACGAACTCCGCAGTCACCTAAACGATTGATATCAAAGGAGACAGTCACTCACTTTGAGACTATCTCCAGATCGGTTTTTGCTCTCCGGGGGGCGGTGCGCCACTTCGCGGGACTACGGCCTGGCGGCGATGTGGAGATCCTGATTGGATGCCTCGCCGTCCAATTTCACCGTGACCGGCACGGCATCGCCTTCGACACCGTCCGGGACCACCACGCTCAACTGGTAGATGCCGACCGCGCCCTTGGCCAATCCGGCGTAGCGAACTTCGGCGGGCGTTTCCCCAAAGAAGACCTCCAGGCGCTTGACGAGCGTATTTTCGGAGTCAACCAACTGGCCGAGAGTGATGTTGGGCGTGACGTCGCCGAAACCGGTTCCGTAGAGGGTGATTGTTTCACCGGGTTTGGCCGGGCGGGAATTGACGCCAGTGACGGCCGACTCGGGCAAGGCATAGGTGGAGCCGTCGTCGAAAACGGCCGAGGCGTACTGGGCGCCGCCGACCTTGAACTTTCTGGGGGCATTCACGGCCGGCTGGGATTCGGTCAATGTCACTTTGTAGGGTTCGCTGCGGCCCCGGGCGGTTTCAACAACCACCTCGCGGCGGCCGGGTTCGATGCCGGCGGGCATGAGGACGCGCACAACTTCGGGGCTGACGTAGGCGACATGGGCATCGATGCCGTCGACGACGACGCGAGTGCCGCCGAGGGCGTTAGGCGCCATGCCGTCGACAAAATCGCCGGCTTGCCAGGATCTTTCCTCGCCCGCCAGGCGCTGGCCGCGGATCTCCATCCAGGAGCCGGGGGAGAAGACCGCCGTCGAACCGAATTCTTCCGGCGTCGAGATTCCGAAGAGGCTGATGACCGGTTTTTCGGCTTCCGTCGGATCGGGTGTGGCCGGCGTCAGGAGGCGAATCCTGTTGTTTTGACTGTCGCTAATGTAGATCTTGCCGTCGGAGGCGGCGGCCATGGCGTTGGGGAAGCGGAGTTCGGCGCTGCGGGCATCCCCGCCGTCACCGTACCAACCGAAACGGCCATTTCCGGCGATGGTCGAGATGGTGCCATCGGCAGCGACGACGCGGATCCGGCTGTTGAACGTGTCGGCGATGTAGAGTTTGCCGTCCGGACCGATGTGGATGCTCTTGGGATAAAACAGGCGCGCTGCGGTGGCGGGACCGAGGTCGCCGGAGTAGCCCGCCGAGCCGCGTCCGGCGACCGTGGTGACGATGCCGTCCTTGTCGAGCTTGCGGACGCGGTGATTCATCGTATCGGTAAAATACACGTTGCCGGCCGAGTCAACGGCGACGCTGGTGGGGTTGTTGATGTCGGCTTCCGTGCCGGCGACGCCTTCCTCGCTCCAGCCGGCGGTTCCGGTCCCGGCGACCGTGGTGACGCGCGACTCCGCATCGATCTTCCGGATCCGGTGATTTTTGGTGTCCGCGATGTAATACACGCCGCCGGACGCGGCAGCGAAGCCGGTCGGGTAATTCAACTGCGTGTCCTTCGGCGCAGTGGCGCTGTAGTCGGCGTCCTGAGCGTTGATTGTGCCGTCACTGTCGGCGTCGCCATTGGGATCGTAGTCGTCGTTGGCGTCGTAGCCGGCGCTTCCGGCTCCGGCAATGCGGCTCACTTTGCCGTCCGTGCCGAGCTTGAAGATGGCATGGTCATTGGCCGGTACATAAAACAGGTTGCCCGACGAGTCATAGGCAACCGAGGTGGGAAACGTCATCGTGACGTCGGCGGGCGTCGTGGTGTCGTCGCCGTTCATGCCCGCAAAGCCCTTGCCGACGATGGTCGTGATGGTGCCGCCGGAGATCTTGCGGATGCGGTTGTTGATCTGGTCGGCGATGACGAGGGAACCGTCGGTGGCGACGGCGAGGCCGAACGGGGAATTGAGTTCAGCGCTGGTGGCCGAGGCCGAATCTCCCGCATAGCTGGGATTGCCGGTTCCCGCGATCGTGGAAATGATGTATTTCTGCTGGGCCAGGGCGACAGTGGACTGGCACAGGAATCCAGCCGCCACCGTCACACACATCGCGCTTCGCATCGGGGGTGACTTCAACATTGTTAAAGGCTGCCTCAATATCCTTGGCGGGGCGCCGGGGACCGAAGCAACGCCGCCCCTGCGCGCACCATGATCAACTGACGGATGGGACAGGGAACCGGTGTACCGGAAACTTGCCCATTCCGCGCTCAAAACACTAGGTTACCACCGCTCCGCCAAAATCCTCCCAGGGGATCCGCTCTCGCTGCTGGCGGTTGATCAACGGCAGGCGGGCCCCTTGGCCCGCGCGCGACGCCCCCGTCGCGCCCCGGGCGTCGAAACGAGTCACGTGAGGGTTGATTATTCTGGGCGGTGGTCACGGGGGCAGTATCAAAAGTTCCCGGTATGTTGTTGATACTGCACTCGAGGCCGGCGCGCCGAGAGGATCTGCTTCCCCAATGGGGTATCGCATCGCCGCCTGCGTTGATTCCATGCGGTGTGACCGTGCCTCACCGCAACAGGCGGACTCGCCGCGACGAACGGTTCATGTGCCGGTGCGGCGGGCGGCTCAAGTGAGATTCCTGACCCGGCGCATGCACAAAGGGAATATGGGAAATGTCTTGCAAACGCTGTCCGTTCGGCTCCGATCCGACACCGAGACGTTACACTGGCTCGCGCTTGTGCTCACTCCTGGGCTGGGGGCGCGGAAGTCGGTTGACCTGATTGAGGCATACAGGTCGGTGGAAGCGCTGTTCCGGGCCTCGGCATCGGAACTGAGGGGCTGCGGCGTGAGCGCGACGGCGGCACAGGCGATCGCCAGCGGGTGCGCCTTCGACACTGCAATCCGTTTACAAGAAAGAATGAAAAGCGAGGAGATCGGTCTTTTCACGATCCTGGACCCCGTCTACCCCGAACTTCTTCGCCATATCTTCGATCCGCCGGTCTGTCTTTTCCACAAAGGGCGTGTCGAAAGTCTCGGGATGACGGCAGTTGGCATCGTCGGAACACGCCGCCCGACGGTATACGGGACGACGGTATCCAGGCGCTTTGGCCGGGAGTTTTCGGAAGGGGGCGCTTGCGTGGTGAGCGGGATGGCCAAGGGGATCGACACCGAGGCGCATCGCGGGGCGCTGGAGGCCGGTGGGCCGACCGTGGCGGTGTTTGGATGCGGGATCGATGTGATCTATCCGGCTGAAAACAAAAAACTTGCTGGGCAGATCGCGGACAACGGGCTGATTCTGAGCGAGTTTCCGCCGGGCTCGCCGGCCTATCCGCAGAATTTTCCCATCAGGAACCGTATTGTGGCTGGGCTTTGTTCGGCCGTCGTGGTGGTGGAGGGCAAGGAGTTCAGCGGGTCGGCGATTACGGCGCGCCTTGCGCTGGATCAGGGCAGGGAAGTCTTCGCCGTTCCGGGGCCGATCACCAGTGCCATGAGCGACGGCCCGAACACTCTCATCAAGCAAGGCGCCCAACCGGCGCTGTCGGCCGAGGACGTATTGATGAATCTGCCGCTGGTGGCGCGGCAGGGGCTGGCAGCGGGCAAAAAGCAGGCGGAACAGGCCAGACAGGCTTCGCCGCTGGAGGGCCTGACCGCGCAACTGCTTGAAATCATTCCAGTTGACTCGGCACTCAACCTCGACCAGATTGTTGAATTGCTGCCCGACCACTCGTCGTCCGAGATCATCGCGGCGCTGTTCGATCTTGAACTCCAGGGTTCGATCCGGCAACTTGCCGGAAGAACATTTGCTAAAGTATGGACGTGAATGCCGGGCCGGCGCGGGGTGGATGACACCCTGGACCGAAGCTGAGGCATTCGTTTCGCAATACTGAAAGCAAATATGTCGAAGAGTCTGGTTATCGTCGAGTCGCCTGCCAAGGCCAAAACGATTGGCAAGTATTTGGGGAAGAACTTCACGGTGAAGGCGTCGCTGGGCCACGTCAAGGATCTGCCGAAGAACGACATCGCCGTGGATGTCGACCGCGGATTCCGTCCGACCTACGTCGTCATCGAAGGCAAAAAGAAGCTGATCGACGAGTTGAAGAAGGCGGCCAAGGAAGCCGCAGCCGTCTACCTTGCGGCCGACCCTGACCGCG
>Ga0172375_10010976_pt1 | contig 11631 bp, 10 predicted proteins | sample LakKiv1m_FD_114537 | JGI IMG/M metagenome (GOLD analysis project Ga0172375, IMG submission 114537) | Freshwater microbial communities from Kabuno Bay, South-Kivu, Congo - kab_092012_11.1m | ecosystem: Environmental > Aquatic > Freshwater > Lake | place: Democratic Republic of the Congo... | reverse complement strand
AACGCAGAAACAATACTATTTTGTTTTTTTGGATACGAAAAAGCCCTATTTCTAGGGCATTTTCGCAGACATTCATTTGTGCTGAAAATTGCTTTTCTGCACTCACATTACAAGTATAGCATATATGAACAATTAATGCAACTCTGGGTGTGTATAAGGCGTGGCTCCCCTCTCTTAATATAAGAGAGGGGTTTGGGGGTGAGTTACGGATTTCGGCCGGCTTTTATCTCATTTATATAGTATTCAGCTTTTTCTTTAAAAGTAGGATCTAACTTTGCTATCTCCTCTAAAGTTGCTACGGCCTCTCCTCTCCTGCCCGCTTGCAGATAAGCGGCAGTCAAAGTGATTCTGTGTTGTAGATTTGTCGGATCAAGAGCTATTCTTCTCTGCGCGATATTTATGATGTCTTGGTATTGTTTGGTAGCAAGAAGAATTGTGATAAATCTATCATCAAAAATTATTTTTGATTCCGGTATACCTTGCATAATCTCATTTGAAAGAGTCCTGTTGCCCACAGCAAGCAAAGTAAGTCCATAAACAAATTTGGCTTCTTCATATGAAGGTTCAAGCTCATAAGCGGTCTTCGCGGCTTGCGCCGCTTCCGCGACTTTGTCATCCATCAAATAATTGCTTACAAGTTCAAAATATACTTGCTGTTTTTTGGGAGTGAGTTTCTCAGCCTCTTTGAGTTGTTCCACCGCCTTTCCATACCAACCAAATCGAGAAAGAAAAGTTCCGTAAAAAATCCTATAACGAGCATCATTTGGCACTCTGGCTATATGCTTTTGAAATGCCTTATCAACTTCATCAAACAACTTTTTTTTAAGCTCTGGAGAAGCATTTTGATTAGCAGCTATATTTATGGAAGCTTGAGAAATATGCTCTAGAGCTTCAGAGAAGCCCATGCCATAACCAGAAAGGGGCTTCGTATATTCTTCTATGGTCCCCACTTTGCCCTGATTGGCCAAACCTAAAACTGCCAACAAATTTTTATTTTGTTGCCATGGTAGATATATAACAAAATACAATATCCCCGCCAAAAATATCACCACGAAAGCTTCCACAATTGGTTTTGGTCTTTCACCTTCAAAAAAGTTTCTTAGCTTAATTGAAATTTTATCCCAAAAAGTAAATCTGGTTTCCTCTGTATGAGAATGTATATAAGCAAGAATAGTAAAGAATAAAATGTAACTGCTTATCTGGTCAAAGACGAAAAGATTGTTAAAAACATACGCCGATATAAGTCCGAGCATTACCGCTTTTTCATTTCTATTCAAACTTTCATCTTTTGATTTGAAAATATAATAGAGCAAAGCAAAAAATATTGAAGCGTAGGAAAGAAAACCGAGAGCCACACCGGCAATGAGCCAATCAAGAGGAGTGCTATGTGCCCTATCAAACCAAGGCTCTTGATTATACATTCGAGGATCATAATATTTATTAAACACAAAATTAAATCCTTCCTGCCCCCAACCCAAAATTGGTTTTTCTATAAAACCTTTTACGGCCATAGGCCAGACGAAATAGCGTCCCTGGGTCTTGATTTCCGAGAACGAAAGAGTGGCAAATCGACTAAGCACGGGGTTAGTCTTTACATAAGAAGTATTTTTAACTGCCAAAAATAAGCCCACAAAAACTACTAGTAGAGCAATCCCTATACCAGCGATTTTTCTTATTTTATCTCCCTTTTCAGACTTTATGACCAAGAACACAAAAGTGACCAAAGCGCCTCCCAAAAGGCCCAAAACCGCCCCTCTGGTAGCAGTAAAGTAGAGAACGGTAATATTCATCAAAGATACTACGCCAAGCAATATCCTCTGCCATAATCCCCTAAATCTGAGGAAAAGCAGGCCAGCAAAAAATATATGGAAAACCATATAAATACCCAAATAGGAGGCATTACCAAGTGTCCCGTCTACCCTCACTCCACCTTGGTTTATGGCCACCTTGCCAGCGATTTGGAAGAAAGAATAAATGGCCATTATAGATGAGGCCCCGACGCTGGTTGCCAATAGTTTGTTCCACAAACTTTGTGTATTAATAACCGAACTCATAACTACAAAATAAGCAGTGAGGTGTAGAAGGGTTATATAACCCTCCATTCTCTCATAGTTGCTCCAAAAAGCTTTGAAAGGATTTTGGGCAAAAATATCAGCGAGACCCATCACCACCAAAAAAGTAAGTGCCGTTCCCAAAATCCAAGAAAATTTTGGTCTGTAACTTTGGTCTCTTATCGCAAGTATGAGGTAGCAAGCAAAAATAATTTCAACAATAATTCTAAATACAAAAGCTTTACCAGTAATAAAAGGAAAGAAAAGTGAGGACGCCACAATAAAGGGAACAAACGGCACCGCAAAAAGCCCGGCTAATATAACATATCTAAGTTGATTGTTTGACATAGAACTAATACTACTAAAATCACCCAAAATATCAAAGTCTTCAAAAATACACCGATTTCTGTTATTATATTTTATGTTATGGAAACTACAGTCATAAGTCCTCGCAAAACTTTTAGTTTGAAAGACATTAAAGAAATCTGGCAATACCGCGAGCTTTTGTATTTTTTTGTTTGGAGGGATCTTAAGGTCCGCTATAAGCAGACTTTTGTAGGAGTTGCTTGGGCTGTTTTCCAACCATTCCTTACTATGGTTGTATTTTCTATATTTTTTGGCGGCTTGGCTAAAATGCCCTCAGACGGAGTACCCTATCCGATTTTCGTTTATGTCGGTCTTTTATTTTGGCAATTTTTCTCAACCGCACTATCGGACACAAGTATGGCTCTTATAAGTAATCAATCTATTATAACTAAAGTATATTTCCCTAGACTAATCTTACCCATTTCCAGTGTTATGACTAAATTTGTTGATTTTTTGATAGCTACCTTAATACTGATTGGTTTAATGTTTTATTATGGATATATGCCTCATATTTCAGGATTATTAATTTTACCACTACTACTCCTTATTACATTTATGGCTTCGGTTGGACTCGGACTTTTTTTAGCCTCTATAAATGTTAAATATCGAGATGTACGATATGCACTACCATTTTTTATACAAATAATGTTATTTTTGACTCCTGTTATTTACCCCGCTAGTATTGCTGGTAAATATTCTTTCTTATTAGCAATTAACCCAATGATGGGTGTCATCCAGAGTGCTAGAGCGGCCTTACTTGGCACAGCCCCCATCAATTGGATGCTTATAAACATATCATTAGTTGGTACTTTAGTTTTGATGATACTTGGAATATACATTTTCAAGAAAACCGAAAGATATTTTGCTGACATAATTTAGCACATAAAAATCATGGAGAAACCGATTATAGAAATAAAAAATATAGGTAAGAAATACAATATCACTCATCAACGCGGTGGTTACATTGCTTTACGTGATGTTTTAATGAATGTTTTAAAATCCCCATTTAATTTTATAAAAAATAAAACTAAACAAATAGCTGGATTTGAAAAAAAAGAAGAATTTTGGGCGTTATCTAATATAAATTTTGAAGTTAAAAAAGGTGAGGTTATTGGCATTATTGGTGGCAACGGTGCTGGCAAATCAACTCTCCTTAAGATTCTTTCTCAAATTACACCCCCAACCACCGGTGAAATAATCTTGCGAGGTAGAGTTGGCTCCCTTCTTGAAGTTGGTACAGGCTTTCATCCTGAACTCACCGGCCGAGAAAACATTTTTCTGAATGGAGCAATTTTAGGTATGAAGAAAAAAGAAATTGCAAAAAAGTTTGATGAGATTGTTTTGTTTGCTGGAATTGAAAAATTTTTAGACACTCCGGTTAAATATTACTCAAGCGGTATGTATGTGCGTCTCGCTTTCTCTGTCGCTGCCCACATGGAACCAGATATCCTAATCATTGACGAAGTTCTCGCAGTTGGTGACGCCGAATTCCAAAAAAAGTGCCTTGGAAAAATGAATGAAATTACCAAAACCCAAGGCCGAACTATTTTATTTGTCAGCCATAATATAAATGCAATTGAACAATTGTGTTCTAGCACAATTCTACTAAAAAACGGAAAAATCATAAAAGCAGGGCCAACAAAAGAAATCATTGGTGAATATCTTGAAAATATTACTCCTTCAGAAGAAAGTGAGAAAATTTTAATTCCAAAAACAGAGAACAACGCTTTCTTTTCTAAAATATCAATCACAAACACTGAAAACAAAACAACAAATAAAATTAAACAAGCTGAAGATTTTTATATAAACTTAGAACTAAATGTATTAAAAGAAATACAAAATACTGATGTTAGTGTTTCTTTGAAAAATTCTCAAGGTGTTATTGTAAATTTTTCAAGTCTGTCCGATAAATCTCCCGAACACCTCCAAAGTTTTACTCCTGGTATTCATCATCTTAAAGTCAAGTTTTTTGGCAAATTTTTAATGCCAGGCGTTTACTTTATCAGAATCAGCTTACATCATCCCGGCACAGAAAACATTGATACTCGCGATGATATATTAGCTTTTTCAATTTTAAACTCACATGGATTTAGACCCATAAATTATGGCGTAGGGGTAGTAACGATACCTAACGAGTGGATTTTATAAATATGCAGACACTCCCTAAAATATTATTTGTTGGTGACAAGTGGTGTGCTGGTAATCAAAAATTTGGGATTGCCGAGTGGGAAAATAATTTATACACTTCCCTTTTAGAAACTGGCTTAGCTCAGGCCGATACTTTTCATTTTGATGAATACTTCATTAATAATCAAAAAGTTGCAGATGAAGCTTTTGTAGAAAAAATCAAAGAATATCAGCCAGATTTTATCTGCTCCATTCTCTATAAAATGCCGGGATCAGATATTAATGTTCCAACTTGGGAAACTTTTTCTAAAATAAAGAATGATTTTAAAATACCGATTGTAGCGATCTGGGGAGATTTGGAAAACGCTAAGCAAGTAAAAATATCTAAAGCCCTTGATCCTTATATTACCTTGCATTTAGCAACAGCAGCCCTTTCGGCAGTAAAAAAAATGGGTAATCCAGAAAAATATGTCTATATGTGGGTTCCTAAAAATCCTAAAATTTTTAATGATCCTTTTAAAAAACGTGACATTCCATTTAGTTATGTTGGCACTCCAAAACTTGGTCGGCTTAAAATAGTTAATCACTTAAATGTGAACGGTATATCCATCGAACACGAAGGTGGTGAACGAGAAAGACATTTAACAACCGAGGAGTATGCCGATAAATTTCAAAGATCAAAAATTACTTTGAGTTTTGCTAGAGCTAGTGACAGTCATGTCATTAATGCTCGACCTTTTGAAGCAATGTTATGCGGCGCGATGGTCTTAGAAGAAGCCAGTATTGAGGCTCCTAGACTCTATACTCCTTTTGTAGATTACGTTCCGTTCTTTAACAAAAAAGATCTTCTCAAAAAAACAAACTACTATTTAGAAAATGATGTAGAAAGAGAAAAAATTGCTCAAAATGGATTCAAAAAAACTTCAGAGCTTTATTCTGCTCATAAATTTTGGCAATTTACCATTGATAGAGTTTTAAAAAATGACTTGTCTTCACCATATACAGGAGAAGCTTTAAGAACAATCACCGCGCCCGATCTTTCTCGTTTACCAAAAATAAGAACTTTGCAGCTTAAATTTCTATGGAGGCTCTGCTCCAACAAAATTGGTTTTATGATTTACTTGGGAACTAAAAAAATTTTTAATTGGAAATATTATCGCAGCTTAGCCTATAAAATCCTCCTAAAAATTATCCCAAATATTAAAAAATTTAAACAATAAAGTAATTGATTTTTGGTAAAATTTAAGACATACTCTTGAAATCATGAAGGACCTAAAGAAAAAGGTTGTAGAGATGGCTTGTAAGGCAAAAGAAGGGCATATTCCAAGTGCTCTTTCAATTATTGACACAGTTTGGACGCTTTATGATAAAGTTTTGTATTTTAATCCGAAAAGACCAAAAGATTTGAACCGAGATATTTTTATACTAAGTAAAGGGCAGGCCTCTTTGGCCCTATATGTTATCTTAGCTGAAAAAGGTTTTTTCAGTAAAAAAGAGTTAGAAAATTTTTGTAAATTTGACAACATTCTTGGCGGTCACCCTCACCGCAACAAAGTACCTGGCGTAGAAGCCTCTACTGGTTCCCTTGGTCACGGTTTGCCAATTTCGATTGGCGTTGCTTTAGGTTTTAAAATTAAAAAAAAGAAACAGAAGGTTTTTGTATTAATCGGAGATGGTGAAGCAAACGAGGGTACCATCTGGGAGTCTGCTTTGCTTGGAGCCCATTATAACTTAGACAACCTTTGTTGCATCATTGACCATAATCATTCAACCGACCGTGCTCTTTCTGTCGAAAGTTTAGAAGAAAAATTTAAATCATTTGGTTGGAAAACTTTAAGTGTTGATGGTCATAATCAAAAAGAGATTGAGAAAGCCCTGAAGAGCAGCCACCCTAAACAACCTATGGCACTTATAACCAATACTATTAAAGGCAAAGGTATAAAGATGATGGAAAACAATCCAGCTTGGCACCACAAAGCACCAACTTCGGAAGAATTTGAAATAATAATGAAAGAACTCTCTTAAAATAAAAATGAGAAAACAATTTGTAAATACCGTTGAAAAAATATTAGCAAAGGATAAAAAATCTGTCCTATTACTTGGAGATATCGGCGTCTATGGTTTTCGAGAATCCTTCAAAAAATACCCAGATCGAGTTTATAATATTGGTATTCTTGAACAATCAACGGTGAGTTTGGCGGCTGGTTTAAATATGATAGGTCTCACTCCAATCGTTCATACAATTGCCCCATTTTTAATTGAACGATGTGTCGAACAAATCAAAGATGATTTTGGCTACCAAGGTTTGGGTGGCAACTTAGTGAGTGTGGGCGCCTCATATGATTATGCCTCTCTCGGATGTACCCACCACTGTCCAGCCGATGTGCCTATTCTTAAAAATATACCGACAGTTGAAATTGTTGTGCCGGGTAATGCCGAAGAATTTGATTCCCTTTTTAATGAATCCTACAATAACGGCCGCATCACCTATTTCAGATTGAGCGAAAGAAGTAACGAAACCAAACTACCTTTTGTTAAGTTTGGAATGATAAACATAATCAAAAGAGGAAAATTAGGAACAGTAATTGCGGTTGGACCAATGCTTGATCGGGTTCTTGCTGCCACTAAAAACTTAGATGTTACTTTAATCTACTTGACCACTTTGAGACCATTCGATACTAAGGGAGTAAAAAGAAATATATCAGGTGACAAGATAATAATTTGCGAACCTTACTACAGTGGCGCCTTAACTGAAGATGTTTTAGCTTGCACAAACAAACCTGTTAAGATAGAGCATATGGGTATTCCAAAAGAATTTTTGACTAGTTATGGTACCCAAGAAGAACAAGACAATTTTTTAGGTTTTAATGAAAAAGAAATCCATAACCGTATAAAAAAAATAATCAATGAATAAAGAAACTAAAAATAAGCTTGAAGAAATTTTAAAAGAAGACGCTCTTTTAATAAATAAAAAAATAAGCTTGAAAGAGATTTTAGGTAAAGAAATAATGATTACGGGCGCTTCCGGATTAATTGGTCTAAACTTAATTATGTCACTCAAAATATTGAGTGACAATAATAAAAATAATGTTCCTAAAATTACCGCAGTTTTTCAAAGCAGTATTCCTGAATATTTCAAACCAATTTTAAATTTCAAAAATCTGACAATTAAAATGGGTGACATCACCAATAAAAAATTCATTGATTCACTCAAAAAAGCTGACTACATTATCCACGCCGCTGGTTATGGTCAGCCGGGGAAATTTATGCAAGACCAGACAAAAACTTATGAAATAAATACTTCGGCCACTCTATCCCTTCTTAAAAAATTAAAACCCCGAGGTAAATTTTTATTCGTGAGTACGAGCGAAGTCTATAGCGGTCTCCAGAAACCGCCTTTTAAAGAAACTGAAATCGGCACCACTAACACCAACCATCCTCGGGCTTGCTATATTGAAGGTAAACGTGGCGGCGAAACTCTCTGCAATATTTATTTTAGACAGGGAATAGAAGCTAAGTCGGCTCGACTCTCGCTCGCCTACGGTCCGGGAACCAAAATTGGAGATATGCGAGTTTTAAATTCTTTTATAGAAAAAGCATTAAAAGGAAATATTGAAATGGTGGATAGAGGTATAGCAAATAGAACTTACTGCTATATCCGAGATGCCGTGGAAATAATATGGCAAATACTTCTAAACGGCAAGGAACCTATCTACAATGTTGGTGGTTTTTCCAGAACCACAATTGCTAATCTCGCTCAAAAAATTGCCCAAAATTTAAAGATAAGAGTAATAACACCAAAAACAATAGCAACCATCAAAGGAGCGCCTGACGACGTTAGACTCAATATGTCTAAGGTTGCTAAGGAATTCAAAAAAAACCAAAAAGATTTTATTTCTTTAGATGAAGGTCTCAAAAAAACCATTGAATGGCAGAGAGAATTGTATAAGATATGAGTAAGTGGTAATATCAAATAATCATGATTAATAGTAAAAAACATATGAAAAATAAAAAGTCTAAGGTGTTGGTTACAGGAGTAACAGGTCAAGATGGTAGTTATATGTGTGAACTATTATTAAAAAAAGGTTGGGAAGTGCACGGTATAATAAGAAGAGCATCAAACCCTAACCCCCCAATAAAAACAAAGATTTTAAAATCAATTCACACTCATTTAGGTGATTTAAGCGATTCTTCTTCAATTTCAAGGATAATAGCTGAAGTTAAGCCGGATTTAGTATTCAATCTGGCCGCACAATCAGACGTCAGAGCTTCTTATGAAATAGCTGAATATACAGGAGACATCACAGGTCTTGGATTTACCCGCGTTTTAGAAGCTTGTAGGCAACATTGTCCAAACGCAAAAATATACCAAGCGGGTTCCAGCGAAATGTTTGGTAAAGTTCAAGCGGTCCCACAAAATGAAAGTACACCATTTTATCCACGTTCCCCTTATGGTTGTGCAAAAGTTTATGCTTTTTCTATGGGTAGAGCATACAGAGAAGCCTACGGGATGAAAATTTACAATGGTATTTTATTTAATCATGAAAGTCCAAGGCGAGGTGAATTATTTGTAACAAAAAAAATTGTTAAAGCGGCGGTAAAAATAAAAAAGGGTCTTCAAAAAAAATTAAAGCTTGGTAATTTGGAAGCCAAAAGAGATTGGGGGTACAGTCTAGATTATATGAACGCAATTTACGAATTCATAACAACTCAGAAACCGCAGGATTTTGTTGTTGCAACTGGCGAAACCCACAGTGTTGAAGAGTTTGTAGCGGAAACTTTTAATTATCTGAAATTGGGCAATTGGAAAAAGTATGTTGAATTTGACAACAATCTTACTCGCCCAGCTGAGGTTGATTTATTACTTGGAGATGCCTCTAAGATTAAACGATTAACCGGTTGGGAACCAAAAATTACATTCAAAGGCCTCATAAAACTTATGGTAGATGATGAAATGAAAGAATATGAAGATACCAATAGTTAAACATGAAGATAATAGACGGACTCTGATTGAATGGGTTAAGGATTTCCCTATCAGAACTTGTAAAGTTTTAATCGTGAAAGAAGATTGCCTACTTGGAGCACATTATCATAATAAAAAAATAGATACTTTTTACCTACTTAAGGGTAGTGGCAAATACAAGATTGGTAATGGTAAATGGACAAAATTAATAGAGGAGGATTGTTTGATGGCAGATCTAAATGTACCACATTCATTCAAATTAAAATCTGGCTCAATTTTATTAGAAGCATCAACAACCCCATATGATAAAGAAGACGAAATATCGATTAATTCTGAACAAAAAAAGAAATGAATTTATGAAAAAAATTACTGTAGTTGATTTTGAAAAAGTTTGGCAAGAAAAACTGAGTCCTTTTATAAAGAACAAGATTAGCAAGGCAAATTTAAACTATCGAACACTGAAACCGTTCGAAAGAGATGAGGCTATTAAAAAGATGGTTGAATTTCTGGTAGCTGATTTTGTGGTTTTTGCCGGTGAACACCGTCACACCCAATGGGAAAAAGGTTGGAGCGAAAACTTAACCGATTTCAAAAAGACGGGCAAAATCGAAAGCATTACACCTCGTTATTTTGGCAAGTATCCCATCAATCGTTTTAGACAGGAACTAATTTATGCCTTAAGTAGGGATTTCGAAGTTCAAATGCTTTCCATTCTCCAATATTGGATATTTGAAAAATACCTTAGAGACTTTAGGACTGTTTACGAATTCGGTTGCGGCACCGGCCATAATCTTTTACGCCTAAGAGAAGTAAATGATAAAGCCGAGCTATGGGGTTTAGATTGGGCAGCTTCTTCTCAAAAAATAATCAGAGGCCTTTCTGTTATATTAAATGATAGAAAATTAAAATCTCATAATTTTAATTATTTTCATCCAGACAAAAATTTTAAACTAGACTCAGAAGGTGCAATTTTTACTTTTGCTTCACTCGAACAAACTGGTAATAAATATAGGAAATTCATTCAATATATTTTAAAAAATAAACCCGCTCTTTGTGTTCATATTGAACCAACAAGTGAGACTCTAGATCCAAATAATCTTTTAGATTTTCTATCTATAAAATACTTCAAAAAAAGAAAATATATTGATGGCTTTATAGACCATTTAAGAGAGCTGGAAAAGAAAGGTAGGGTGAGAATACACAAAGTTCAAAGGAGTTATATTGGTAGTTTTTTTATCGATGGTTACTCCATAATTATCTGGTCACCAAAATAAATGCAAAAACCAGAAATTTTAAACAAAAGAAAGGATAAAATAAAACTTAGCGACAAACCTAAAATATCAGTTATCACTGCTTCTTTTAACTTAGCACCGTTTATCGAAGATACAATAAACTCTGTAGAGAACCAATCCTGTATTGAATACGAGCACATCGTTATCGATGGCGCCTCTAAAGATGGAAGTCTCGATATTTATAAAAAATACCCCCACATAAGACTTATTTCTGAAGAGGATACCGGATACCCAGAGGCTTTTTGGAAAGGAGTGAGAATGGCGCGTGGAGAATATATAATTCAAGTCCCAATTTCAGACTGTTTGGCAAACAAAAATTGGTTAAAACATTGTATTGAAATATTAGACACAAATCCTGATATTTCCTTGGTTTGGGGTTTTCGAGGCAAATTATCTGAGCAGAGTGAGGTAGTAGAAGCAAGCCAAAATTATTTTCCTAATAATATCGCACTAAATGAAGAGGACTTTTTTAAACATTGGCTCACGACTTCTTTTGTTTATCCCGAAGGGAATTTGTGCGTCCGGAAAAACGTCTTAGAAAAATGCTACCCCACCCTAGAGGAATTAGGGGAAGAAAATATGCTCGATTGGCTTGAATTTAGTTATCGTTTTAATAGCCTAGGATTTTTATCTAAAAACATACCTCTATTGGCTAGTTTTGGACGAGTTCATAATAACCAAATGGGAGAAACAATCGGAATTCACGGTAAAATGAAAGGAATGTATAAAAACTATTGGCATAAAGTACAAAATTACAGAACCAAAATAATACTTGGTAGTTTAAAACATGAATTTAAAGATAGTCAGAATAATATTTTAAATGATAGGATTT
>Ga0172375_10010975_pt1 | contig 11632 bp, 10 predicted proteins | sample LakKiv1m_FD_114537 | JGI IMG/M metagenome (GOLD analysis project Ga0172375, IMG submission 114537) | Freshwater microbial communities from Kabuno Bay, South-Kivu, Congo - kab_092012_11.1m | ecosystem: Environmental > Aquatic > Freshwater > Lake | place: Democratic Republic of the Congo... | reverse complement strand
GTGCGGTGCGCGTGCCGATGTGCGTGTACCGGCCTGAGCAGCGAGGAGCAAGCCATGCTCGTCGGCGTCGAACGGGGCGGTGTTGCCTGCGACGCGCGAGAGCTTCAGGACCCACGATGGAGCCGTTCGGCCCGGAGCGAAGAGGTGGAAGACGGCGCGTTGGAGCTCGTCTCCGGTGCCCGGGGCGAACATCCATGGCGCGTCGGCAGGCACGCCTAGGGCCGCCGCCCGCCCGACCGGCCACGGTGGGCCAGGGGTGAGCGTGGCGACCGTGAGCATCGTGCGGGGCATCTGCGCGCCGCGCGCCACGAGCGCCGTGATCAGCTCGTTGCGCAGCGCGCGGAGGCGGCCGGGCGGTCGCCCCCATCGCAACAGCGCATCGCCGAGTGCCGGCCCGCGGGCCGGCACCATGAGGCGTGGTCCTGCCGGCCCCCCACGAACCAGTAGGCGCGTCACCGAGTACCCGGCACGAACGAGGCGTCGTGATGCTCTCTGTCGCGCGCAACCTGTGATCACGATCGAACGCGGACGAGCCGCGAGGGCGATGCCGAGGCGCGCCGGTGTGGTGATCGCGAGGTCGAGGGCCTCGGCGCCGCCGTCGCGAGTCGAGATCGCCGGCGCCATCGCGTCGCAGACGGTGACTCCTGCTCGCTCCAGCGCGGCGGCGATCCTGGGAACGTCGACGACCAAGGCGGTTCGCGGTGGGGCGGCGAGCACGAACCTCAGGTCTGCGGCGCGAGTGCCTGCCGATCCGAGCATATGCTCATCGTCCGTGTCAGGTTTCCTCGTACCGCCGCCGGAACGTGCCGTTTCGCCCGGTCCGGTGCCGCGCTTCTCCGTAGTCATCGCCGCCTACCAGGCCGCCGGAACGATCACCGAAGCAGTCGAGTCTGCGCTCGCGCAGGAACCGCCGCCGTTGGAGGTCATAGTCGCAGACGACGGCTCGACCGACGACATCGAGGGAGCGCTTGCGCGGTTCGGTGATCGGGTCGCGCTTCTCCGCGGTGAGCACAGCGGCGAGGCCGCCGCAAAGAACAGGGCGTTCAGAGCTGCCCGCGGCGAGTTCGTCGTTATCCTCGACGCAGACGACGTGTACCTACCAGGTCGCATCGACGCTCTCGGGCGCCTCGCGTCTGCTCGGCCTGATCTCGACCTGCTCACCACCGACGCGAGCTTCGAGGCAGATGGGATAGTCATCGGACGGTGTTACCACGCCGGGAACAGCTTCGCCATAGATGACCAGCGCCGAGCGATCATAGAGCGGAACTTCATCTTCGGCCTGGCTGCCATCCGACGTGAGGCTCTCCTCGCGATCGGGGGGTTCGATGAATCCATAGCCTTTACGGCCGACTGGGACTGTTGGATTCGGCTCGTGCTGGGTGGTGCGAGGGCCGGCTTGGTCGATGCACCCCTCGCCTCCTATCGACTCCATGAACGCGCGATGAGTGCCGGTCGACTCGACATGTATCGCGGGCGGGTGCAGACCCTGAGCAAGACGCGGTCGCATCCTTCACTGAGTGCAGCGGAGCGGGCGGCCGTCGATCGAGGAATAGCGGCCGAGGAGCGGCGCGTCTCGCGAGAGGAGCTCGAGGTCGCGCTGGCTTCATCGACTCCGGGTGCACGCCGTACAGCTCGCGCAGTCGCGAGTGATCGCGGCCAGCCGGCGCGCAGCCGCATCAAGGCCGGCATGGCGTTCGTCGCGCCGGCCCTCGTGGGAGCGCTCATCCGCAGAGAGCGTCGCTACGCATGGGTGGGGGTCGGCGATCTCCGCCTGCCTCGCATCACGGGTTCTAGGATTCCCGACCATGAGTGACTTCTCGTCTGACATCTTCACAATCGAACGCGACGGCGCTGTTGCGACGCTGTGGCACGACAACACCGCACGCAGGAACGCGATGGGCGCCGCGTTCTGGGACGATCTGCCGCTGGCCATGGCTCATCTCGACGCGGACTCTTCGGTGAACGCAGTGGTCCTTGCTGCGAGAGGTCCCAACTTCACCGCTGGTCTCGATCTCAAGATGATGGGCGGGTCCCTCCTAGGCGGGGGAGGTGGGGGCGACTCGGCCTACTCGCAGCGCATGCGTCTCTACCGCGAGATCAGACGGCTTCAAGGTTCCATCAGCGCGGTGGCCGGCTGCCGCAAACCGGTCGTCGCTGCGGTCCAGGGTTACTGCCTCGGGGGAGGCATAGACCTGATCACGGCCTGCGACGTGCGCCTGGCGTCGGCCGACGCTGTGTTCTCGGTGCGCGAGACGAAGATCGCGATCGTCGCCGACGTCGGGACGCTGCAGCGCCTGCCGCGGATCGTCGGGGCCGGGCACGTTGCCGAGCTCGTCTATACCGGCAAGGACATCGACGCCGAACGCGCACGCGAGATCGGGCTGGTGAACGCCGTCTATGCGAATCATGAGGCGACGGTCGCCGCAGCCCGCGAGATGGCAGGTGAGATCGCCGCCAACTCGCCGACGGCGGTGCAGGGCTCCAAGGAGGTGCTGCGCTCCTGCGCCGACATGACGGTGGAGGAGGGGCTCGACCACGTGGCCCTGTGGAACTCGGCGTTCCTGTTCTCCGACGACGTAGGCGAGGCGATGTCCGCCTTCTTGGAGAAGCGCCCCCCGCGTTTCAGCGGTCACTGACCGGCGCGCTCACCTCGGCGGCGGGTCTTCCTCAGCCCAAGTGGGCCGTGTCGTTGAATCGGCGCAGGTGCCAGCGGTCCTCGAAGACGACGATCTCGCTGATCGACGCGTTGTCGGCGGAGGCGAACGCGAATCGGCTGGATCCGGTGGCGTGGTGCAGGAGCTGGCCGATCACGCCGCCGTGTACGACGGCGACGACGAGGCGGCCCGCGTTGGTCGTAGCGATTCGGGCGATCGCTCCGACGGTCCTCTCGTGGAATGCTTCCAGCGGCTCCGCACCGGGAATGACGTCCCAGCGCTCCTGTCGGAGGATCTCCGCCAGGAGCGGGTCGCCGGCCGCAACGCGAGCTCGCAGCACACCCCCTTCCCACTCGCCCAGGTGGACCTCGCGGAGATCGGGCTCGACGACCGGCGTCAACCCGAGGCGCGCAGCGAGCGGTGCGGCCGTCTGGTGGGTGCGGCGCAGAGTCGTAACGTAGATGGCGTCGATCGGGACACTGCCGAGGCGCTCGCCGAGGCGCTCCGCCTGCTCGACCCCGGCGGTGTGCAGCGGGGGGTCACCGTGCCCGCCAGTCAGCGGGAAGGGCTCGTCGGGCTTCGCGGCGGCCGACTCGCCGTGCCTGACGAGGAGGATGGTCGTGGCTTCGGGCGGCGCCGAGTAGCGGTGCTGGCGGAAGCCTTCGGGCTGGCGAGGTTCGGGCATGCTCGACTCCGTGGCTCTTCGACCGATGAGGCCGACGGTGTGACGCGCGGGCGCCGCGCCGGGACGCGGTCAGGGTAGGGTCCGTGCGTTCACCGCCGCCGCATTGGCTCGCCCGGCGTCGTGGGTCGTCGCTCCGCATGGGTCGCCGTACCTCGATGTGATCGCCGGGTGAGACGAGGGAAGGGGAAGGTCGATGTCAAAGCAGTTGAAGCTGGGTCTTCAGGTCGGGTACTGGGGTGCTTCGATGCCCGCCGGTCAGCCCGAGATCATGCTGGAAGCGGAACGGCTCGGGTTCGACTCGGTCTGGACGGCCGAGGCATACGGATCCGACGCGCTGACACCGCTCGCCTGGTGGGGGTCGGCGACGTCGACGATTCGGCTGGGAACCTCGATCTGCCAGATCTCGGCTCGGACCCCGGCGGCGATGGCGATGGCCGCGATGACCCTCGACCACCTCTCGGGCGGCCGTTTCATACTCGGCCTCGGTGCTTCGGGCCCGCAGGTCGTCGAGGGCTGGTACGGCGAGTCCTACAAGAGACCGCTCGCCCGCACGAGGGAGTACGTCGAGGTGATTCGCCAGATCCTCGCCCGGGAGGGCCCGGTGGAGCACGCAGGCGAGCGTTACACGCTGCCGTACCCCGGCGGTACCGGGTTCGGCAAGCCTCTGAAGTCGATCGTGCATCCGCTGCGCGCCGACGTGCCGATATGGATCGCTTCGGAGGGCCCGAAGAACGTCGCCCTCACCGCCGAGATCGCCGACGGCTGGCTGGCGATCTTCTACGCGCCGCGAGCCGACGGCTTCTACCGCGCTTCGCTGGAAGAGGGTTGGGCGCGCCCGGGCGCGCGACGCACGCGCGAGGCATTCGAGATTGCGGCAACCGTCCCGGTCATCATTCACGACGACGCGGAGGTCGCGGCCGACTTCTACCGGCCGATGCTCGCGCTGTACATCGGCGGCATGGGAGCACGTGAGATGAACTTCCACAACGAGGTCTTCGCCCGCATGGGATATGAAGGACCCGCCAAGAAGATCCAGGACCTCTACCTCGATGGCAAGAAGGATGAGGCGGCTGCTGCAGTGCCGCTGCAGCTCGTCGAAGACGTAGCGCTTGTCGGCCCGCCCGAGAAGATCCGCGACGACCTCGAGATGTGGCGCGAGTCGATCGTCTCGACACTTCTCGTCAGTGGCGACGCTGCGACGCTACGTCAGATCGCCGAGCTCGTCTTGTAGACCGCTGTAGCGGGCAATCTCCACGCGGGTGGTGAGCGCTCCGCCCTAGCGCCGATCCCACAGGGAGCGTTCGTCGCCTGCAGGGTCGATGAGGAGCTCGCACTCCACGTCGAATCGCATCGTGGCACGCCGATCGCGGGTGTACTGCGGCCATGCCGGGATGTCGTCGTGGGAGGGGTCGCCGCTGCGGGCGAATGCGATCCATGCCCCGTGCATGCTGTCGGCGATGCCTTGGAGCTCGTCGCCATCGCCGGTGAAGACTCCGACGCCCGGCTTGTGGAGGTTGTCGAAGACGAACGGGATCTCGAGGGCGTGTGTCGAGCGCAGCACGCCCCCGAACTCCGGTGTCGCCCAGGTGAACAGGTAATTGTGCACACTGCCATGCGGTATGTGACTCTCGGCCAGGCGGATGGCGGGGATGCGGAAGACCGCGTCGGTCGCCAGCGCGATCCACACGTCGGCGGGTGACGAACCGGGCCGGTTGGCCGTGTACCGCTCGACGATCTCGGTCGCGGAGTCCCCGTGATACGAACGGGCGCGGCGGAGGAGTCCTGCTTCGTCGATCGAGGCGAGGTGGGGGTCCATCAGCCCGAAGAGGGTCATCTCGTCGGCGTTCGTGCCGATGAGCACGCGTACCCCCGCAGCGTTGCCGAGCGCGATCGTTTCCAGCGGGGAGACGGGCAGAACCGTGCCATCGATCACCGGTTGGAACGGCAGCCCGAGCTCGCCGCCTTCGCCGCCCAGCGCGGCCTGGGCCTCGATGAGCTCCTCTGCGGGTATGGACAGGAGAGCTCCCGCATCATCTGGTGCCACGCCGAGGGCGTCGATCACACGTCGCGCGTTGGCGGTCGCCTGCTCACCGGAGATGTGCCACGAGGCAGCCCCGCTCTCTGCGATCGCGCCGTGAAACAGGCCGCGCGCTTCGGGAAGACCGAGGAGGGTTCCGACGCTTCCTGCCCCGGCCGACTCCCCGAAGATGGTGACGTTGCCCGCATCGCCGCCGAACGCCTCGATGCTGTCGCGCACCCACTCGAGGGCGGCAACCTGGTCGAGTATCCCGAGGTTGCCCGAACCCTCGTAGTCACTTCCGAGGATCTCGACTAGGTGGAGAAACCCGAATGCGGCGAGCCGGTAGTTGATGGTGACGAGAACGACGTCACCGTTCTGAGCGAAGTGGGCGCCGTCGTACCAGGGTGTCGACCCTGAACCGTTCAGCCAGCCGCCGCCGTGAATCCACACCATCACGGGTCGCCGCCGATCGTCGAGCCCGGGTGTCCAGATGTTCAGATACAGCGAGTCCTCGCTCTTGGTCACGTCGTCGGCGCCGAACATCCGTTCGAGGGCCCACTCTCCTTGAGCGGAGATAGCGGAGAAGCGGGTTGCGTCGCGAACATCGCTCCAGCGCTCCTCCCGCCGGGGCCGCTGCCACCGAAGCGCGCCGACCGGGGGCTGCGCGAACGGAATACCCCGGAAGACGTGAAGGCCACCCTCTTCGGTTCCCAGCACCTTGCCGCTGCGTGTCTCCGCGATCGCCATGTCGTCATCTCCCGGTGCTCAGTCGCGTGGCCGCCGTCCACTTCGCGCTCTCGGGGCGAAAGGGTACGCGATCCACGGCGAGCGCCGCTCCCGACATCCTGCGTCAAGGGGTCCGCTCGGGTGGTCGATAATGGCGCATGACTCGGAAGAGGCTCAGCCCGACCTGCGCGCTCGCCGGCCTGCTCCTGATCGCGATGGCGGGGGGCGCAGCGGCCTCCGGACCGCTCGTTTCAGGTGTGTCGGGCGGAGCGGTCACCGAACCGGCCGGGATCGTAGGAGCCGAGACCGGCGCCGCCGATCCGTTCTCGCTTCTCGGGGGGAGCAGGCTCGATGCTGCCGGGCTGGTCGCCGCCTACGAGTCGTCGGGGCACACCCCCCGGCTGACGGTGCCGCTCGAGGAGCTCGCGGCGATCTTCATCGAAGAGGGCACCGCCTATGGCGTGCGCGCCGACCTGGCATGGGCGCAGTCCCTCGTCGAGACGGGTTGGTTGCGCTACCCCGACTACGGCCAGGTCCATTGGACCGACAACAACTTCGCGGGCATCGGCGCGTACGACGGGGGTGTGCACGGCTTCCACTATCCCGACGCTCGCACGGGTGTGAGGGCGCAGATGCAGCTTCTCCGCCAGTATGCCGACGCCACGCCGATAGACGACTCCCTGGGTGAGATCGTCGTGCACGCGCCGCGCTCCAAGCTGGGTTCGGCCCCGTCGTGGCGCGTCATGGGGAACGGCAACTGGGCGACCTCGACCCGCTATGCCGGCACGGTGCTGGGCGTGTACCTGGGCATGCTCGATGCCGCAGGCGTCTCGGTCGAGGACCCCGTCGTCGCGATGGCGCCGGTCGCGCAGCTGCGTGAGGGCGACGGGCTCTGGCTGGCCGGGGCCGACGGCCAGGTGTACGACGTCGGCGACACGCGCTTCTGGGGATCGGCCGCAGACAGGAGGCGCAGCGGACCGGTAGTTGCCGTTGTTCCCACTCGCAAGGGCGACGGCTACTCGCTCATCACGCGCGACGGCGACGTCTTCTCCTACGGTGATGCACTCCGAGTCAGCAGGCGACGAGCGCGCTCCGCAGCACCGATCGTGGCCGGAGCCTCGTCGCGCGGGAAGGGGTTCTGGCTCGTAGGTTCAGGCGGCCAAGTCGTCGCGATGGCAGGCGCACCGGCGATCGAACCGGCCCCGGGCCTGCTGGCACCCGGCGCTCGTCTAGTGGGGATCACTCCGACGCGATCGGGTCGCGGGTACTGGCTCGTCGACTCGGCGGGGCGCGTCGTCCCTGTCGGAGACGCCCTCGACTACGGGGACCTTGCGCGTGGACCGCTCGGAGTCGAGCCGGGCACCGAACAGGTGGGTAGGAAAGGGGCGACTGATGCCCCGGTGCCGGGATCACCTCAGGACCCCGTGGCAGCGGTCGCCGCCACACCTGCGGGCGACGGGTTCTGGATCGTCACCGCCGGCGGCGCTGTGATCCCCTTCGGAGCGGCTGCTGATCTCGGCTCGCTGAAGGATGCCCTCGATGCGCTCACCCCGCCCGGCGCGCAGGGCCCCCCCACCCCTCGGCTCGCCGTCTCGCTGGCCCCGACGTACACCGGGGGCGGCTACTGGATCGTGTGTAGCGACGGGACGGTCGCCGGCCTCGGTGACGCTGCGAACCTCGGTGATGTCACGTCCGACGGCGTTGCGATACTCGCGGCCGCTCCGCGCCGCCACGCGGCGGCAACCGATCGCGGCTCGGGTGGGCGGTCGGGGTAGCTTTCACTCGATGGCAATCTACGCGTTCGGCGATGCCGTTCCCACGGTCCACCCCGACGCCTTCGTACACGAGCAGGCGACGGTGATCGGCAACGTGACCATCGGGGCGGAGAGCAGCGTCTGGCCACAGGCCGTGCTGCGCGGCGACTACGGAGCGATAGCGATCGGTGCGCGCACCTCCGTCCAGGACGGCGCGGTGATTCACGCGACAGCAGAGCTCCCAACGGTCGTAGGTGACGACTGCGTGATCGGGCATCTCGCCCACCTCGAGGGCTGTGTCGTCGAGGACGGCGCGCTCGTGGGAACCGGTTCGGTCGTGCTTCACGGCGCGATCGTGCGCACTGGCGCCCTAGTAGCTGCGGCCGCGCTGGTGCCCAACGGCGCGGAGGTGCCCTCGGGAGCGCTCGCGTTGGGAGTACCGGCGAAGATCCGACCGGGCGCGGTCACTCCCGGGATGATCGGCGAGATGGTGCCCAAGTACGTGGAGATGGGGCGTCTGTATCGTACCGAGGTCCATCGCATCGACTGACCGGCCCGGTCATCGGCCGCTGCGATGAGCTCGCTCAGGAGATCTGCGTGCCGATCAGGGCGCCGATCGCGTACGTGAGGGCCATCGCCGCCGAGCTCCATGCGACGACGCGCACAGCGGCCCGCTTCCAGGGAGCGCCGCCGGCCAAGGCACCGAGGGCGCCGAGTCCGATCAGCGCGCAGAGTGCGGCGACGGCCGTTGCCGATACACGAGCCGATCGGGGCGGAAGGGCGACGGCGAGGACGGGAACCAGGGAACCTGCGGCGAACGCCGATGCAGAGACCCACGCGGCCTGGAAGGGTCGCGCCGAGAAGATCTCGGTGATGCCGAGCTCGTCGCGAGCGTGGGCGCCGAGCATGTCGTGCGCCATCAGCTGCTCGGCGACGGTGAGAGCGAGGTCGGCGTCGAGGCCGCGCTCGCGGTAGATCTCGGCGAGCTCGTCGCGCTCGTCGTCGGGTCGCATCTCGAGAGCGGCCGCTTCTATGCGCAGGTCGGCGATCTCGACGTCGCGCTGGGAGCTGACCGAGATGTACTCGCCGGCCGCCATAGACATCGCTCCGGCTACCGCTCCGGCGACGCCGGCGACCAAGACCGACGACGCCGTAGCACCTGACGCGGCGACACCGATCACGAGGCTCGCCATCGAGACGATGCCGTCGTTCGCGCCGAGCACTGCGGCGCGCAGCCAGCCGGCGCGGTGGCTCCGGTGCTGCTCGTCGGCCAGGTGGTGGGTCTGCGGCATCGGCGTCACGCTACCGGCTCGGGTGGCGCCGAACTCCGATCGCCGGGGCAGGAGGAAATCGGATGACGCGTGCCGGTTACCTTGGGGTAACCAATGCGAAGAGCGGCGGCTAACCTGTGGCGACCCGGAGGCCCCGACACGGTGGCCCAGACTCCCAGGAGGGCACCGTGCCCGAAGCAGTCATAGTTGCCTACGCCCGCACGCCGATCGGCCGGGCCAACAAGGGCTCGCTCGTCGAGTGCCGTCCCGACGACCTCTCCGCCCTGGTCATAAGAGAGGTGCTCCGTCGAGTGCCGTCGCTCGACCCCGCGCTGGTGGAGGACGTCATCTGGGGGAGCGGGCAGCCGGGCGGCGAGGCGGGCTACAACCTCGGCCGCGTGTCGGCGATCCTCGCCGGTCTCGACGCTCCGGGAGTGACCGTCAACCGCTACTGCTCGTCGTCGTTGCAGACGATCCGCATGGCAGCGCACGCCATCAAGGCGGGTGAGGGCGACGTGTTCGTCTCGGGTGGCGCCGAGGCGGTGAGCCGCTACATGTACGGCGCCTCCGACACGGGGCCGCACAACGCGCTCTTCGCCGACGGCGAGGCCCGAACGGCCGCCCGCTCAGAAGGGGGCAGGGAAGCTTGGACGCCGATCTCGGGGCTGCCCGACGTCTACATCGCCATGGGACAGACGGCGGAGAACGTAGTGGAGGCCGAAGGCGTGACGCGCGAGGCGATGGACGAGTTCGCGTGCCTGTCGCAGAGCCGCGCGGTTGCGTCGCAGGAGAACGGCTTCTTCGAGAGGGAGATCGTCCCGGTGACTCTCGCCGATGGCAGCGTGGTCGTGAAAGACGACGGCCCGCGCCCCGGCACGACCGTAGAGAAGCTGGCGACGCTCAAGCCGGTCTTCCGTCCAGATGGGCAGGTGACCGCGGGCAACGCCTGTCCGCTCAACGACGGGGCTGCCGCGGTGGTCGTGATGAGTGACACCAAGGCCGGCCAGCTCGGCATCAAGCCGCTCGCCCGTGTCGTTTCCAGCGGCGTGAGCGCACTCGACCCCGAGATCATGGGTCTGGGCCCCATCGGCGCGAGCCGGCAGGCCCTGGCCCGCGCGGGCCTCACCATGGACGACATCGACCAGGTCGAGATCAACGAGGCATTCGCCGCTCAGGTCGTACCGTGCATGAAGCACCTCGAAATTCCGGTCGAGAAGCTGAATCCCCACGGTGGTGCAATCGCTCTGGGTCACCCGTTCGGCATGACCGGCTCGCGCATCATGGCGACACTCATCAACGGCCTCGAAGACTCGGGCGGCCGCTACGGCCTCGAGACGATGTGCATCGGTGGTGGCCAGGGAATGGCGATGGTCATCGAACGCCTCGCCTGATCGCGCTTGTCGTGCCTACATCGCTGAGAGAAGCGCTCGCGATTCGCGCAGGCGATGCGATACACCGGGCGTGGGCGAAGGTGGAGCTCTACGGCGCGATCGGGCCGCGTCACCGGCGCGGCCGGCGCTTCTACGCGTTCGGGAACGGGAGCATGATCTCCTTTCCTCCGTCGGTCGTGTTCGGGGAGGGGCGCATAGCCATCGGCGAGGGCACCAACATCGGGCCGTTTGCCAGCATCGCCGCGGGGATGCCGAGCCAGGCCGACTCGCGTGGTGACCCGATCATCACGATCGGCGACCGTTGCACGCTCGGCAAGGGCATCGGGATCGTGGGGCACGAGCGCATCGAGATCGGTGACGACATCTGGACGGGCCACTACGTGTATGTGACCGACCAGAACCACGGTTACGAGAACATCGACATGCCGATCGGAACCCAGATGTGGCGTAACGCTCCCGTGTCGATAGGTTCGGGATCGTGGCTCGGCCATGGTGCGATAGTGCTACCCGGATCACACGTCGGACGCCACGTCGTCATCGGCGCGGGTGCGGTCGTCGCCGGGATCGATGTTCCCGACAGGTCGGTCGTGGTGGGCGCTCCGGCGCGGGTGGTCCGCCGCTACGTGGACGGTGCCGGCTGGTGCGCGGTGGACCGCGACGGCAACATCGGAGATCCTGAGTAGCGAACGATTCGTTGTCCGTCTGACGCTTGCTACCTCTGACCGGGCCGTGGGTAGTCGGGTGGTCGTAGCTCGGCCGGAGCTTCGCTGTAGCTCGCAACCGCGTCGGCGTTGTCCTCGAAGAGCGCGATCGGGTCGGTCGGCATCTGTCCCGGGAAGTAGCGCCGCCCGCCGTCCAGGTGGCGATACATCCCGGAGCCCTGTGCGCCGGTCTCGTCCACTCCCGCAGCTCTCGGGTCCCACCAGATGATCGTGACGTTGTCGAGGCCCATGACGTCGACGTATCCCTCGCCGGGCCAGATGCCGGTCCTGCCGTATGACACGACGGTGCGTAGTCCGAGAGGCCCCTGGGCGGGTATGGGCAGCCTGTACACGCCATCTCGGAACGATTCGGGTGTGAGATCGGCACCCGCCACCTGGAGCGCGTTGAAGAGCAGGTTCATGGTGCCCG
>Ga0172375_10010974_pt1 | contig 11632 bp, 19 predicted proteins | sample LakKiv1m_FD_114537 | JGI IMG/M metagenome (GOLD analysis project Ga0172375, IMG submission 114537) | Freshwater microbial communities from Kabuno Bay, South-Kivu, Congo - kab_092012_11.1m | ecosystem: Environmental > Aquatic > Freshwater > Lake | place: Democratic Republic of the Congo... | reverse complement strand
TTGAAAGGCAAACGGCCGGTTGAAGTATTGCTGGATAAATCAACTTGTCCAAAAAGGTTAACATATGATAGAATTGACACTCCTACTAAAGAGGAAGTGTCAACAGATCTCCAGGCGTGTACACACTGACAAAAGCACGAAGCGAGCGGCCTAGCGAGCGCCAAAGGAGGCCTTGCCCCAGCAAGGCCGACTGATGCACGGGAAATGTGGGAGCCGCCCAAGCGGCGATGCCAATTGACAAAATAAATTATGACGGTGCGCTAAATAATGTTAGAACAAAACGGTAAACGCACCGCCATGTTGGAAAAGGCGCTGCTTCAAACAAGGGACGGAAGCTTGCTTCCGTCGAAAAATTGAGGCGGCGCTCTTTTGCAAGAAATAGCTTGACAAAGATGGCAGCATAATGTAGTATTAGTAATGGAAACCATTTTCATTAATGAGCAATGTTAAATATGCCAAGAGGCGAATGCAGGGGACAAGGTTGGTGGCACGGTAAATTCCAGGGCTGCGGCCACAGGCTTACCCTAGGCCGGGAGGCGATCCTGGATATTTTATCCAAGGCCGAAGGCCACTTGAGCGCGGAGGATATCTATATCAAAGTCCACCCGAAGTATCCGAATGTCGGCCTTACCACGGTTTACAGGACATTGGATGTTTTGTCTAATCTCGGGATGGTATATAAGCTTGATTTCGGGGATGGAAGGGCGCGTTATGAGTTGGCAGAGGGCCCTAAAGGAGCGCATCATCACCATCATTTAGTTTGTACCGGTTGCAACAGGGTGGTTGATTATACAGACTTTATTGACGAAGAAGTGGAGCTCTTGCAGCAGACAGAAAAGGGCTTAGGGAAAAAGTATAATTTTAAGATTAATAATCACGTTATTCAGTTCTACGGCCTATGCGGTAAATGTAGCGGTAATAAATAACCGCTATATTTTTTTACCTATTAGTGGAAATGGTTTTCATTAACAGAAGGGAAGGTGGTAACGATGCCAGGTTTTGACGGAACAGGACCGAGGGGGCAAGGCCCGATGACGGGAGGTGGCAGGGGATATTGTATGGTTAATTTAAGCGCTGCAGGGGTAAGGCCGGGTGCCGGACGTAATTTTATCGGAAGAGGTAGCGGACGCGGCAACAGGAATTGTTTTTACGCTACAGGATTACCCGGTTGGATGAGGGCGCAGAAAGGAATGCAGGGGTTTGGAGGTTTTGGCCAAGCAGTTTCCAAAGAGGAGGAATTAGACATATTAAAAAGCCAAGCTGATTTATTGAAGCAGCAGCTTGAAAATACGCAAACGCGTATTCAAGACTTAGAGAGTAAGAAAGGAGCTAATTAAAGATGAGAGTCGGAGTCGTTTTGGAAGATGAAAATGGCGTTCATGGCAATGTCTGCGCGCATTTTGGCCAGTGCAGGTTTTTCTTCTTAGCGGATATTGATAAAGATAAGAAGAAGATAACGAGTACCCGTATTGTGCCTAATACCGCTGTACATGGTGGAGGTGGATGTGTCGCAGTGGATGAGATATTAAAGTATAACATCACGCATGTTATTGCTGGAGGCATGGGGCCGGGCGCGCAGCAGAAATTCGCTCAGGCAGGCGTTGAGGTCTTTGGTTATTCCGGCAGAGTTAAAGATGCATTGGATGATTTTATGAATAACGCCTTAGGCAGCCTGGATGCGTGTAAGGATCACGGTCATGGCGGAAGTTGCCATTAAGAAAGAAGGTATCAGTATGAAAATATGCATTACCTCAGAAGGTAAAACCTTGGATTCCAAGGTTGATTCCCGCTTCGGACGGTGTCAGAACTTCATTTTCTTTGAAACTGACAGCGGTAATTTTGAGGCTGAAGAAAATACAAACGCTCAGTTTCAAGGGGGCGCCGGTATTCAATCCGGTCAGCTTGTAGTGTCTAAGGGGGTTAAAGCGGTTCTTACCGGAAACGTGGGGCCTAACGCGCATCAGGTATTGTCGGCCGCCGGGATTAGTATATTTACTGGAGTTTCCGGAACAGTAAAAGAGGCGATAGAGGGTTATAAAAACGGGAAATATAAAGCGGCGGATGCGCCGAGCGTAGGTTCAAAATTCGGCATGCCGGGGAAAAGCAGTTGAGAAAAGAAGGGAGATAAAAATGCCGTTCTTCGAACCATTAGAAAAGATGGACCCTAAGCACGTTGATTTGGAAAGAGCGAGAAAATCCCTGCGTGAAGAACTTGAAGCGGTTGATTTTTATCAGGAGAGGATTGACGCAACCGATGATGAGTCGTTGAAGAAGCTCCTTGCGCACAATATGAATGAAGAAAAAGAGCATGCGGCAATGCTTATGGAGTGGATTAGAAAAAACGATCCGGTACAAGACAAGATGTTTAAAGAGCACGATTAGGAACAATAGGATTGGAAGAAGAGCTTTTAGCGAATCATAAACGCTATTTAGAGCGTAAAGCGTTATATAGCAGCCTCGGTTATGATGTCGATAAGGAGCGGGCCTTCATCTTGGAGAAGGCTCAGCCTCTTTACGGCGATATCCTTGAAGCCGGGACGGGTAAGGGCCATTTTGCGCTTGAGCTGGCAAAGGCCGGATATAATTTTACTACCTTTGATATCTCGGAAACCGAGCAGGCCTTTGCAAAGCTCAATCTTCGCTATTTCGGTTTAGATAAGCAGGTTGATTTTCGTATCGAAAACGGCGAGTCGTTAAGTTTTAAAGACAAAAGCTTCGACGTAATCTTCTCCGTTAACACCTTGCACCATTTAACTAATCCTTACAAGGTCATCGATGAATTCTTACGCGTGCTCTCTTTTGAGGGAAAGCTTGTCTTGAGCGACTTTACTCAAGAAGGCCTTGTGCTAATGGGTAAAATACATGCCAGCGAAGGCAATATACACGAGGTCGGTAAAACCACATTAGCGGATGTAGAGAAATATTTAATGGGGAAGGGCTTTAAGATTACTAAGATAAGCAGCAAATTTCAGGAAGTTTTAATTGCGTACCATCCATTAATATGATCATTTCAATTGCCAGCGGAAAAGGGGGAACTGGAAAAACTACGGTCGCGGTTAACTTGGCGCTATCGCTTAAGAATATTCAACTGCTTGATTGCGATGTGGAAGAACCGAATGCACACCTGTTTATTAAACCGCGCATAAAAGAAGAAGAGAAAGCTTATATTCCCGTGCCGGAAGTTGATGAGACAAAATGTAACTATTGCGGGAAATGCCGCGAAGTCTGCGCCTATCATGCGATTGTGGTGTTATCGGAGAGTAACGGTAAGAAGGGAAGTGTCTTGATTTTTCCGCATCTTTGCCACGGATGCGGCGCATGCAGCCTCTTATGCCCTCAAGGCGCTATAAAAGAAGTCAATAAAGATATTGGGGTGATTGAAATTGGCGAAAAAGGCGATATGCAGTTTGCCCATGGCCGCCTTAATATCGGGGAAGCGATGTCGCCGCCTTTAATCCGACAGGTAAAAAAGTATATTAATTCCACAAGGACAGTGATTATTGACGCTCCACCCGGAACATCGTGCCCTGTGATCACGGCAGTTAAAGGAAGCGATTTTTGTGTATTAGTAACCGAACCTACACCTTTTGGCCTGAACGATTTAATTTTAGCGGTTGAGGTGTTACGAAAACTACAGATACCATTCGGCGTAGTCGTTAATCGTTCTGATATCGGTGACGGCAAGGTTGAGAGCTATTGCAAGCAAGAGAATATCCCTATCTTGATGAAAATTACTTTTAGCAGGGAAATAGCGGTTAGTTATTCTGAAGGAATACCTATTATAAAAAAGGACGCTTCGTATCAGGGAAAATTTATTAACTTATACCTTAACATCTGCGGAATAAAGAATGAAGCAAATAGCCGTCATTAGCGGAAAAGGCGGGACGGGAAAGACTGTTGTTACAGGATCGTTTGCCGCTTTAGCCAAGAAGAAAATTATGGTTGATTGTGATGTGGATGCGGCAGACCTGTATCTTCTGTTGCATCCTACGGTTAAAGAACGCCATGAGTTTAGAAGCGGACAAACCGCGGTTATTGATAAGAAACTCTGTAATAAATGCGGCAAGTGTATTTCAGCATGCAGATTTGGGGCAATCAAAGCCGACTGTACGATTGAACGTTTTTCCTGTGAAGGATGCGCTCTTTGCAGCCATATATGCCCGCATGGAGCTATCCGCATGGAAGAAAATGTCGCGGGTGAATGGTTTATTTCCAATACCAGATACGGTCCCTTTGTGCATGCAAAGCTGGGTATTGCTGAAGAGAACTCGGGCAAGCTTGTGGCAAAGATACGCCAGGTTGCCAGAGAATTAGCAGAGAAACAGGCGCTTGATTATGTGATTATTGACGGACCTCCGGGCATAGGATGTCCGGTTATCGCGTCTTTGTCGGGAGTTGACTGCGCTTTAATTGTGACTGAACCGACGCTTTCGGGATTGCATGACGCCCAGCGCGTAATAGAAGTAGCTAAACATTTCAATATTCCGGTTAAGTTAGCAGTAAACAAATATGACTTAAATCCGGTAATGACCGAGAGGATTGAAACCTTTTGCCGCGAGAACGATATACCGGCTATAGGAAAGATTCCTTTTGATGAAGCAGTTGTTAAGGCGTTGGTTGAAGGCAAAACCATTGTTGAATACGCGCAGTGCGCGGCAGGGACTGAGGTAAGGAAGGTTTGGGAGGGAATAAAATGAGAGAAACGCATAAAGATGGCGCAGAAAGTCTTCCTGGTTATCCCGAAGAGGTCGTAAGCTTGCTTAACGATAAAGAATACTTCGGCAGGATGAATGATCCGGTAAGTTCCTCTTATTTAAAGGGGCCTTGCGGAGACGCAATGGAATTTTATTTGGTGATTGATAAAGGTAAGATTGCCGAGATTAAATATTATACCGAAGGCTGTAATGCCACGCGGGCCTGCGCAGCTATGGCGGCAAAGCTGGCAGACGGCAAAACTATAAAAGAGGCGCTTTCGATTTCCGCGGGAGAAGTAATTACGAAGCTGAAAGGCTTGCCCGAAGATCATCTCCACTGTTCGATACTCTCAGTAAGTACGCTTTACCGGGCTATTGCGGATTACTTACTTAAAAAATAAGGAGATAAATGAATTTCGTTTGGGCTTTAGGGGCTAGCATTATTGTGAGTTTAATTTCTTTTGTTGGGGTTATCAGCCTGCTTTTGAAAGAAAATCTGCTTAGCAAAATCCTTCTCTTATTGATTAGTTTCTCTGCCGGAGCTTTAATCGGAGGTGCATTTTTACATCTGATTCCGGAAGCGGCTGAGAAGAGCGTTCATGGCGAGGTTTATTTATTTGTCATCGTTGGCTTTATTTTGTTTTTTATCCTTGAGAAATATCTGCACTGGCGGCATTGCCACAAAGGAAAATGCGAGATCCACACATTTACATACCTTAATCTTGTCGGTGACGGGGTACATAACTTTATAGATGGGCTTATTATAGGTTCTTCTTTTGTGATTAACATTAATTTTGGCATCGCTACGTCTTTCGCAATTATCATGCACGAAATCCCGCAGGAGATTGGCGACTTCGGCGTATTAGTATATGGTGGTTTAAATAAGAATAAAGCGCTATTTTATAATTTTTTGTCAGCGCTAACAGCTATTCTGGGCACTATTATCGGCTTTGTTCTTGCGAATATATCGGATAATTTCCTGAAATTACTTATGCCTATGGCGGCGGGTGGTTTTATTTATATTGCGAGTTGCGACCTTATACCGGAGTTACATAAACAGCAGGATCTTAAGAAGGCTACCATTTCAATGGTAGTTTTTATTCTTGGTGTAGCGTTTATGTATTTCGCGGCGCTACACCATTAATACTATGACAATTAAAATTATAGCTACAGGTGTGAGTAAATGGCAGCGGTTCATCCGTAGATGGGGTGTTTCATTTTTAATCGGCGAAGATGTGCTTTTTGACACCTTTGGCGACCCAGGCGTGTTTTTAAATAATCTGCGGAAGTTTAACATTGATACAGCTAAGGTTAAGCATATTGTTTTATCGCACGATGACTGGGATCATATCGCGGGGTTATGGTATTTACTGAATAACCGCAAAGATATTACGGTTTATATTTGTCCCGGATTCACCCAAGATATAAAGAAAAGGATCGCTTCATTTGGGGTAAAGGTTGTTGAGGCTGGAGAGGTTATTTTGATAAAAGACGGTATTTATTCTACGGGAGAGCTTTGCGGGGAATCAGAAGGCCGTAAGATATATGAGCAGTCCGTGGTAGTAAAGACGGCTGATGGATTAGCGGTGATATGCGGGTGCGCGCATCCTGGGCTAGTGAATATCGTCAGGTATGTTAAGGAGCGTTTTCAAGTAGATGTGCATACGCTTATAGGAGGTTTCCATTTAAAAGATAATACCCAGGAAGAGATCAATGATATAATAACTAAAATGAAATTGCTTAATATTATGAAGATAGCTCCTACGCATTGTACTGGTAAATTGGCAACAGAAATATTCAAGCAAGAATTTGGTGGCACTTTTATTCATGTAAAGCAAGGTGGTTTAATAGAGGTGTAAGATGGCTGATTTTAAGCAGATTGATGAAGCGCGGAAATTATTAGGATTAGGCGAAGATGCCAGTTTAGAGGAAATAAAAGATGCTTACCGCGACTTTGCCCTTAAATATCATCCTGACAGATGCAAAGAGGCAGATAAAAGGCGCTGTGAGGAGATATTTAAAAAGATAAACCATGCAATGGATATCATCGGTAGTTACTGCGCAAATTACAGATTTTCTTTTAAAGAACCGGATGTGAAGAAGAATACTATGGACAGGGAGACGTATGAGCATCTTAAACGTTTCTACGACGGCTGGTTCGGAGATTTAGATTTATGAGCGGTATTTTCGATAAGTATTATAGAAAATACGACACATGGTACGATAGGCATAAATTTGCTTATTTATCAGAAATTGGAGCATTGAAAAAAGTCGTGCCTAAGAAGGGCGAAGGATTTGAGATTGGCGTTGGCACAGGAAGATTCGCTTTGGGATTAGGAATTAAGTACGGGGTCGATCCCTCTGAAAATATGCTTCAAATTGCCAGAAAAAGAGGTATAGATGTACGCCGTGCTCAAGGAGAAAGGTTACCTTTTGATAGTTCAATTTTTGATTATGCCGCCATTATTATTACTTTGTGTTTTGTTAAAGATCCTGTCAAGGTATTGATAGAAGCCAAAAGGGTTTTAAAGAAGCGCGGCAAGATTATTATCGGCATTGTTGATAAGGATAGTTTTTTAGGTGGGTTTTATCAGAGGAAAAAGAATTTGTTCTATAAGCAGGCACATTTTTTCGGCGTGAAAGAAGTTACAGATTTGCTTAAGATGTCAGGTTTTTCCAGAATTGCGTATTATCAAACGATATATAAATTTCCGGATGAAATGACTTCAGTTGAGAAGCCCAGGAAAGGCTTTGGCCGAGGTGGGTTTGTGGTTATATCGGGCATAAAACGCAGATAGGAGTGATTAAAAATGAAAATAGGAGTGATCATTTCAAGCAATGATGTAGAGACATGTTGGAATGCGTTGAGATACGCTAATTTTGCTATTAGCCAGAAGGATGAGGTTAAGGTCTTCTTTATGGGTAAGGGTGTCGAATATCAAAAGGTAAGTAGCGATAAGTTTAACACCATAGAGCAGGCGGATAAATTTATGCAAGCAAACGGTAAAATTTATGCCTGTGGCACCTGTATCAAAAGCAGGGAGCAGGAAGGCTCAGAGATGTGTCCCATCTCGACCATGAAGGATATGTATGATATCGTTAAAGAAAGTGATAAGGTCGTTACCTTTTAATATGAGTCAGGAGATTAAGCTTAGGCCCATAGGAATTATTCGCACACCGTATAAAGAGCCTAAAGGCATACCTATTCAGGGTAAATTCAAAAGGGGCGTTAAGGGGAAGATTTGTCTATTCCCGAAATATGGGGCTGGTCTCAAGGATATCGAAGGATTTTCGCATCTGATTTTAATCTACTATTTTAACCGCTCGAAAGAAGAGTGTCTTAGTGGTAAGCCGTTTCTGGAAGATATAGAGCACGGTATATTCGCCATACGCAGTCCCCACAGGCCAAACCACATCGGGTTTTCGATAGTCAAGCTTGAGAAGGTAAAAGCTAACACAATTATTTTTTCAGAAGTTGATATATTGGATAAGACCCCACTCTTAGATATAAAGCCTTATGTGAGACATTTCGACAGCCGCGATAAAGTAAAGAACGGGTGGATCGAGAAGCATTTCAAGCAGTGCTCGAAACCTAAGAGGACCGTAATACGATGAGCAGATTAGTTAACGGATTCTTGGTATTTTTTTCTTCCATTCACAGGATTTGCCCCCTTTGCGTAATTTCCCGCAAATTCCCTCACTCAAGATTCGCCAAAATAATTTTTCTTTGGAGCAAGATTTGCCCTTGTTGCAAAATCTACTTTTTTACTAAGGGGAGAAACCTTATTTAATATTTGGCTCTCTGGACAGACTCTGTCCAATCATTCTTTGATTAGGTGTTGCAAGGATGTCTTAAGAAAGGAGTTGACAGGATTAATCTAAGTGCTACAATTATTTGGAAAGTAACACTATATTAAAATATGTCAAAATTATTTAGATTTGGTATTTCATTAGAGAAAGATTTGTTAGATAAGTTTGACCGGCTTATCAGAGAGAAAAATTATACCAACCGTTCTGAAGCCTTCCGAGATTTAATCCGCGAGGATTTAGTAAAGGCTGAATGGGAGAAGAACAAAGAAATTGTAGGCGCAATAACCCTGATTTATGACCATCACAAAAGAGAACTTGTAAATAAGCTTATGGATATCCAGCATGATTTTGGAGATAGCATAATTTCTTCCCAACACATTCATCTTGATCACAATAACTGTTTAGAAATCATAGCAGTTAAGGGTTCTTCGAAAGAGGCCCAAAAATTAGCCGATAACTTGAAGTCAGTAAAGGGGGTGAAGCACGGGACCTTAAGCCTATCAACTACAGGAAAGGATATTTAGTATAGTAGCCAGTATTATTTTTTTGCCTATTAGTAGCACGAAAACAATAATAGTAGCACGGAAAGGAGTAAAAATGTTACGTAGGTTTTTGATCCTTTTGTTTACGGTGATTTGTTTCGGAGCATCAGATGTTTTTGCCGAAGAATATGTAAGCCTTGAACAATATCGGCAGTTGGAGAATAGGGTTCTGGCTCTAGAGAGTAAACTCGGCGAATATGATAAATGCATAAATGAACAGAAACAGTGCATCTTGGATCAGAACAAAAAGATTTCCGAATATGAATCAAAACTTTCACAGTTTGATACGGTATTGCATCGTCAAACAGGAACGCCGATCAGTATTGCCGAAGGGCTAGAGATTGGGGCAGGCGGCACGATGGTAGTGCAAGGAACAGGCAATACTAATAGCGCAGCTACCGACGTGACAAAGAAGGAAAGCCGCACGGATGCTTCATATTCAGCGGATATTACTTTAGGTAAAGAATTCAAGGAAGTAGGAGGCAAGGCGTTCTTGCATCTTGAGGCAGGGCAAGGCGCCGGCTTAGAGGATAACCTGACGCTTTACTCGAACGTAAATCGCGATGCCGATAACGACAATAATGTGCGTTTAACAGAGCTCTGGTATGAGCAGGCCTTGTTTAAAGATAAAGCCGCTTTAACTTTTGGTAAGCTTGATCCAACTGCCTATTTTGACAATAACGATGTCGCCAATGATGAGACGACCCAATTCTTAGGCAGGATTTTTCGCAATTCTCCGACAATTGAATTCCCGGATAACACCGCAGGCATTCGTGTGGCATATATGCCGCTTGAGTGGCTGGAATTGGGGTATGGTGTATTTGACGGAAATAGCGATTGGGAAAAAATAGGTGATAACCTTTTTAATATCGGGCAGGTTACTTTTAAAACTAAAGTTTTTAGTCTTCCCGGTAACTATCGTTTTCTTGGTTGGAATAACAACGTGTACCACACCAAGTGGCTTGATACTGAGAAGACGAAAGAGGCTAACTATGGTTTTGGATTAAGCTTTGACCAGAAAGTTACCGATATTGTAACACTCTTTACCCGCTATGGCTGGCAGAATCCAAAAGTATACAACCCTGATATTATGGCAACAGGAGATTTGAATTTTTCACTGGCGCATTCATGGAGTGCGGGTTTTCAGGTGGAAGGAAAGCCTTGGGGTAGGGAAAAAGATGTGCTTGCGTTTGCCGTTGGCCAGGCTATTGCGTCAAAGGATTATAAGAAAGCCGGTGAGTCACTTGATCCCGTGCGCAGAGCAAAACCGGAAGGACATTTAGAGGCATATTACAGAATTCACGTTAACGATAACTTATCTCTTAGCCCCGACTTCCAGTATATATGGAATCCGTTCGGTAAGGATGTAGCGGAAGATACGGACGGCATATTTGTCGGTGGCATGAGGGCACAGGTGGACTTTTAGAAAGGAGGGGAAAATGTGGTTAGTAACGACTTCTATTGCGGCAACGGGCGCGACTTTAGGTAAGTTTATATTGCCCAAGGATTACAAGTTAGGTTTTTTAGCTTTAATGCTCTGGGGAGCAGCAGCAATGATCCTTATGGACCATATATTAGGATACGAAGGAGGTGTATTCCTGGATAAGACAACTGATGGAATGGTTGCAAATAGTGTTGCGTTAGGCATCGCAATGTTAGTGCCTGTGTTTGTAATATGGGGTATTTCACTTTTAATTTCAAACTTAAAGAGGAGGTGAACTATGGCTTGTTTTTTGGTTCCTACGGCTGCGGCAATAGTTACAACTGCAGTTGGAAAGAAAGTCCCTGAGAAATACCATATAAATTGGCTAAACTCAATGTTGTGGGGTGGAGTGGTAATGTTAGCAGTCGAACATATCTCTCACGGAGAAATCGTTCTTTATCCGCCTTTTCTGACTGCCGGCCTTCCTGAAGTTTTACCGGAAATGGTGAGGGTTGGTGTTCCGATGACTCTATCTATTTTTCTGATATGGGGGATAATGGTAATAGTAGCCGCGAGAGTAAGTAAAAGAATACCATATATGGAGACGTAATAAAAAATAACTTTTACAAATAGGGGCATCTTTAGGACAATCTAAGATGCTCCTATTTTTTTATGGACACGTTCATGTTTTTCTGGTTTCTTTTATCTATATTCTATGGTAAAATTGTTTTTGTTTGAAGGATTTTCCGCCCCCTGACAGCATTGATCTTGTGTGTTCTCCCGCTTTGCGGGATTTCGCGCGGTAAGCGCGCACTTGCCATTCCGATATGGCAAGGTGCTGCTGGATTTTGATATTGTGGTGCTCAATTTGAGCAAAAGGGCAAATTTTGGTGCGGTCAAAATTTGCCTTTTGCCCGCGCTTCTCTAAGTGTAATTCGGGAGAGGCTCGGCATCCCGCGACAACAAAATGTTTTTATTTGGGGAGCGGGAAGCGGACGAACCCGCTCATTAAATACTGTTCTTTTTCTTGTCATAAATACTTGAACTCGCTCGGAGATCTGTTGACACTAGGGAAGTAAAACGGGATCACGTTAACCTTTTTGGTATAATTAGTTTGGGAAAACCAACAACCAGAAAGGAGTACCTAACATGACCCCGCAAGA
>Ga0172375_10010973_pt1 | contig 11635 bp, 8 predicted proteins | sample LakKiv1m_FD_114537 | JGI IMG/M metagenome (GOLD analysis project Ga0172375, IMG submission 114537) | Freshwater microbial communities from Kabuno Bay, South-Kivu, Congo - kab_092012_11.1m | ecosystem: Environmental > Aquatic > Freshwater > Lake | place: Democratic Republic of the Congo... | reverse complement strand
GCGGACGGGTGAAGACATGCCTCATCAGGAGGATGTATTCGCCCACGTTATGTAAAAAATTATACATATTTTCGCTTAGCGAATTTATAACTTTTTAAGGATATCCGGACGCCTAAATACTAAAACAACTTCAACCAAGTTTTATTTTATATGAATAAATCCGATCTCTGGGGACCAAAAGGTACGTTTCGCATCGTTGCCATCCTGGCCGTCGGATTATTATTTTTCATGGCATCCTGTTCCGGAACGAAATATTATGACCGGTATCCGAAAGACAAACCCTGCAAAATGTCAGACAACGGTGCAAAAAAAGCCCGTAAAAAATAGTGACCGGAGATGAAACCGATGATCAGACAAGGTATTAGGTTGATCCTGTTTGCCGCTGGTTCAATCCTTATAAGTAGTTGTACAACACAACGATACCATCATCAGCACAAACCCCCAAGAGATTGCAACTGTCCCTCTTTCAGCCAGCACCTATCCTCTCCGTCGACCGCGGTGATGCACGCCTGGTAAAGGTTCGCGCCCTCCTGTCAGAACAGCTCCCGGCACCTGCTTTTCCGGACATTCTCGGATGGTTTATCTCTCATGAAGTCAGGTTGCTGGTGACCCGTGGAAGGAGGAGCAAGTCGGGTGACTTCAGGCCACCACGAAACGGTTCCTTGCCGGTGATCTCGGTCAACAAAACCCTCAATCCCTATGCCTTCCTGATCACGCTTGTCCACGAGATGGCCCATTTTCATGTTTTTGAGAAACAGGCCGGACGAACGTTTCTTTCAAGGCGGAAACGGGTCTCCCCGCATGGAAAGGAGTGGAAAGAGGAGTTCAGGGTGCTGATGAACCCTTTCTTATCTCAGGAGATCTTTCCTCTGGAGGTCCTCGAGGTGTTGACACTCCATCTCCGCAATCCGCGGGCCTCCACGTATAGCGATCCCCGTCTCGCCCGGATTCTTATCGGATTTGATGCGACAGAAAAGGGTGTGCTCATCGAGGAGGTACCTGAGGGAACCCTGTTTACAACAGCTTCGGGGATGCTCTTCCGGAAAGAGGGCAAGTTGCGGAGACGCTACCGCTGTATCCGCATGAAAGACAGCAGACTCTATCTTTTTTCCCCGCTCGCCCGGGTTTTCCCTGCAGAATCCTAAAAAACCCCGGCCACGGGTTGGATTTTTGCTTCTTTCCTATAAATTTGCAGAAAATCAACTCTCCCAGTCATGTCGAACCATCATTTTTGCGTGATCATGGCGGGCGGTATCGGCGCCCGTTTCTGGCCCATGAGCCGAACCTCCCATCCAAAACAGTTCATCGATATCCTGGGAACGGGAGAGACCCTGATCCAGCAAACCTTCAATCGCTTCAGAAAGATCTGCCCTGCCGAAAATATCTACATCGTCACCAACGAAATTTACAAAGAGCTGATCCAGGAGCAAATTCCGGACATCACTGACAAACAGATCCTTTGTGAACCCTCGCGGCGCAACACCGCTCCCTGTATCGACTATGCCAACTACTGTATCCTGGAGCGTGACCCGGAAGCATTGATCGTAGTTGCTCCGTCAGACCATATCATCCTTAAGGAGGATGTTTTCCTGGACAACATCCGTTCGGCCATGCAGGCCGCCGCGAAACATGACTGGCTGCTGACCCTCGGTATCAGGCCCAGTCGCCCGGATACGGGTTACGGATACATCCAATTTACCGACGGAGAGGTCTATCCTGCAGATCCCCAGATCCTGAAGGTGAAAACCTTTACCGAGAAGCCCGATATTGAACTAGCCAAAACCTTTCTGAAATGCGGGGATTTCCTTTGGAATTCGGGGATTTTCATCTGGTCGCTGAAATCCATCATGAAGGCTTTTGAAACCTACCTCCCTGAAGTGGACACCCTGTTCAGGAAAGGCACCGGCCTTTACGGCACTTCCGGAGAGAAAGAGTTCATTTCCGACACCTACCAGGTGTGCAAGAGCATCTCCATCGACTATGGCGTGATGGAAAAGGCGCCCAATGTTTTCGTGCTCGCCGCCGATTTTGGCTGGTCCGACCTGGGAACGTGGGGATCCCTTTACGAAAACCGTGCCCAGGATGAAAACGGGAACGCGGTGGTGGGAAAAAATGTGATGCTCTATGACTCCACCAACTGCATTGTCAACATGCCCAACGATAAACTGGTGGTGCTGGAAGGGCTGAACGACTACATCGTTGTGGAATCCGAGAATGTCCTCCTGGGCTGCCGAAAATCCGACGAACAGCAGATCCGGCAGTTTGTGAATGACGTACGGCTGGAGAAAGGGGAACGGTTCGTATAATTGAACATAAAGTAAGGGCAGGTTTGGAACCTGCCCTTACTTTTTAAGAATTAATCCTTCAGGTGTTTCCCTAAAAATCCCTCCATGGCACGGTAGAAGTCAAAGCGGTTCTCTTCGTTGTGGAACCCGTGTCCTTCGTTGTCCTTGACGAGGTATTCCACTGCAATCCCGCGGCCTTTCAGTGCCTCCACCATCTGGTCTGATTCATCCTTGTTCACCCGAGGATCGTTGGCTCCCTGGGCGATGAACAACGGCGCGATGATCTTGTCGGCATTCAGCGCCGGAGAGGTCTCCACGAACTGCAGCGAGTCGGCCACAGGGTTCCCCACCATTTCGTACATCATGTCGAGGAAGGGTTTCCAGTAGGGAGGGATGGTCTTCATGAAGGTGAAGAGGTTGGACACTCCCACGTAGTCAACCCCGGCTGCGTATAGGTCCGGCGTTTTCACCAGCCCCTCCAGGGTGGCATAACCACCGTAGCTGCCGCCGTAGATCGCGATCCGGTCCTTGTCTGCAATTCCTTGTTCAATCAGCCAGTTGACCCCGTCGGTGATGTCATCCTGCATGGTGAGCCCCCATTGCTTGAAGCTCTCCTCCCAGAATTTCTTTCCGTAACCGGTGGATCCCCTGAAGTTCATCTGGAATACCGCATAGCCCCGGTTGGCCAGGAACTGTACTTCGGGATTGAATCCCCAGCTGTCGCGGGCCCAGGGACCTCCGTGGGGGTTGGTCACCACCGGAAGCTCTTTTGCGTTTTCCATGGTATAGCCTAACGGAAGGGTCAGGTACCCGTGAATGGTCAGCCCGTCGCGTGAAGTATATTCAACCGGGGTCTGGGTCGCCATCTCCTTCTCATCGATCCAGGGGCTGACCTCCACGATCTTGGTCAGCTGGTCTGCGTTCTTGTCATAGATGTAGTAGGCTCCCAGGGAACGGTCGCTGTAGGTACGGATGATGAATTTATCCTCGGCTTTGGTCATGCCGGTAATGACAATTTCATAGTCCCCCAACTCCTGGTTCAGCCGGTCATACAGCTGCTTTGTCTCCTCGTCGAAAAAGTGCCGTTCCCCTTTCCACGACTCGTAATTGGCGGTGGTGAGCACCTTGCGTTTCTGGGAGAAGCTCAATCCGTCGATATCGTAATCGGGGTTTTCATAGAGCACCTCGGTCTCTTTTCCGTTGGCCAGGTCAAAGATAACAGCTGCTGCCTTGTCGCGTCCGAGGTTGGAAACGGCATACACATTTTTATTGTCGAAGGTGAAGAACTGCGGATTCATGGTCTCCTTGAAACTGGTGGTCAGCACCACGTTGAAGGGATCGCTCTCCTTTTCACGGTAGAGGATCTGTGAATTCACCCCGTCGAGCGCCATCGCCGCCCGCAGTTTTCCGTCGTGGTCAAACATCCAGGCCTGGATGGTACCCGGGTTCTCAGCCAGCATCTCCATGGCGCCGGTTTCGATATTGAGCCGGTAGGGATCAAACACCTGGTCGTTGCGCTTGTTCATCCCGATGATCACCTCGGTGGGGAAATTTTCCAGGTCATCGATGATCTCCGTACGGACTCCGGGGAAATCGGTGAAGCAGACCAGGTCGGAGCCGTCCACATTGACACCGTAGAGCCGGAAATTCTCATCGCCTCCGTTGTCTTTCACATAGAGGATCCGGGTTGGATTTTTCCAGAAATAGTTGGAGATATCGCGGTCGGTCTCGGAGGTGAGCCTAATGGCGGTATCGGAGCCGATCTCCTGAACGAAGATATTCATCCGGTTTTCATAGGGTGCCATGTAGGAATAGTATTTCCCGTCGGGTGAGATGCGGTAACGGGATTTCTCCGGGTTCTTAAAGAAATCTTCCAGGGGGATTTGTTTTGCTTGCATTGGTTTTTGGTTACATCCTCCCATCAGCAGGCCCATGCCAAACAGAGCCACCATGAGGAGGTTCATCATCGTTTTTGTTTTCATCTGAGGATTTTGATTTAATTGCTATTGATAAAGGGTCCGGGCAAAGATATGATTTATTTATCAATACTCGTCCCAGCTTTTGATCCCGATGCCTTCATCCAGCTGGCAGATGGCATAGATGAATGCGCTGGCGAGCCGGGCGTTGGTGATGAGGGGGATGTTGAAATCCACGGCCGCCCGCCGGATGGTGTAATCGTTGTTCAGCTCTGTTTTGGAGAGGTTTTTCGGGATGTTGATGACCAGGTCGATCTCTTTGGCCCGGAGGTAGGTAAGGGTGTTGGGCTCCTCTTTCTCGTCGGGCCAGTGAAGGATGGTGGCCGGGATGTCGTTTTCCTGCAGGTAGAGCGCAGATCCGCGGGTGGCATAGAGCCTGAACCCCTTCTCCGCCAGCATCCGGGCGCTCTGGAGAAGTTCGAGCTTGGAGCGGGCGTCCCCGGTGGAAAGGAGGATATTCTTTTCAGGGATCCTGAAGCCGACGGAAAGCATGGCCTTGAGCAGGGTTTCGTAATAGTTCTCCCCGATGCAGCCCACCTCGCCGGTGGAGGCCATCTCCACCCCCAGCACCGGGTCCGCTTTCTGCAGACGTGAAAAGGAGAACTGGGAAGCCTTGACCCCGATATAATCGAGATCAAACGCGCTCTTGCCGGGTTTCTCCACCGGGAGGCCGAGCATCACTTTTGTCGCAAGTTCTATGAGATTGATCTTGAGCACTTTGGAGACAAATGGAAAAGAACGGGAGGCGCGCAGGTTGCATTCGATCACCTTGATGTCATTGTCCTTCGCCAGGAACTGCATGTTGAAGGGGCCCGAGATCTGCAGGGCACGGGCGATCTCCCGTGAGATCCGCTTGATGCGCCGGGCGGTCTCAAAGTAGATCTTCTGGGCCGGGAAGACCATGGTGGCATCCCCGGAATGGACCCCGGCAAATTCGATGTGTTCGGAGATGGCGTAGGCAATGATCTCCCCCTGGCTGGCCACGGCATCCATCTCGATCTCCTTGGCATGCTGGATGAACTCCGACACCACCACCGGGTACTCCTTCGACACGCGCGCCGCCAGGCTCAGGAAATGGTCCAGCTCTTCATAGTTGGAGACCACGTTCATCGCCGCGCCGGAGAGGACATAGGAGGGCCTGATCAGCACGGGGAATCCCACCTCCTTTACAAACCGGTGGATCTCCTCCAGGGAGGAGAGCTCCTGCCAGCGGGGCTGGTCCACCTCCAGCTGATCGAGGAGTGAGGAGAAGCGGTGCCGGTTTTCAGCCTGGTCAATGTGTTCGGGGGAGGTGCCCAGGATCGTCACCCCGCTGTTGAAGAGGGGCATGGCGAGGTTGTTGGCCACCTGCCCGCCGGTAGAGACGATCACCCCTTTCGGATCCTCCAGCTCAATGATGTCCATCACCCGTTCATAGGAGAGCTCGTCGAAATAGAGCCGGTCGCAGATATCGTAGTCGGTGCTGACGGTCTCGGGGTTCACGTTGATCATCACCGAGCGGTATCCCTCCTTCCTGACCGTCATGAGGGCGTTCACCGAGCACCAGTCAAACTCCACCGAGCTTCCGATGCGGTAGGCCCCCGAGCCAATTACGACCACCGACCTTTTATCCTGCTCAGGGATGATATCGCTTTCCGTGGCGTTGTAGGTGAGGTAGAGGTAATTCGTTTGGGCCGGGTATTCGGCGGCCAGCGTGTCGATCTGCCGGATGAAGGGAAGCAGGCCGGCCTGTTTGCGGAACCCCCTCACCATGAGCATCTTATCCCGCATGTTTTCTCCGTCCTTCAGTACAAACCGGGCGATCTGAAAATCGGAGAAGCCCTTTTTCTTGGCCCGGAGGAGGGTATCCGCCGGAACCGCTTCCAGGGATGAAAAAGTTTTCAGCTCCTGCATCAGGTCAAAAACACGCTTCAGCTTCACCAGGAACCAGCGGTCGATCCGGGTCAGCTCATGGATCCGGTCGATGGTGTAGCCCTCCTGAAAGGCGCTGGCAATGCAGTAGATCCGCATGTCGGTGGGTTCGGACAGCGCAGTTTCGATATCCGGGAAATCGAGGTCGTTGTTCCCCACAAAACCGTGCATCCCCTGTCCCACCATCCGCAACCCCTTCTGGATCGCCTCCTCGAAGGTGCGCCCGATAGCCATCACCTCCCCCACGCTCTTCATGCTGGAGCCGATCTCCTTTGACACCCCGATGAATTTGTTCAGGTCCCAGCGGGGGGATCTTGCAGACAATGTAATCAAGGGCCGGTTCAAAAAAGGCGGTGGTGCTTTTGGTGATCGAGTTTTTCAGTTCATGAAGTCCGTACCCCACGGCCAGCTTGGCCGCGACGAAGGCGAGGGGGTAGCCGGTGGCTTTGGAGGCTAATGCCGAGGAGCGCGAAAGGCGGGCGTTGACCTCAATCACGCGATAATCCTCCGATTCGGGATCCAGGGCATACTGCACGTTGCATTCCCCCACGATCCCCACGCTCCGGATGATGCGGATGGAAAGCTGCCTCAGTTTATGGTATTCGCTGTTGGTGAGGGTTTGCGACGGGGCCACCACGATGCTCTCGCCGGTGTGGATGCCCAGCGGATCGAAGTTCTCCATGTTGCACACCGTGATGCAGTTGTCGTAACGGTCGCGCACCACTTCGTATTCCACCTCCTTCCATCCCTTCAGCGACTCCTCCACGAGGATCTGGCCGGAATAGGAGAAGGCTTTTTCAGCTAATTTCACCAACTCCTCTTCGTTGTTGCAGAACCCCGATCCCTGCCCACCCAGGGTGAAGGCGGCCCGCACGATCAAGGGAAACCCCATCTCCCGGGAGGCTTGGATGGCCTCCTCCGTGGTGGTGACCGCAAGGCTCCGGGGAGTTTTAACATCGATGGAACGGAGTTTTTTCGCAAACAGCTCCCGGTCTTCTGTCTCGATGATCGCCTCCACGGGGGTACCCAGGACCTCCACATGATGTGTTTTTAGAATGCCTTCACGGAAGAGCCGGATCCCGCAATTCAGGGCCGTCTGTCCGCCGAAAGCCAGCAGGATGCCGTCAGGCCGCTCCTTTTCGATGATCTGTTCTACGAAAAAGGGGGTCACCGGGAGGAAATAGATCTTGTCGGCAATGCCTTCTGAGGTCTGAACGGTGGCAATGTTGGGATTGATTAAAATGGAGGTGATCCCCTCTTCCCGGAGGGCTTTGAGCGCCTGGGAGCCGCTGTAGTCAAACTCCCCCGCTTCCCCGATTTTCAGGGCGCCGCTGCCTAATACCAGCACTTTCCGGATCTTTTGCTGCCGCTTCATCCGGTCAGGTTGATCAGGTTCAGGAACTCGTCAAAGAGATATTCCGTATCGGTGGGTCCGCTGGAGGCTTCAGGGTGGAACTGAACCGAGAAGACAGGGCGGCTTTTGTGCCTCATCCCCTCGTTGGTGTGATCGTTCAGGTTGAAAAAGAGGGTCTCCCATTCGTCTCCCAGACTCTCATCATCAATGGCATAGCCGTGGTTCTGCGAGGTGATGAAGGCCCGGTTCGTCCCCTTCATCAGCACCGGCTGGTTGTGGCTCCGGTGACCGTACTTCAGCTTGTAGGTATCGGCGCCCGATGCCAGGGCCAGCAGCTGGTTTCCCAGGCAGATCCCGAAGATCGGTTGATCCCGGTCAAGCGCCCCCCGAAGATGGTGAATGGTATCGGTGCACATCTTGGGGTCGCCCGGACCATTGGAGATAAAGAGGCCGTCGTAGCTCTCCTGCGAAAAATCGTGATCCCACGGAACGCGGATCACCGTGGTGTCGCGCTTCAGGAAATGGCGGATGATGTTGTACTTCACGCCACAGTCGACCAGCAGGATCCGTTTGGAGCCATTCCCGTAGATCACTTTTTGCGTGGTGCTTACTTCGGCCACCAGATTTTCCCGGTTCGGGTCTTTAAATTCGACCGGTTCCCCCTCAAACTCGATCTTCCCCGGCATAGCTCCCCGTTCGCGGATCCGCTGGGTAAGGGCACGCGTGTCGATGCCTGTCAGCCCGGGGATCCCGCTGCGGTGAAGCCATTGCCCGAGGCTTTCAGAGGCATTCCAGTGGCTGTATTCGTCGGAATAGTCGGCAATGATCAACCCCGTGATCTGCAGCTGTTCCGATTCATAGAATTTGAACAGGTCGTTCTCGGTGATGCCGGCCGGAACCCCGTAATTGCCGATCAGGGGGTAGGTGAGCACAAGGATCTGTCCGCGGTAAGAGGGATCGGTCAGGCTTTCGGGATAGCCGGTCATGGAGGTGTTGAAGACCACCTCCCCGGCCACCGAATGTTCGCAGCCAAAGGAGCTGCCCTTAAAAACAGTCCCGTCTTCCAGGATCAACCGTGCTTTTCTCACCAATCGTGAAGAGGGTTTAGCGCGTTATAAATTCGCCAGTAAAAGTACTTCCGTGAAACCGGAAAATCATTGGAGTTCATCTCATTTTATTAACAAACGATCAGACTTTTTCATCCCGGTGATAAAAGAAATGGGTAGATTTGTACGTTTTAACGCGATCATGGATATCTACCTTCGCAAGAAACGATGGAAGTGGATCCTCTTTATCGGGGCCGTTCTGATCGTCTCCGCTTCGCTTTATTACTCCAACATCCTCGTGGAACAGATCCGCCAGGATGAACGGAAGAATGTGGAGATCTGGGCCGATGCCATCCACCGGAAGGCCGACCTGGTGAACTTCACCAACATCCTCTTTGAACAGATCAAGAACGAGGAGCGGAAACGGGTGGTGATGTTGGCCGAAGCGCAGAAACGGCTCAACTATGCTACCTCCAACGACGACCTGAACTACTACCTCGATGTGATCTCGAACAACACCTCGATCCCGGTGGTCCAGACCGACGAACTCAACAACATAGTATCGGTCAGGAATGTCAGCTTCAGCACCGATACCGTGACGAAGCTCCTGGGAAGGCTCCGGGAGGAGTTTACCTTTTATCCCCCGATCGTGGTGAACTACTGGGCCGACAAGAAATTCTACCTCTACTACAAGGATTCCAACATCTTCTCGGAGCTGAAAACGGCTCTGGACGATCTGATCAGCTCCTTTTTCTCCGAGGTGGTGCTCAATTCGGCTTCGGTGCCTGTGATCATCACCGACAGCACCCGTCATGCCGTGATCGCCTACGGGAACCTTCCGGAGAACAAGATGAAGGATTCGGTGTTTGTCGACCGGGCCCTGGCCTCCATGCAATCGCAGAACAACCCGATCGAGGTGAACCTGGCCGATACCGGCATCCGGTACATTTTCTACAAGGACTCCTTCCTGCTGACCCAGCTGAAATACTTCCCCTTTGTCCAGTTTGGCGTGATCGGGGTCTTTCTGCTGATCGCCTATCTGCTCTTCAGCACGGCCCGAAAATCGGAACAGAACCAGGTATGGGTGGGAATGGCCAAGGAGACCGCTCACCAGCTGGGGACCCCCCTCTCCTCCATGATCGGCTGGGTGGAGCTCCTGAAGCTGAAAGGGCTGGATGAAGAGACGGTGGCGGAGATCGAGAAGGATGTCCTGAGGCTGGAGACCATCACCGACCGCTTTTCCAAGATCGGCGCCGCTACCCGGCTGGAGCCCTTCAACATCGTACAGGTCGTTTACGACGCGGTGAACTACATCAAGTCGCGTATCTCCCCCAAAGTCAGGTTCACCGTCACCCCCGACCGGCCGGTGCAGATCGTGGCCCCCATCAACCTGCACCTGTTCGAATGGGTGATCGAGAACCTCTGTAAAAACGCGGTGGATGCCATGGAGGGGAACGGCTCCATCCATATTGAGGTGACAGAGGATGAGGGGCAGGTGATGATCGACCTGTCCGATTCGGGCCGGGGCATCCAAAAATCGCGCTTCAAGACCATCTTCCATCCCGGCTACACCTCCAAAGCGAGGGGCTGGGGATTGGGGCTGACCCTCTCCAAGCGGATCATCGAAAACTACCATGCCGGAAAGATCTTCGTGAAGTCCTCCACCCTCGGCAAAGGGACCGTTTTCCGGATCATCCTGAAAAAATAGCCTCCGTGGCCGGGATCTACATCCATATCCCCTTTTGCCGGACGAAATGCCCTTACTGCAACTTTTTCTCCCTGGCCACCCGAAAGTACCGGGAAGAGTTTTATCAAGCCTTGTTGAAGGAGATCGACCTCACCCGGGATTACCTGGGCGGTGAGCCGGTGGAGACCATCTATTTCGGCGGCGGAACGCCGTCGTCGTTGCCGGTGGAATGGGTGGGGGGGATTTTAGAAAAGATGCGGGATGTCGAAGCGAAGCGGAGATCACGCCCTGGCGTGGCGGGATATGAGATGCGCGATCTTCCCCTTCAAGAAATCACAATGGAGTTGAATCCTGACGATGTCACGCCTGAGTTTCTGGAGGGGCTGCAGGCTGCGGGGATCAACCGGCTGAGCCTGGGGGTGCAGTCCTTTTTTGACGAAGACCTGCAGTATCTTGGCAGAAGCCATGATGCTCGGCAGGCGGAGAGGGCATTGCAGTGGATACGAGATACGAGATGTGGGATACGGGATATGGATCCCGAGACGTGGGACGAAAAGCGAAAAGCCAACAGCCAAAAGCCAAAAGGCAAGAGCCAAAAGCCAAAAGCCAAAAGCCAAAACATCAGCATTGACCTGATCTACGGCATTCCGACCCTGACAAACGAGCGCTGGAAAGCCAACCTTCAGCGGGTCATTGATCTCGGAATCCCCCATATCTCCGCCTATGCGCTGACCGTAGAACCCCGAACCGCCCTGGCCTGGATGCTCTCCCACCAATCCACTGAATCACCACGGCACCACGGCACCACGGCACCACATCACCACGGCACCACATCACCACACCACCATACCACCACCTCACCACAGCACCACCTTCTTCCCGTCTCCGACGACCAGGCCGCCGAACATTTTGAGATCCTGATGGAGATGATGGAACAGGCCGGGTACATCCAGTACGAGATCTCCAATTTCTGCCTGCCGGGTTTTGAGTCGCGGCACAACAGCAACTACTGGAAAGGGGTTCCCTATTTAGGGTTAGGCCCTTCCGCCCATTCCTACAATGGTTCCTCCAGACAATGGAACCTCTCCAATCTGACCACCTACATCCGGCATCTGGCCACGCCAAGGCGTGGTCTCCACTGCGCTACGACATCCGGCATCAGGACCACTGAAGAGGAACAGCTCACCCCAACCCAGCAATACAATGAATACGTATTGACCTCATTGCGAACGATCTGGGGTGTCGACATCCGGGAAATCAGCCAACGTTTCGGACCTGCATTTGAAACCCACTTCCGGCATCAGGCCATCCGGCACATGATATCCGGCTCCCTGGTTGAACAATCGGGCATTTATACCCTGACACGAACCGGGAAG
>Ga0172375_10010970_pt1 | contig 11636 bp, 10 predicted proteins | sample LakKiv1m_FD_114537 | JGI IMG/M metagenome (GOLD analysis project Ga0172375, IMG submission 114537) | Freshwater microbial communities from Kabuno Bay, South-Kivu, Congo - kab_092012_11.1m | ecosystem: Environmental > Aquatic > Freshwater > Lake | place: Democratic Republic of the Congo... | reverse complement strand
TGATAAAACAGCCTTAAATTCACTGAAAACCTTTTTTGTGTTTTCATAAATCTCATGTTTAAGCAGCGCTTTCTCAAGAAGCGTTTTATAAATTAGTTCACGAGATTTATTATTAGCCATAATATTGGTTTAGTATGCACGGGCAAAAACCACCCTTTGCTTTGAAGGCTTTCCGGTAAGGACACACTTCCCCTCTTCCATTTTCCCTTCTAGCGGAATTAGCCTTATGGTAGCTTTTGTTATTTCTTTTATTTTTTCTTCAGTTTCTTTTGTTCCGTCCCAATGGGCATAAATAAAACCACCTTTGCCATCAATTTGCTTTACAAATTCCTCCCAAGTATCAATATTGGTAGTATTTTGTTCGCGGAAAGAAAGTGCTTTCTGGTATAGGTTGCTTTGAATCTGACCAAGCAAATGCTCTATCTTATGCTCTAAATCTGTTTGCACAAAAGTTGATTTTTCTTTAGTGTCTCTGCGTGCTACTTCAACCGTACCGTTTTCCAGGTCCCTTGGTCCTATTGCAATACGTACAGGAACTCCTTTAAATTCATACTCTGCAAATTTCCAGCCTGGTTTATGCGTATCGCGGTTATCATATTTCACGCGTATGTTCAGGGCTTCAAGCGATTTTATTATTTCTCCTGCTTTCTCATTCAACTTTGCAAGTTCTTCATTTGTTTTATAAATGGGTACAATAACCACCTGATGAGGTGCAAGTTTTGGAGGAAGCACCAAACCATTGTCATCGGAATGTGCCATAATCAGCGCCCCCATCAGTCGCGTGGAAACTCCCCACGATGTTGCCCATACAAAATCCTGTTTTCCGTCTTTGCCTGTAAATTTCACATCAAAGGCTTTGGCAAAATTCTGTCCAAGAAAGTGCGAAGTCCCTGCCTGCAATGCTTTTCCGTCTTGCATCAACGCTTCAATGCAATAGGTTTCCACTGCACCGGCAAAGCGTTCGTTCTCTGATTTTACTCCTTTCAAAACCGGTATCGCCAGAAAATTTTCTGCAAAATCAGCATATACTTTCACCATTTTTTCAGTTTCTTCAATTGCTTCTTCTTTTGTTGCATGTGCCGTATGACCTTCCTGCCAAAGAAATTCTGCAGTGCGCAGAAAAAGACGGGTACGCATTTCCCAGCGTACCACGTTTGCCCACTGGTTAACCAGCAAAGGTAAATCGCGATATGATTGTATCCAGTTGCGGTAAGTATCCCATATTATTGTTTCAGATGTTGGACGCACAATCAGTTCTTCTTCCAGTTTTGCATCTTCATCCACAATGATGCCTTTCCCATCAGGAGAGTTTTTCAGCCTGTAATGTGTTACAACGGCACATTCCTTTGCAAAACCTTCAACATGGCTCGCCTCTTTAGAGAAAAATGATTTCGGAATAAAAAGCGGGAAATAAGCATTCACATGCCCTGTATCCTTGAACATTTTATCCAATGTTGCCTGCATCTTTTCCCAAATGCTGAAACCATAAGGCTTTATCACCATACAGCCTCTTACTGCAGAGTTTTCTGCAAGGTCGGCTTTGATCACTAAATCATTATACCATTTGGAATAATTCTCTTCTCGTGTCGAAAAATCTTTGCTCATAATTTCTGGTATGGTCTTTGTATTTTTTTGCGCGGGTTAAAATTTGATACCCGCAAAGTTAAAATTAAAATACTGCTATCATGAACACTTCTACCACAACAAAATTTCAAGGAGAAACAACTATGAAAGTTTTATCAATCTTTTTTGCTGCAACGCTGCTTGTTATAGCGGGATGCCGGACAAATTATTATTCCGGGGCATACAGTGACGATGATGTTTATACGCCTGCCAGCCAGGGATACCAGCAAACCAACCCCAATAATTATACTGCTCCGGAAAATAATCAGGAGCAAGGGAATAACCAGCAAAACGATGATTATTATGACCCTAATGGCTATAGAAACAATCAGAATTCACAGCAATATACGGATAGCACAACCGGAAATACATATATCACTAACAACTATTATGGAAACAATAATGAGTTTATTTATGATGATTATTATGATTACGCATATTCAGCACGCATAAGAAGGTTCCATAATCCCTCTTGCGGTGGTTATTACAATGACTTCTACACCAATTCATACTATTACAATTACGACCCTTATTTTTATGGAACAAGTATTTATTCAAGCTATAACTGGTGGAGTCCTTCAGTAACTTTTAGTTTCGGATGGGGATATTATCCTTATTCCTACTGTGGATGGGGAGGTCCTTATTACGGAAATCCTTGCGGATACTATAATAGCTGGTATGGAGGACCTAACTACAACTACTATTACGGATACAACAACGGATATTATAACGGATACTGGAATGGATACAACAACGGTTATTGGGATGGATACTACAATGGCTACTACAATGGGTATAATAACGGTTACTATAACAACTATTACAATACCTATGATAACAACAGCAATTTCTATTACGGGCACAGAAATGTAAACCAAGCCGGAAGCGGATATTCAGGAAAAACAACTTTTAAAGAACAATACCTGCAGGCTGTAAACCAGGGCACTGTTACCGGCAGCAAAGTAAATGCTGTCAACTATATCAAAGAGACTAAGAACAATATTGATGGCTATAACGTTCCGAAAGACCTGAACAATAATAAAGGAAAAGAAAGCACTAATGGTAACGTAAAGCCCGGCAACCAGAATAATACTATTGGAAAAGAACAGACAATTCAAGGAACAAAAGAACAGGGTGCTCAAAAGCAGGACAACTATTCAAGACCTGAGAACAATGCCGATAAATACAGCAGACCTGAAAACAGTAACCAGCAAAAACAGAATGTTTATACACGCCCTGATTACAGCCGTACAATGCCAGACAAAGCTCAGCAGGCAAGACCGGAACAATATGTAACTCCTCAAAGAACTACACCTGAGAAGTATGATAATTACCAGCGTGGAAACAACAATAATGGTTATCAGCAATACCAGGAGAACAGGAACAATAACTACAAAGAGAATAAGCAACCACAAAGGTATTATGAAAATAACCAGTATAATAATCAGCGGGAAAACAATGGTAATAAATACCAAAATGAACAACAGCAAAAACAAAACAACAACCGCGGAAATGAATATGCTCCAAAACAAAACGAAAGGCAAAATTTCAACCAGAACAACAATAACGGGAATAACAGAATGGGTGGTGACAATGGAGGCGGAAACAGGAGTGGAGGGAATATTAATCAGGGAGGTTCAAACAGCAAAAGCAATGGGAACAGTAAAAATCCAAGATAATTCTACATCACAGAATAAATAAAGATGAAAAGTAAAGTATTGAGCGGGATATTTGTATTGGTTGCTTTGATAGCAACAGCTCAAAACGAAACAGATGCGTTGAGGTATTCACAAATCTCTCCTACAGGAACAGCACGGTTTGCAGCACTTGGAGGAGCTTTCGGTGCATTAGGTGGTGACTTCACAACACTAAGTTTCAATCCGGCAGGTATAGCTTTTTACAGGAGCAGTGAAGTTTCATTTACCCCTTCAATTTACAACGCTTTTTCTACTTCAGATTATCTCGGAAAAACAAAGAATGACAGCAAACTGAATTTCAACATTGGAAATTTAGGACTTGTTTATACCCGCATCAGAAACAAAGAAGGCAGCACCTACGGCTGGCTTAACTTCAATTTCGGGATTGGTTATAACAGGATGAATAGTTTTCAGAACAGGATCAGCATTGAAGGAAGAAATTTTGAACATTCTATCGCTGATGCTTTTGCAAGCCAGGCATATGAAACCCATTACAGTGAATTGCCTAATTCAAATCCGTTTGATGCCAATCTTGCCTGGCAAACTTATGTAATTGACACCGCACCCGGTCAAACCAGCGTTTACAACACCCCGATGGGAAATTATGGTCAATTACAAAAACTTCAGGCTACTTCACGCGGTTCTATGGGCGAAACAGTTATTTCCTTCGGAGCTAATTACAGTAACCGGCTTTATCTTGGTGGGACTATTGGTTTCCCAACAGTAAAGTATGAAGTGGGAAAAACTTATGAAGAAGTGGATGACACAGATACTATTCCTGATTTCACCTCTATGACTTATAAAGAATATTTGAAAACCTCAGGTAATGGTTTCAATTTTAAATTCGGAGTAATTTACCGAATCACAGACTGGGTGAGAGTTGGAGCGGCAATTCATTCACCAACATTGTTCACACTCACTGATACATGGTCTTCCGAGATGTCTTCAAAAATATACAATTCAGAATTTTCAGCTACTTCACCTGATGGAATTTTTAAATACTCACTCACCACACCATTTAAAGTTATCGGAAGTGTAGGTTTTATTGCAGGAAAAGCAGGACTTGTAAGCATGGATTATGAATATGTGAATTATTCAACTGCTAATCTTTACTCTTCTGATTATAACTTTTCCACTGAAAACCAGAATCTGAAAAATAATTATCACGGCACAGGAAATATCCGGCTTGGAACAGAATGGAGATATAAAAAATTCAGTGCTCGTTTAGGATACGCTATTTTCGGAAGTCCTTATTCAAAATCATATAAGATTGATAATTCAACCGCTTCAGTTGGCGCAGGATTTCGCACGAAAGTTTTTTTTATGGATGCAGCTTACCTACTGAATTTATCACAGAAAAACAGGTATAATCTTTATGTGCTTGATGCAAACACGGCAGCTTCGGCAGAGGTAAATAATATAGCTGGAAGTTTTATGCTGACTTTTGGGATTCGTTACTAAGAGTATTTTCGCCCGCTAATTAAAGATTTCCTTCAAAATCAGTAATTCTTTTTTTCCATTGAGGCAATATCTCAATGGTTTTATTGCTGGCATAATTAAACGCCACCATGATTGTGGAACCAGTTGAAACCACTTCATTTTCTCCGTTTTTATCCCTGACGAAAAGGTATTCAAACTCAAAACTTTTAGTGCCAATTTTTGAAATCCTGATATGCACAAAAAGTTTATCGTGAAGCATTACAGGCAATTTAAAGTCAACAACGGCTTTTGCAAGAATTACACCGTCTTCAGCCCAGTTAATGGAATTGCCGAAAATATGTTCAAAATAACTCATTCGTGCAAGTTCCATATATGAAAGATAATTGGCGTTGTTCACATGTCCAAGTCCATCGGTATCGCAAAAGCGAATTTGTATCTGAGCCTTATGTCTGAATGGTGGAATCATAAACTTTCAGACTACCAGATTTTTCTGAGCTTCTCTACATTAACAATTGTAATATTGCGTCCGCTGATGTCTATAAGTTTTTCGTCCTTAAAATCACTCAATGTGCGGATAACCGATTCGGTTGATGTGCCCACAATTCCGGCAAGATCTTCACGTGAAACGGGTATTGCTTTTTTTGCAGCATCAGGGTTGTATCTTTTTTCCAGCATTATTAAAGCATCAGCAGTTCTTTTGCGAACAGAGTTATAGGCAAGATTCAACATTCTTTCTTCTCTTTCTTTTAAATCACCCGAAAGCATTTTTATGAATTTCGCAGCTACATCCCGGTTGCTATATATAAGTGAAAGAAAATCCTGACGAACTATTATTTGAATTTCTGAATCTTCCAGTGCTTCCGCTGTTTCAGTGAAATCAGAGTTTTCCAATATATCCATGTATCCCAGGAAATCTCCTTTTGTCGCGATGCCGGTAATGTATTCTTTTCCATCACGGTTCATTTTAAAGGTTTTCACTTTCCCTTTAATAATAAAGAACAGGTTATAAGGGAAATCGCCTTCGTGGAAAATAAGCTCTTTCTTATTATAGCTGCGGTTTTTACGGCTCCCGGAAATCTTGTGCAATTCTTCAAGACCTCTGGCGTCATTAATAAATTCTGACAGCCCTGCTTCTGATTTGTGAAAAGCTTTTTTGAAAAGTTCACTTTTTTTCAGGCGTGTTTCAATTGCATTGAGCAAGGTCATTTCATCAAAAGGTTTGGTCAGGTAATCATCGGCTCCCAGTTCCATGCCTTTTCTAATATCACTCTTTTCTGCTCTGGCAGTGAGAAAAATAAAAGGGATTCCTGAAGTTTGCGGATCTTTACCTAACATAAACAAAACTCCATAACCATCCATTTCAGGCATCATGATGTCGCAGATAACAAGGTCAGGACTATTAATCTTTGCCAGTTCTACTCCTACCTTTCCGTTTTCGGCAGTAATTACTTTGTAGTTGGCAAGTTCCAGCATTTCTGCTGTATTTTCGCGCACTTCATTATTATCTTCAATCAGTAAAATTTTTTTTTCCATAAAGCAACTTTAGTTACGAATAATTTATATTGGAATTTGCAAAGTAAAGGTAGTACCTTTTTCCGGTTCACTTTCAAAATTAATTTCACCATTCAGCAGTTCAGTATATTTCTTCACAATGTTAAGTCCAAGACCTGTTCCTCCTATGTTTAAAGCATTCTTAGCCCTGAAGAAACGTTCAAACAAATGTTGTTTCTCATCTTCAGGTATTCCTATTCCCTGGTCTGAAACTACAATAAAAAGTGTATTTCTCTCAATTGATGTTTTGAAATTAATTTCTGTTTTTTCCGCTGAATATTTTATTGCATTTGAAAGCAGGTTATTAAGAATATTTTTTAAAATATGACGGTCAATGTGCACTTCTGTTTTCTTTCCCTCGTGGAGGTATTTAATATGCTGTCCGGCTTTTGATACTGCCTGCATTTCCTCTGTAAGCTCCTCGCCAAATTCATGAACATTAAATTCAACAGGATTATTTTCCACTTTTCCTGCTTCAAGCTTGTCGAGCGAAAGGAAATCATTGAGAATACTGGTTAAGTTATTTACCGCAGATTTTATACGGTTAAAGTGTTTTAATCTTTTCTCAGTGTTTTCTGGCGTATTGTATTTTTCAACAAGCGATACCGAAGATAAAATAGTACTCAGTGGAGTTCTGAATTCATGCGAAGCCAATGATACAAACCTTGATTTGAGTTCATTAAGTTCACGTTCTTTTTTCAGCGCTCTTCTTATTTCTTTTTCTGCTTTTTTCTGCTCAGTAATATTTTGCTCAACCACCAGAATCTGCACGGTCTTTCCCTTTGAATCAAGAAGAGGAACAGCATTGAGAACATAAAAATGATTACGGTATTCTATTTCAAGTGTGGCGCTGTTTCCCTTTAAAACTTTCAGCAATTCTTTTTCAACTGCCGGAACAATGTCTTTGGGTAAACGGTCCAGGTATTTTGTTCCGATAAGATTTTTGCTGGTAACCCCTATCTTGAAAAGTTCTTTTCCTTCCACAAAAATATAGCGAAGTTCTTCGTCAAAAACGCTTATTGTACCATTAGGATAATTCCTCGCTATTGCACTGTAAAGTTTCTGACTTTCGCTTAAAGCTTCTGTCCGTTCTTCAACTCTTTTTTCGAGTTCATTATTCAGGTGCAGCAGTTTTTCATCTAATTCTTTTCTCTCACTGATATCAGTTAACAATGCCATGACCAGCATATCATCTCCCTGTTTAAAATAATTCAGGCTTATCTCAATAGGAAAGGTAGAACCATCCTGCTTTTTTCCCTGCAAATCCATCCCAAGCCCCATGGAGCGCTTTTTGGGCTTTTTATTATAAGCGTTTCTATACGACTTATGTCTTTTACGTATATTATCCGGCAGGAGTGATTCAATTCCTTTACCCGTGAGTTCACCTGTTTTATACCCAAACATTTCGCAAGCGCTTGGGTTAGCCATAAGAATTTCACCTGACCTGTTTGTAACAAGTAGTCCTTCTCCAGCCGCTTCGAATAATATTCTGTAAATATCCTCGCGGTTATTTAAATCGGGTTTCTTATTTTCCGGCTTCATTGATTTTGATTCAATAGCCGGTAAAAATAAATCTTTCTGCTAATCTAACTTCAATTCTTTTTTAACTATTTCAATTAAACTGAAAAGTTCTTTTGAATTGAGCGAGTAAAAAATGAATTTACCTTTTCTGTTTCCCTTAATGAATCCGGCATGTGAAAGCAGATTAAGGTGGTGAGAAGTAAGCGATTGTTCTACATGAAGTTTTCCACAAATTTCGTTTACTGATGTTTCACCTTCATTTTTGAGAAGTTCGAGTATCTCTACTCTTACAGGATGACCTGCTGCCCTCACGATAGAAGCAACGGCTTTACAATTAATGTCTGTCATATAAAATAATTTTTGTGGCAAAAATATTTGATATTAAATAAACTAAATATGATTATAGTCAATTAGTAATATGATATTAATCATAAATCAAAATGATGTAGTTCATTCAAAATATTCCTACTCTTGTGTGATATTTGTACAAAATTATCTGTAGTGTAAAAAGTAATGAAGAAAACAATTCTCATCCCCACTGATTTTTCGGAAAATGCCCGCAATGCAATCCGCTATGCATTGAATTTATTTGGAGACGGAAATCATTTTATATTACTTAATACCTGGCAGACACCATACACACCTCCTGAGGTGCTGATTTCTGTGGAAGATATTTTGATGAACGCTTCAAAAGAAGGACTTGCAAAAGAAATTGAATGGGTGAAATCAATAAGCAGCAACGGAAAAAACACTTATGAAACAATTTCTGAATTTGGCATTTTGGTGGAGATATTAAAAACAGTGGTTCGGGAACGCAATATTGATTTTGTGGTGATGGGAACGCAAGGAGCAAGGGGTTTGCAGGAGGTTCTTTTAGGTAGTAATACTGCTGCGGCTGCCAAAAGTTTAAACTGTCCTTTGCTGGCTATTCCGTCAAATGCAAAGTTTAATGGATTAAAAAGAATTGTTTTTTCAGCCGATTACAAACAGATTGAAAATTCTGCTTCACTGAATACCATGATTGACCTTGCCGAAGAAAACAATGCAGAAGTTACTGTATTAAACATTCTTGATAAAGGAAAAATAACTGATGTAAACCAAGGTTACGAAGGGATGAAAATTGATCATGAGCTTGCAGGGTTAAAACACTCCTACAGTTTTATAGAAGATGATGACAAAGCTGCTGGTATTGATGAATTTCTTCGTACAAATGATACAAGTTTGTTAGTGATGCTTGAACGAAAAACAGGATTTTTTAAAAGTATTTTTCACAAAAGCATTACTAAACAACTGGCATTTCACTCGCATGTGCCTATGCTTGTATTGCACAGTTAGGAGAAGAAATAATTATTTATTCTTCATCGTTTAATATCTCTTCATCCAGTAATTCTTCCTTCGATTTTTTTCCTGAAGATTTTGTGTCATCCGGGTTGTTTCCCTTTTTTGTTTCAGAAGATTTACTCTCCGATGATTTTTGTTTTGAGGAAGGATTGCTGCTGGTTTTTTCAGCAGGAACAAATTTCTGACCTTTTTCTTTCAGGTTGCCGGTAAAAGTCATCTCAGATTTTACCTTGTGTTTTGATGTTTCCCAGGTCATTGACCCATCAATCATATCTCCGAAAACAGTACCTGTAATAATCAGGTTTTCATTCTTGCTGTTTTTGCAGGTACCTTTAAAATCTATCGACTTGGCTTCGCCTGATGAATCAACTTTGGTAACCCCGTAATCGCCCTGAAGAAATCCTCCTTCGTCAGGGGAAGACAGGTGTTTTGATTTAATTTTACCTGATGTAAAACTCAGTTCGTCAGCGAATATTTTTTGTTTTTTCCCTCCGATCATGGTTACCTCAACAAGGTAATATTTTTTATTCAGAAAAGTGTCCTTAACCTTTTTTTGTGCGAAGGCAATATTTGATAAAAATAATATTGCGAGAAAGGATGATATGATTTTCAACTTATTCATTTTGTGGTAGGATTTATAGCACGTAAAATTAAACAAACGTTTTGAATTTAGTCTTTTAATATGGTGACATGTCCTGTTTTTGTGCCCTGCTCAGGGTCGGAAACAGTGAGAATATAAAAATAGATGCCATCAACAAATTTTTCTCCATCCCAGTCATTTTTGTAGTCATCATTCTGATAAACTTTGCGTCCCCAACGGCTGTATATTTTTAATCCGCTTCCGGGATACTGGTCTAAATTTTCTATAAAAAACACATCATTAAATGAATCTCCGTTAGGCGTAAAAATGTTGGGAACAATTACATCACATTGTACCACTACTTCAATTGAATCTGAAAAAGCTGTATTGCCACAGGTATCTGTAACGGTTACAAAATATTTGGTTGTTTCTTCGGGAACTACCACCACCGAATCTCCTGAACCCGCACCATTGCTCCAGTTGAAGGTGAGCGGACCGTAACCCCCGGTTGCGGAAGCCTTCAGTGTGGCTGTTTCATTGGGGGTGCATATATTATAATCTTCGCCTGTTTCAACTTTGATGGAGTCGATACTTCGGATATAAATGGTAGCCTGCAATGTATCGCCACCGCAACCGGTGATATAGTCAATGGTGAGGGTTATAGTTTCAATACTGTCGGGAATTCCATCAAAGAAGGCATCAACGATAAGCTGCTCGGAAAATTGCCCCTGCGGAATAATAATGCTGTCGGGTATCTGTGTATAATCCAAACCTGGTGTTGCAGTTCCTTCAATAATAAAATTGATGATAAAATCTGCGCTGGTATCAGGGCGCGAAAAAGTAAAAATAGCTGAGCCGCATCCTTCAATAATTGTTGAATCTCCTGAAACATTTGCGGCTGTTGCTGTAATTTCCACGCCCGAAGTACCGAAACTTCCTGCCTGGAGGAAAACACCGGAATCCCATACTCCGTCACCGCCATCTGCAATTGCAATTTTGATATGATAAACTTCACCGCACTGAACAATTGCCTGCGCAACAAGCGGAAGCGTAAAACCATCATACTGCACAGATGTTCCAAAACAATTGTCGAAATAATACTGGCAATTGGAACAAGGACCGGTGGCAGGGCAATCAAAAGAATAGCCATTGTTCACATCATTGATGGTAACCGGGGTTGTTGTTCCGGGGATAAGCGCAATGTTTTGTGAACTGTTTGAATAAGGACCGGAAATGCCGGGACCGGAAATAAAAAAACCAAAAGCATCATTGACTACACCGTTTACATATTCAGGGTATTCTTCAGAGCCGAAAACATAATTAAAACGAAGCGTATCAGAGGCGGGAATAAAATCAAATTCAAGGACAGCGGCATCATAAGTATCAAAACCTGAAACGATATTGAGGTCGGCATCGCCCGGACGCGTGTTATCTAATCCGGTGCTGGGGCTATTGTTAGGACCAATGGCGTTTGCAAGATTTCCGGTGGTTAATAAAATACCCTGTGAAAATCCGATATTAGAATTGCTCCCGTTAAAAGAACCAATAGCGCCAGGGGAGCCAACAAAAGAAACATTGCTTGCCGAAACCCCGTTGCCGATTAAAATGGTCTGCACCAACTGCTGGGGCGTAAGCGAACCATCAACGGTAAGCTGGGCGCTGGCTGTTTTTACAAAAACAAAAACAATAAGCAGAAGAAATAAATAACGGAAAAAGTTTTTCATTTTATAGGATATGTTCGCAGCAGCCAAAAGTAAGGAAAGAATTGGAATGAAGGAATAGAGTGGAAGCGGTTACCTGTTTTTCCATGCAAGCTTATCAACGAATATGGTGTTGATAAAAGTATCAGCATAAACAAAATAGTTTTTTGCAATCATAAAGTC
>Ga0172375_10010967_pt1 | contig 11640 bp, 13 predicted proteins | sample LakKiv1m_FD_114537 | JGI IMG/M metagenome (GOLD analysis project Ga0172375, IMG submission 114537) | Freshwater microbial communities from Kabuno Bay, South-Kivu, Congo - kab_092012_11.1m | ecosystem: Environmental > Aquatic > Freshwater > Lake | place: Democratic Republic of the Congo... | reverse complement strand
TCGGCCTGACCATCGAGGTCTTTGAGAGCTCCGAAATAATCGACGACATTATCCTCGTTGTCGCTCTGGATGAGATAGAAAAAGCGAGAAAACTGAAAGAGCAGCGCGGCTTTAAAAAGATACGGCACATCATCCAGGGAGGGGAAACCAGGCAGGGATCCGTCTATAACGGTATCCAGGTCGTTTCTGACGATACGGATATAGTTGTGATCCATGACGGCGCCCGGCCTTTTGTAACAAAAGAAATGATACTGGAGGCGGTCAGCGAGACCAGGGCGCACAGGGCCGTGATAGTGGGGATGCCGGTAAAGGACACGATAAAGACCGTGGGGGACGACAGGCTGGTTTCCAACACTCTTGACAGGGAGATACTCTGGCAGGTCCAGACACCGCAGGTCTTTGACTTCAAACTTATAAAGGAAGCTTACGAAAGGGCCCGGAGGCTGGACGTTCAGGCGACCGATGACGCGAGGCTGGTGGAGCGGCTCGGCGAAAAAGTGAAAATGATCTCCGGCTCATACGACAATATCAAGATCACGACGCCGGAAGACCTTAAAGTAGCGGAGGCGATACAAAGATCAAGACAATAATTATCGGTATACTGGCCGGACTGATAAGCGGCCTTGTCGGCGTGGGCGGCGGCATAGTGATGGTGCCCGCGATGATCTTTATCTTCAGGATGGGCCAGCATGAAGCGCAGGGCACGTCGCTTTTTGCGATAATCCCGACCGCAGCCGTGGGCGCGGCTACGTACGCGGTGTCCGGATACCTGGATGTCAGCGTGGCGCTCTGGGTGGCTGCCGGAAGTTTTGCGGGCGCGTACGCAGGATCATCCTTTGCCAACAGTTTGACCGAGAAGAATCTGAAGATAGTATATGTGATCTTCCTGATCACGATAGGGATAAACTTTTTAGTGAGGTAAAAATCCTCACCCCGTCCCTCGTAAACTCGGGACACCCCTCTCCACAAAGTGGAGAGGGGAAAGCGACCCGCCAAAGGCGGGGAGCAAGGGTGAGGATTTAAAAGCTTTTATGACAACATCAGTCCTGATAATGGTGGTCCTGACGGGTGTCGGCGCGGGGCTCTTCAGCGGGCTTCTGGGGGTTGGCGGCGGCACGATAATCGTCCCGGCCCTGGTCCTGATACTCGGGTTCTCGCAGCATATGGCGCAGGGAGTTTCGCTTGCCGTGATAATCCCGACGGCAATAATGGGAGCCTACGGATATTCATTGAGAGGCCGGCTGAACAGGGACCTGGGCGTGAAACTTGCCTGCGGTTCGGTGATCGGGGTCTTTCTGGGGTCAAGGATAGCCTGCAGCCTGCCGCAGGGCGACCTGAAGAAAATCTTCGGTATTTTTGTTATCATTGTTGCATTAAAGATATTAAAAGATGTATTTTCCAAATAAAGAAAATTTCATTGAGCTTTCGAAAAAGGGGAACCTTGTCCCGGTATTCAGCGAAATAATTGCGGATACCGAGACCCCCGTATCCGCGCTTTCAAAAATATCAGGGAAATACTGCTTTCTTCTTGAAAGCATCGAGGGCGGGGAGAACCTTGCGCGGTATTCATTCCTTGGCAGCGATCCGGAGATCATATTCAAAAGCAAAGGCCGGGAGGTCGAGGTCATAAGGAAGGGGAAGGGGCGGGAGAATAGTACTGAGGATCCGTTCAAGGTCCTGAAAGGGATATTGAAGAAATATTCGCCGGTCGAGATAGAGGGGCTTCCCCGTTTTCACGGAGGCGCTGTCGGCTACATCGGTTATGACATGGTAAGGTCCTTTGAGGACATTCCCGACAAAAATCCTGACGACCTCAAGGTCCCGGACTGCCAGTTCCTTCTGACCGATACGTTCCTGGCTTTTGACCATGTGAAACATAAGATAATCGTGATATCCAACGCTTTTATCGAGGGCGACCCCGGTAAAGCGTACGACGAGGCCGTGAAAAAGATAGACTCCATCGCCAGGAAGCTTAAATCAACATCAAAACTTAAACCTCTCGAGCGGAAAAAACAGGTGAAAGAGCTTAAGGTGAGGTCTGGCGTCTCTAAAGAAGGTTTCGAAAAGGCAGTGGAAGCCGCCAAGGAGTACATAAAGGCAGGGGACGCGATCCAGGTCGTGCTTTCACAAAGGCTTAACACCGACTTCAAGGCACAGCCGCTTGAAGCTTACAGGGCGCTCAGGACGATAAACCCGTCCCCTTACATGTACTATTTTTCTTTTGACGACCTTTATCTGATCGGCTCCTCGCCTGAGATAATGGTCAGGCTTGAAAAAGGGATCGCGACTGTCCGGCCGATCGCAGGGACCAGGCCCAGGGGGAGGACTGACGAGGAAGATCTCCGCAACGAAAAGGACCTCCTTGCCGATGAAAAGGAAAAGGCCGAGCATATAATGCTTGTCGACCTGGCAAGGAACGACCTCGGCAGGGTCTGTGATGCCGGGAGCATAAAAGTTTCAGATCTTATGTCGATCGAAAGATATTCGCATGTAATGCATATAGTTACAAATGTTTCGGGAAAATTATCCCCCGGGAAAGACGCGTTCGACCTTTTTGCCGCCTCCTTCCCGGCAGGTACAGTGTCGGGAGCGCCGAAGGTGAGAGCGATGGAGATAATAGACGAGCTGGAGACGGCGAGAAGGGGGCCTTACGCGGGCGCCGTCGGCTATTTTGATTTTCAGGGCAATCTCGACACCTGCATCACCATCAGGACCATCGTCGTTAAAGGAAAAAAGGCATATATCCAGGCCGGCGCCGGGATAGTGGCCGACTCCGTTCCCGAAAAGGAATACGAGGAAAGCCTCAACAAGGCAAGGGCGCTGTTAAAGGCCATCGAGGCCGTTTCAAAATGATAAACTTCCGCATGCTGAAGAACTCGGACATGACCCTCTGGCTGTGCGCGGGCTCTTTGATCCTTATCGGCTTCCTTTCGATCTATTCCTCTACTTTTGCCATGATGACAAGGAAAGCCGCCATCTTCAAGGATGTCGATATTGATTCCCTCGTCTTTTTAAAGCGGCATTTTTCGATTTTTATCATCTCTTTGCTCTTCATGTCCTTCTTTCTCTATATCGACTATGAACACTTGAGGAGCGCGGCCAACTGGCTGTACGGCGGCATGATCTTCCTTCTCCTGGTGGTCCTGTTCGTCGGTTATGAGAGCTACGGCGCTCAAAGGTGGATAGGGGTCGGTTTTTTTTCGTTCCAGCCGTCGGAGATATCAAAGCTGATACTCATCATAATGCTGGCAAAATATCTGGAGGCAAAAAGAGGCCTTGAGCGGCTGAGGGACCTTTTTGTGCCGGCGGCCATTGTCGCGGTCCCGTTCCTCCTCATATTCAAACAGCCCGATCTGGGTACGGCGCTTGTCCTGATTGCGATCGCTGTAACGATGGTCATCTGGACGCAGGACAATCCCGCGATCCTTTTTCTGATCTTCACCCCTGTAATAAGCTTGTTCGCGAGCCTGGCCTGGATCTTCTGGGTGCTTTATCTGGTCATCCTGGCAACGGTCCTTTATCTGATAAGACCTAAAGTGATCGATTTTTACGCGATCATGGCGGTGAACATCCTCACAGGCCTGGCCGTCCCGGTCGTGTGGGGCCTTTTAAAGGAATACCAGAAGCAGAGGCTTTTTATCTTTTTAAACCCTTCATCCGACCCTTACGGCGCGGGCTATCACACCATACAATCGCAGATAGCAATAGGTTCGGGCGGGCTTTTCGGCTCGGGCTATCTCCACGGCACGCAGACGCAGCTGCAGTTCATTCCACAGCAGTGGACCGACTTCATCTTTTCAATGATAGGGGAGGAGTTCGGCCTTATCGGCTCTCTTCTGGTGATAAGCCTGTTCGCCGTTCTGGTCTGGAGAGCGATCGTGATAGCCATGAACGCCAGGGACTTTTTCGGGAGCCTGCTCGCCTGCGGGATCGCCGCGATGTTCGCCTTCCACGCCTGCATAAATATCGGTATGACTCTCGGCATCGCGCCGGTAGTTGGGATCCCGCTTCCTTTTATCAGCTACGGCGGCACTTCGCTTATCGTTTCTTTGTGCGCCATCGGGATACTTCAGAGCATTTCGATGAGAAGGGTTAAATTGTTCTTTTAGCGGTTCGACTTTGCTCACCGCAAGCTCTAAGCTCAAGGTTTTATTATTCCTTGATCCTTAATTCTCTTTTGATGACAGCCATGAATGACGCCGGATCAGATGCATTGACGGTCTTTACAAGCTCGGCAGCCCTTTGGCAGGCGGTCTTTCCGAAAGGAGGGCCAAAAGTTTCAAAGGCCCAGCTCCTGTTGACGGCTGCCTTAACAAGAGCATCGGCCAGACCTCCCGTGCCGTTAAACGCGAGGACAGGGATATTATGCTGAAGGTTCTGGCGGACTTCGTCCTTTGCAGCTCTGTCTCCGTTCAGCACGATGCTGATGAGGCCGGCATTGAAAGCTGCTGCTTGACACAACAGGTCCCTCAGAAGATCGGAGTAGCTGTAGCCGTCAAAAAAAAGCAGCGAGGTGTGATCGAGGTCCAGCTCAAGCTCTTCCGAAGGAAGAAGGCCTGACGGGGACACGAACCCGATAAGCGGGTAAGAGTATTTTCCTTCAGCTCTCGCTCTGCCGTTGGTCAGGGAAAGGCCTTCCGCCCTGCCGTTGTCAAAGATGACCGAAAGATGTTCTCCGGCGAAAGGGGCGAGGCGTTCTTTCAGGACGGCTGCTGCTGCAGACCGTTCTCTCACGTCTTTGCTTTCTGCGCCGTTCACAATGATCATTCCGCCGGCCAGATTTCCTGGGAACGTTAAAAAACCTCTGAAGTTCTCATTCCCGTGGAACCTGATGGAAGAAGGAGGCCCGAAGGGCTCTCTCCTTAAGACCCTGATATGCCCGAAGCCGCGCTGAGGCTGTATTTGCATTTTTCGCTCCAAATATCTATCGTCATTTTTCGTGCGGAATTTCACGGAAAAATGAAATTCATCGGCAGATATGGCGATAATCAAACAGAGGGTAAAAATCATGGCGGCAGCTATACCAAGGGCTCAAACAATAAGGATGTTCTTCGGTGTTCATGAGCCCGAGTATTCAGGAAAATTCAGGCAATGTTTTGCCGCGCAGCCCCATCCTGCGGGGAGAAAGGTTTTTGTTGTTGAGGGCGGCAATATTGAGCAAAGTGCGCTAGTCAATTATAGAAAGGATATCAGAACGGATATAAGTATCTCTTTAAGGCAACAGGGACCGACACGCGGTCTGGTCCAGGCGATAAAAGATTTTAACGAGGCGTCAAGGAAAGATTTGTTCACGATCGCAGCAGAGGTCGCCGCGGGGAAATCCAAGGCAAGGGATGTCCGGGACGATGTTGCCGCGGAAGCGATAAGGGCCGGATATGAGCTGAGGACGGAAAAGGTATTGCCGGAAGCTATATTGATTTGGTGGAAGGCGGTCAATTTCTCACTCAAGGCAAGCGAGCTGCTTTTCGTCCGCAGCGGAGCGTTTGACCGGGCCGTCATCAACCTTACCTGGATGTATGAAAAACAATATGAAAGTATGCAGTTAAGAGATCTGACGTTCATTGCGTATCTCGACTTACTGGTAGAACAGTTCGATGCTGTTTCTGCTGCCAGAGGGGTCTTTCACATTCCGTTTTACAGAGCGGTCCATGACCCGCCGCGTATGATCCGATTTTCCGATGAACCTTCATTCCTTGGCGATGTCTTTATGAGCGGAGTAGCGCCGGGGCAGCTCGGCGACGAGCAAAAAGCGATGCTGGTTAAACATATGATACTGATGTCACTATTACAGCATAGGGCCGCAGGAAGAGCGGCAATTGAATTAAACGCAGCATATAACCTAATAGATATGATACCTTGTCGTCTCGCCACCCTCGAGACATTCCTGACCGGCCTGAACGATCCTTCTCCCGATAGGGCCGCCGGGAATATCCTGGCAAAGCTGAGATCGTTATAAGCCTTCTCCTGCCTTCCCCGGCCCTCTTCTCCTTGCCATATTTCCCCGCATTTGTTATTATATTTCCAAAAGTTAATGAAAAGATCAAAACCTTTGAATTTCCAGAACATTATTTTCAGGCTAGATAAGTATTGGGCTGATCAGGGCTGCATCATCCAGCAGCCGTATGACATGGAGAAGGGCGCGGGCACGATGTCGCCTCCGACTTTTTTCAGGGTGCTCGGGCCTGAGCCGTGGAATGTGGCGTACGTTGATCCCGTAAGGCGTCCCGGCGATGGAAGGTACGGCGAAAATCCGAACAGGCTCGGAGCTTACTACCAGTACCAGGTCATAATGAAGCCTTCTCCGCTTGAAATACAGGACATCTACGTCAAGTCCCTCAGCGTCCTGGGCATCGACCCCGAAAAACACGACCTCAAATTTGTAGAAGACAACTGGGAATCTCCCACGCTCGGAGCCTGGGGAGTGGGCTGGGAGGTGTGGCTTGACGGCCTTGAAATAACCCAGTTCACATATTTTCAGCAGTGCGGAGGCTATGACCTCAAGCCGATAAGCGCCGAGATAACTTACGGCCTTGAGAGAATAGCGATGTACATCCAGAAAAAAACGAACGTTTATGACATCGAATGGAACAATAACGTTACTTACGGGGATGTCCATCTTCAGGCGGAAAAAGAATATTCCAAATTCAGCTTTGAGCTCGCGGATATCGATCTTCTTATGAAATGGTTCGAGGGCTATGAAAAAGAAGCGTCATCGCTTTTAAAAGCAGGGGTGGTGCTTCCCGCGTACGACTATGTGCTTAAATGCTCGCACGCGTTCAACCTTCTCGAGGCGCGCGGGGCGATAAGCGTTACCGAGAGGGCCAACTATATAGGGAAGATCAGAAAGCTGGCGCGCATCTGCGCAAAGCTGTATCTGGAGCAGAGAGAACAGTTGGAATTTCCGTTGAAAAAGAAGGAGAAAACATGAATAAACTCTTAAAACTCTTTGAAAAGAACAAGCTGACCCTGATAGTCAGCCTGCCCGACAATGACATTGAATTGGCAAAGGCCGCTGTTGCCGGCGGAGCGGACGCCCTGAAGGTCCACTTCAACATAAAGCACCAGGCAAGCGGGGTTTCTTTCGGCACTCTCAAAGAAGAAAAGCCGAGGTTGGAAAAAATATTGAAAGCCTCCAAACTGCCGGTCGGGATAGTGCCCGGCGATGAAAAGAAGCCGACCGAGAAAGAGATGAGGGAAGTGATCGATATGGGATTTGACTTTTTTGACATGAACATAAATAAAATGCCGCCGTTCATGTTCGGCCTCAAAGGGATCACAAAGATAGCGGCGATCGACGGCAAGGCCGCCGGCGAAAGGGTCGCGACGATAAAGGACGAGAACTTTGAAGCGATAGAGGCGGCGATCATCCCGCATCTCGGTTACGGACAGACTCTGACGATCGGTGACCTTCAGTATTACATAAGCATTGCCATCTCGTCGCAGCTGCCTGTGATAGTCCCCACGCAGAGAAGGATCGAAGCGGATGAGGTCCCCATCCTGGGTGAGACCGGGGTAAAAGCGATAATGATCGGCGCGATCGTAACCGGCAGGACGCCCAAGATGCTTGAGCGCGCCACAAAGGATTTCAGGCAGGCCATCGACGAGCTGGAATGAGCTTTACACAAAATAAACCGCGGCGTTTAGCCGCAGGTTTAGCCTGTTCCCTTTTCCTTCAAGCCGCATGTTTTGCTTTCTCTTTTGCTGTCATGGGCGACAACCAGGGCTATGACAGGATACTTCCCTTAATAATCGACTCGGTCAACCATGATAAAAGCATCGAGTTCGCCGTGAATTGCGGAGATATCACAAACAGTTCCTCGCAGTGGGAATACAAAAAATATCTGAACATGACAGCCCATCTGAAAGTCCCGCTCTATAATGTCATAGGGAACCACGATGTCCTTCATTCAGGCAGGGAAAGGTTCAAAAAGCTTTTCGGGAACACTTATTATTCCTGGGATCACAAAGGCTCCCATTTTATCGTGCTGGACAACAACAGAAGGTCAGGGCTCGGAAAAACGCAGACCTCGTGGCTCTTGAAGGATCTTTCGTTGAACGAGAACAGGCCGAAGTTCGTTTTTATGCATAAGCCGCTGTTCAATATCGCGGGCTCTTTCCCGGAGGAAGTGATGAAGCCAAAAAGCGAGGCCCGGTCCCTGATGACACTCTTCAAAAAGCACAGTGTGAAAGCGGTCTTTTGCGGCCATGTCCACGGCTGGGCAAGGCAGGTCAATGGCGGAGTGCTTTATATTTTATCGGCAGGAGCCGGTGCCCCCATATATCTTCCCGCGTTCTCCGGCGGGTTCCACAATTACGTGAAGATAACGGTTGAAGGTGGTAAGATTATGGATGAGGTCATCAGGATAGAATGAAAACCATAGCCCTTGTCCCGCTGGATGACAGGCCGTGCAACCTTAAATTCCCTGCGAAGCTGGCTTTGGCCGCAGGGGTCAATGTAATAACTCCGCCAAAGGAACTGCTCGGATACTTTACTTCTCCCGGGAATACCAAAGAAATAGAAAAATGGCTTCTTGATGTCGCGGGAAAGGCCGACGCGCTCATTATTTCGATCGATATGCTCTGCTACGGAGGGCTGATCGCTTCAAGAAGACCGGACGTTCCGGAAGATGAGGTGGCAGAGCGGCTTGAGGTCTTTTCAAAGATAAGGAGCATCACAAAAGCGCCCGTCTATATATTTAACATCCTGATGCGGCTTTCGATCACCGCGGACAGCGAGGCTTCAAAAAAATTATGGGAGGACATCTTTGAATATTCAAGGACAAAGGACAGGTCAGCCCTGCCGAAAAAGCTCCCCAAAGACGTGCTGGACAGCTATCTTGCCGCAAGAAAAAGGGACCATGAAATAAATAAAAAAGCGGTCCGGCTTGTAAAAGAAGGGCTCGCGGACTTTTTGATAATAGGGAAAGAGGACTGCGCCCCTGGCGGGCTTCATGAAAAAGAGGCAGAGGCTCTGCGGTCAGATATTGATTCTTCCGGTCTCGGCAAAAAAGTGAAGCTCATTAACGGGGCGGATGAGCTGGGAATGCTTTTAACGTCCAGGGCCATAATTTCCCCCATGGACAAAAAACCTGTTTTTGCCGTGCGCTATTCGTCCGGCAGGGGAGAAGGCACGGCTCTTTATGAAGATGTCCCGCTTTCTAAAGTTGTTTCAGACCATCTTGACGCTCTGGGCGTAAAAAAGGTCGAAGGCCTGGAGGAGGCCGATACGATACTTTTTGTGCATTCTTTCAAAGGAGCGCAAAAAGACCTTCTGCTTCAGGGGAGCGGAAAAGATGAGAGGGACAGCGCCGGGCAGCATCATCTGAAGAACTTTTGTTCCGAGATAGTGATGGCAGGGGAGATCGATAAAAAGGCCGCGGTGGCGGATGTGTGCTATTGCAACGGCGCAGATCTCGAGTTCGTCGATTATTTGAAGAACGTTTCCGGCCTGACAAAGCTTTGCGCCTTTGCCGGCTGGAACACGGTCGGCAATTCCATAGGTTCCGCGATAGCGCAGGCGGTCCTTCCGCGCAACAGGAGCTTTCTGATGGAAAGGTTTGTTGACGACATCGGCTATCAGGCTGTTGTTCGTCAGGAAGTTAACAGGTCATTGAAAGAACAACGCATATCTCCCTTCAACCTCGGCGACAAACATAAAGAGATCGAAAAGCTTGTGGCATCGAAGCTGCAGATTTGGATGAACACCTTCTTTAACCAGTCCCTAGTCCCTATTCCCCTGTCCCTTCTCCGTCTCCCCTGGCCACGAACCTTCGAAATAGACTGTGATATAATCGACGCATGAACGACCTCCGGACCGATCTTCTTGTCTGCGGAGCCGGGCCTTCGGGAATCGCGGCCGCGATATCCGCGTCCAGGCTCGGCATCAACACTCTCCTGGTCGAGCGATACGGCTTTGTCGGAGGAATGGCAACGGCCGGGCTGGTGAACCCTTTTATGGTGCCAAAAATGAACGGGGAAGACTTGGTCAAAGGCCTTTTTGAGGAGATAACCGCGAAATTAAAAGAAAAGAAGGCCTGCGCCGAAGGCTCCCTTTTCGGCCAGGCCCATATCGTCTTTGATCCCGAGGTCCTGAAGAATATTTTCTTTGAAATGATCGAGCAGGCGCAGGTAAAACTTCTTCTGCATTCTTTTGCGGTCGGCTCCATAATGAAAGGGAGCAATATGAACGGGATCATGGCCGCGACAAAGTCAGGGGACATAAAGATCTTTGCCAAATGCGCTATAGACGCCACGGGCGACGGCGACATTGCTTCTCTGAGCGGGGCCCCTTTTCAAAAGGGCAGGGAAGGGGACGGTTTGGCGCAGCCGATGACGCTTATGTTCCGCGTCGCCGGAATAGACGCTTCAAAAATGCCTTCAAGGGACGACCTGAACGGCCTGTTCCTTGAGGCAAAAAAGGCGGGAAAGATCAGGACGCCGAGGGAGAACTTTCTCTGGTTCGAGACCACAAGGCCCGGCGAGATACATATAAATTCGACCAGGGTCCCCAAAGTGGACGGCACGAACGTTCTCGATCTTACAAAAGCGGAGGTCGAAGGAAGGAAACAGGCTGCCAACCTGTTCGAGTTTTTGAAGACCGTGCCGGGATTTGAGAATGCGTACATCAGCTGTGTGGCTCCTCAGATCGGGGTAAGGGAATCAAGAAGGATAAAGGGAGAATATGTTTTGACGGTGGAGGACGTTGAAAGCGGGACAAAGTTCGATGATCCAGTTGCCGGGAACAATTATCCGATAGACATCCACTCTCCCGACGGAAAAAGCACGACCTTCAGAAAGCTCGGACCCGGCATCTCTTATGAGATCCCCTACAGGTGCCTGGTCCCCAAAAAAGTTGAAGGCCTGCTTGTTACCGGAAGAGCGCTGTCTCAGACGCACGAAGCGCTTTCCTCGTCAAGGATAATGCCGGTCTGCATGGCGACCGGCCAGGCCGCGGGAGCGGCAGCCTCGATAGCGCTGAAAAAGCACATAACGCCGCGCAAGGTCGAATACGCCGACCTAAGGAAAGTCCTCAATGAACAAGGCGCAGGGCTTCGCTGAAGAGATAAGGTCTTTTTATCCCGATGAAACCCCCGGGGAGATAGCTCTTAAAGAAGGCCTCAGGATCAGCTTTGAAAAGCCGGTGGACTTGGCGGGAAGAAAAAGAATAAGCGAATACAGGCCAAAGACAAAAGAGATCGTCATCTTTTATAAAGAACATGAAGACGAGGCGATAGCGCATGAAATATTTCATTACATGGAGGAGAAGAAAAAGTTAAAGCCTGGCAGGAGGTCTTCGGAGGAACAGGCGGGAATATTTGCAAAATATTTGCTAAAATAGTATCGAAATCAATTCGTAAAGGAGGGAAAAAGCATGGCCAACAAAGAACAGCAGGGCAACAAGAACGAGAAGAAAGCGCCGAAACTGTCGCTTAAAGAGAAAAGAGCGGCAAAAAAAGAAAAACAGGCCGCGAAGCATTACTGATATTTGAAGGACTTCACTTATCTTCTGTTCAACAAGCCTTACGGGGTCCTGTGCCAGTTCACAGACTCGGCGGAAAGGCCCACGCTGAAAGGCTATGTCGAAAACAGGTCCGTCTATCCGGTCGGAAGGCTCGATATGGACAGCGAAGGCCTTCTGCT
>Ga0172375_10010966_pt1 | contig 11640 bp, 23 predicted proteins | sample LakKiv1m_FD_114537 | JGI IMG/M metagenome (GOLD analysis project Ga0172375, IMG submission 114537) | Freshwater microbial communities from Kabuno Bay, South-Kivu, Congo - kab_092012_11.1m | ecosystem: Environmental > Aquatic > Freshwater > Lake | place: Democratic Republic of the Congo... | reverse complement strand
TTATATTATAATTATAACAAACTTTCTGGCTTTTGTCAAATAACTGACCATTCTTTTGTTAGAAATAGGGAGAGTGGCCAAACTCTCCCTACTATTTAATCTAATTAACGCTAAACGGTGCCTAAAGCACATCCGCATGAAGTTACGAATAACAAACACGGACTTAGGTTTTACTTTCAGAAACCCGCCAAAACTGTGGGGACGCGCAGTAGTCCTATTTCAACTAGCCCTCGCCCAATCCATTTTAATGGACTTTGTCGTTTCTTCACAGAACAACTCCAACTGATAACCTCTTTTATTTCTTACTCGCGGCAGTTACAACCCCAAAGCCTAACGCAGACAGACGGCGATATACGTTCATCGCAAAGCCGACCCTTTACGGCTGGTCGGTGCCTTGAATCAATTCAGTTGAAATTCTGAGGCTGGTTAACTTTAATTTACATCCACAGTCAACAAAGATGGCAACTCATCTGCTAGAAATTGCTACTTATCCTAGGAAGTAGGTCAATAACAGTTGCACTTCATTTTTCCATGCAGGAATCGAACCTGCGTCGCCGCACCCTATGTGCAGATAATGTCCACTATACTAATGGTGAAGGTTGCAGTATATATCACAATTACTGGTAGAACTTACTACTTAATTCTACCAAGGTGCAAACCCTGCGATAATAAGGTGTTTCAACCTTTTGCAAATAGTGCTAGCTGAACACTTCACGTCCTATTGCTGAACGCAATTCCTCTGTGGAATCATAGACAGTCCTAGTCCTTGAGACTCGTGGCGGAACCAACACAGTTTTACAAGTTTTCTATTCTTGGCGTTTCAACGCATAGTATCAGCGGTTGCAACCACTTCTCGGAGATACCTTCCGATGCTTTCTGTTGACCCTGCATGGGTGTTGGGAGTTCACCATTTCCAACGACGGACTACTTTTTCGCGCATAGATATCGCACAATTTATGGACGAGTGAAGTCCTGGTGGGCGCGCAGGGAGTTAAACCCCACAACCTGCGACGGCTTTCAGTAATGCGCCCATATGGTGGGTCAAAGAGGATTCACACCTCTTAAGTCTGCGAAGACCTTTCTTCTATTAACCCATGTGGCGGGCTGGTAAGGCAATGAACCCTACAAATCTGCGAAGATTTTTACACAATTAGCCCATGTAAGATTTCTCAACCTTATAATATAATTATATCATACTGGTTGAGATTTGTCAATAAATTGAGTAGTTTAATGACCTGCTCAGGTCAACTCCCGGATTAGGGAAGATTCTTGGCTTCTTTTTTGAACCCTAAAGCGTAAAGCACCCGTTTCATCGCCACACTACTTCGGGATATGGGCTGGTGGGAATTTTATTAACGGACTAACCCGAAAGTCCGGAAGGTTTTTGCTCACCTACAAATGTCCTATCTCTACACAGGCAATTATGTAGTGCTTCTCACTACCAATAACACTTTCCGCGACGCGGCACAAACCCTGCATGGGCGTGGTGAGGATTAAAGTTTCCTCAAACCTTATAATATAATTATAGCATACCTATTGACTAATGTCAAATGTTTGAGTTGGTCATGCGTACGAGGCTTGAACTCGTAATCTTTCGGGTGAAAGCCGAATGTGCTAACCACTTCCACTAACGCATGATGAGTAGTTGCTTGAAACGGCTTACTCCGCAACAGATTAGTTGTTTCCGATTGGTGGCTCCTAGCAGATTTGAACTGCCATTTCTCGGGTGAGAGCCGAGGTTCCTATTCCGCTTAGAAGAAGGAGTCATAAGGGATGGGTTTTGTATGAATTTTGTCCCATCTCAACAACGAGAGTTCCCGTCGCTTATACTTTTAGAGAGTATTAACTCGTTAGGAGTTAGTTAGACTCCTCTCAACCATTTCGTGACCCAGTTGGTCTCTCTGGAGTGAGGTTCTGTTACCTTACGGCTTTTTATCCTCACGAATACGCCACTACAGCGTCGCTGGTGAACGAGTTTATCCTCTTTATCGTTCAACGAGGCCACATTCGCACTTGAATGTGGAATAGTTTCTTTTCTTTTCGGAAAACTACTCTTTCATTTCAAAGACTAGAGTTAGGTGGAAAGTCCCCCAACCAAGATAACAGCCGTTGGCGCCGAGCACACTAAAGAGTGCTAATCTTTGGTGGGAGTATTGGGATTTGAACCCAAATCTGACAGATTAAGAGTCTGCGATGTTTAGCCGTTACACCATACTTCCATGTCCGACCGTTATAATATAATTATACTATAACGGTTGGTAATTGTCAACTAGCGACCGTAACCACTATTTTCGCGTTGAGCCTTCTTAGCCTTGCGGCAAGTAGGACAACGAACAGGGTCATTTGTGAATCCCTTTTCCGCATAGAAAGATTGCTCTCCCTCGCTGAAAGTGAAGTCATATCCGCAATCGCGGCATACAAGTGTCTTGTCTGGCATTGATGTGTACCTCCTTTTAAGGATTGGGCAGTACCCAATCGTTTAAAAGGGGTAGGTCTGACCAGATTAGTTTAGAGTCGTATTCAGGACATTGGTGGCGATGCTCGGGATTGAACCGAGTTGTTCCCTGGGAAGATTAGTTTACAGCCAACCCGCTCTCCTTAAGCGTCTACATCGCCATGTAATTGTGTGGCGGAAGTAAGAGGACTCGAACCTCCATGCCGTTGCCGACAACTCGCTTTCCAAGCGAGGACGATACCAATTTCGCTTGACACTTCCATAATTGTTCATCGTCTCTTCCGATGTGCCAATCCCCGCAAAGGAGGATGACTGGTGGGACTACAGAGATTTGAACTCTGAACTGATAGATTAAAAGTCTACGATGTTACCATTACACCATAATCCCATTTTGGTGGAGGTGATGAGATTCAAACTCACAACATTTTCGGTGCAAACGAAACGCTCTTTCAGTTGGAGCTACACCCCCATATAGTGAACCTGTGTCGTGCACAACACTTTCGTACGATTCGTATGCGCTACATTTCTCTGATTTCAAAATGATAGAAAAACAGCCGCGCGGACGGCAACCGGACAGTTTTTCAATAGGTGAAACTGACAAACCTTCTGGTACCGATTACGGGGATTGAACCCATGACTTCCTCCGTGTAAAAGAGGCACTCTCCCGCTGAGTTAAACCGGCATACGGGGGAATAATATAACGGTTATCCCCATCTTTCCCGTGTAAAAATCGGATTTCAACTTTTACATCCAGTACATAGCATCCCGAGGACGTCCTCGCTGGTTTACGCATCTGTCTGTTCCAGATGTGTCAAATATCCTAACGTAAATTATCCGTATCGTCTTTCCGATATGTCAGACCCATTACTTCGGGGTCGGTTGGAGAGCATTTTCTTACAGGGTTGCTCGAAACCCATGGCTGGAGATAGGGGACTTAAACCTCTAACGACGCGTTTAACAGACGCGGGCTCTATCAATTGAGCTAATCTCCAATATAAGACGGTCTACCGACTACCGACAGGGGAATAGAGTTGCCGACACTCTTCAAGGCGGGCGGCGATACGACTCGTTAGAGTTTTTAGAGCGCCCAATTTTTGTACACTTCTTTTAGGTTGTCGTACACAACCGTCCCAACCTTTGTACCATTTATAGTTGGGCCGTCCCTGCTTACAGCACTTCGGTAAAAGTGTGGTTCAGGGAGCAATTTTTTATTGTATATTTATTATACTATACATTTTAACTTTTGTCAATCTTCGGACTCTTCATCACCATCAAAATTATTGGAAATACATCCTTCACAGAATGGAACACCATTAAGGTCTACTTGTGTGTCGTCAATGTCAACCGGCTGGCCGCAACCAGCGCATTCAATGAACTGACGTTCATCATAGCAACTTGGGCAACAGTCAGCACCACCAAAGTTAAAACGCTCGTCATTGTCAAACTCATCCTCACAATATTCGCAAACAAACATTGTTTATTCCTCTCTTGTTTATTTAGTCATGGCAGCCGCCATAGGATTTGAACCTATAACACTGGTTCCAAAGACCAGTATGTTACCGTTACACTAAACGGCCATGTTACGATTTTAAGGTTCGTAAACCTTTGGTCTCCCCGTCCAGAGTCCAACTGGAAATAACAATTTAGAAGATTGTTGTGATATGCATTTCACTACGGGGAGAAGATTGCGGTGAACAGGATTCGAACCTATACTGCCAGCTCCTAATGCTATCATTAAAGTTGCTGTGCGCGTCTATCTAGGCGTGGTGTTTGATTTGTTAGCGTTCTGCCATTAAACTACCACCGCATGAGCGATTTTCAATCGCTATATCACTATTATACTAGAAATTTTCGCTAATGTCAAATGGAGATATCCTCATCATATTCGTCGCTTTCGCCATCTTCAAAGATGATTAGGTCTTCAATTTCGACTACGTGAGCCTTGGGTCTGCCAAGATCGATGCCCATATGAAGGAAAGTTTCAATTTCACCATTAGCAAATTTAACTACTTCCTCATAATTATCATCATCAAAATTATCCGGCATATCCATATACATTTCATAAGACTGCGTTACATCAAAAATAACCTTAATTCTCTTGCTCATCACCATTCTTCTCATCATAACAATCATCACAAATTCTTTCGCCATACTTATTAGTATGTGTTTCAGAAGTATCACACCACCAGCCACAGGTGCATTGGAATACATCATCGTCAAACATTCTCCACTGTTCCATCGTGATTTCTTCTTCATTAATATCGAATATTTCACACGCCGATGAAGTAGTATATTTATAAGTTCCCATTAAAAACTCTGCTAAATCTTCCATTTGCTTATCAGTAACCATGTATTTTCTCCTCAAACTTTATATTATAAGTATAACATACGCGGTAACAAAAGTCAACATCTTGACATTTAATTCTATTAGTGGTATAATATAAGTATTAGGTGAACCATATGATTCAAAAGAAAGAGGAAAATTATGCGCGAATATAACCTATGTAGCAAGTGTGAAGATAAATTTGACGAAAGAGGAATCGCAAAAGCAAGAGGAATTCAGTTCTTCAAGTGCATAAATTGCGGTGAGCGCGCAACCAATTTCATTGATGCTCAAACTAGATTATGTGCAGAATGTTGTCGCAAACTACACAATTGCTCATTCTGCGGAAACACGATGGTGAATAAATGAATGTGTTATTTTTAGATATTGATGGCGTGCTTGTAACAGAGCAAGTAATGAGAAACACTGTAAAAACTATCACAATTGTTGACAAAAAGTTTGATGCTTCGGCGGTACAAGTGTTAAAGGAAATTATTGATGAATATAACTTTAAGGTTGTATTATCTTCCGCTTGGAGATTGTTTCCTAGTAATATGGCGGTAGTCGGAATGCTATTGGACAAAATTGATTCGTACATATACGATATAACTCCCAATTTTCATACCTATAGTTTTACACCTCTTCAAAGACATGACGAAATTGCTGATTGGATATCAAAAAATCCAGTAGATAAATTTATCATCCTTGATGACGACCCAATGGCAAAATATCCAAATAACCATGTAAGAACTTCTTGGACAAAGGCTCTCTCCAATGAAGATAAAGAAAAAGTAAGAGCAATAATGGAGAGATAATGAGCGTTCCAATACTTACTATTACAGCCCAAGACGAAGGAGAATTCGTCAAAACTGACATAATTGTTAATGATTTAAATGAACATTCTGGGGGATTATTCCTTGCAATTGTTCAACGAGTTGCTTACGAGTTAATGAGAAATGGAATGAAAAAGCAAGATGTATACAATGTTGTACTAGAATGTTTGAGAAGTGCAACCGCCCAGGTTGAAGGAGAATCACAAAGACAATGACAGACACAGAGAAAATTATTAAATTAGAGGAAGAAAATAAAAGACTTCTTAAGAAGCAAATAGAGTTGCTTGAGAAGATTATTGAATTACAAAATAGACCACCAAAAATTGAGTATATTCCTTATCCAAACCCAAATCCAACTTATCCAAACCCAAATCCAACTTATCCAACAAATCCTTTCCCTTGGATTACTTGGACGGATGATAAAACTGGTGATTGGAAAGGCCCTTGGGCAACTGGCACTATAACAATCAATGGAAAGCCAGAAGGAGTTTCTACAAATCCCCCAGTGGTAACTCATCCAATTGGTGACCTTAAGGATTACAGTTTTGAAACTACAGTTTCTAACAATGTGCCAAAGGATGGTTATATAAGCGAAAAAGCTTTTAATTTATCCTACAATGACATTATGGACGCATTGGGGAAGGTAGCAAATGGACAAATGTAAGCATGAGAAAGTTTATGCAAATTATTTTTTAACTCCAACTGGAATTCAATGGATTTGTAGATTTTGCGGCGAAGAGGGAGTAGATGAAAATCCATTTTTTCCTATAACATTTGCCAACGAATACGATGCTATTAAGAGAAAGTTTGAAAAGAAAGATTAACAATGGAAGATAAACTTATTAACAAAATTTTTATGTCAAATAATACTTATATGGCACTAATTAATCAACCAGATTCGGTAATTAAAATGACGAATTTGTTTGATATTTCAATTGAAATTGATAATAGTTTACCTTTAGGAAAAATGGAAACGAATATTGAAAGGGAGAATTGACATTCTCCCTTTTTTATGTTATAATTATATTATAAAGTAAAAGGAGAATTAATATGAAACTCGGATTCGTCAGCGACATTCACATCGACATCAACTTTGACCACGATGTGTTCGGCGCGCTTGTTAGGGCGGCAACCAAGAATGGTCTCGACACCCTCTACATTGCGGGCGATATTGCCAATTCTCCTTTCAAGACTGTTCAATTCGTAGATAAGTTTGTGAAGGCAACTCACATTCCTGTGCAATACATTTTCGGAAATCACGAATACTACGAGACTGCAAAGGATTGGAAGGGAGCGCGCAATCTCCAAGCAAACATTGAGAACATAATTTCTCCGACTTGGGGTATCATCGCTGATACTGGTTGGTATGACTACTCTTGGGCGAAGTTTGGAAGCCTCGGGCAACTGATGAAGGGTAAGACTCCTACTGGAACTTGGTCTGACCATCGCTGGATTAAGTGGCCTGCCGATGTTGTAGGAGACCCTGCAACTTGGTTTACTACCATGTGTGTAAATAGTATGGAAGCGCAAAATCACAAGCTCGACCAACTTGGTATTGACAACAAGATTGTTATGCTTCACATGATTCCACACTACAAGCTGCTCGCGCACGACCCGCAATATATGTACACTAACGCATTTTTTGGCGCGCAACCTACCTCTGACCTAATTACTAAGATTGCTCCAAAGTATTGCTTCTACGGCCACACTCACTTTGCCAACTATACTACCATTGACAATACTGACTACATTTGTTCTCCTCTTGGTTACTACTTTGAGTGGCCCGATGACAATATTGATACTATTGTAGAGAAGAAACTATTTGTACTTGAAATTTAGAAAGGGGAGTCAATGAAAGGCTACCAAATCCAATTCAAATGGGCTGAAAAATTTAAGCCCACAGAAGACAATGGTGAGTGGCACACTCACATGAAATATAAGCGATTGGAAAGAGCTTTGGCTCGCTTCCCAAGTCGTAACGCATTTGTTAAATATAGACTCATTAATAATAATGGGGAACTCATAAAAGAAATAAAAGAACTTTAGAAGGGAGAGACATGAAGATTTGGCTTGATGATGTTCGTCCGGCGCCCAATGGTTATGTTCACGCACATTCCGTTAAGGAAGCGATTACTCTTATCAATCATGTTCCTCTCTACCATATTGAGGAAATTGATTGTGACCATGATATGGGTGACTATTACAAGGATGGTGGGGATGGCATTAATTTGCTTGATTATCTACTCAATACTGGAAACCTCATCCCCATTAAATTGCATACCATGAATCCAGTTGGTCGTGCAAATATGCAAAGAATGCTTGACCGCTATTGGCCGGACTAAGGAGGAAGTTATTGACTTCCTCCTTTTTTTATGGTATAATAGAGATAGAAATAAAAATAGGGGGATTCCAATGAACGGTTATATTGGACACTTTAAGACAGTTTGCCGACATAAATATTATGTGGCAAAAGAATGTTTCAAATACGGCCTCTACTGGCGTGGTATTGTGCATGACCTGTCCAAATTTACTCCAGTTGAATTTATCGAAAGTGCCAAGTATTATTCCGGCAAATCGAGTCCTATTTCTGCGTCCAAAAAGGCCAACGGTTATTCCAAAGCCTGGCTTCATCACAAAGGACGCAACAAGCATCATTGGGAATATTGGACTGACTTCAAGAATGGAGTGCCTTTTGCGGCAACTATTCCTGAAAAGTACCTTATTGAAATGTGTTGCGACATTCTTGGCGCGGCCAAGTCTTATGAAAGCAATAATGCACTAAGGTATTTTGAAAGCCATGTCCATCTTTGGCTAGCAACAAAAGAAACAATTGATTATGTTAGAGACTTTTTGTCTAGGGAGAGCAACCCGTGGGTACTTTAAAAGATAAGTGGTATTTACTTACTGAGGATTTAGTGTATTTACCAAATAACATTAGGTTTTGGTGGATAGAAAACAAGGTAGCATTTCCCCTAATATTTAAAAAGAGCAATATACGTTTTAATGAGTATTTTATGAAGTGGTTTTGGAAAGATTGGCTATTTCAAAAAAAGAATATGCCAGATAGTTTTCTAAACTTTGTTTGTCGTTTTAAGGGTCATCCAGGTGGTAGAAATATTTACTCTAATGGTGGATATGATTATGAGCCACATGAATGCTGCAACATTTGCGGAGAGGATTTTTACTAATGGAACGTAAAGTAACATACCGAATTGCAGTCAAAAATCAATGGGGAGATATCAATGATTATAAGTATTGTAGTGAGTCTTATGAGGATGAAGAAGAAGCCTTAGAAGAATTACACCGACTTATTGCTTTTGGTCGCCATAAATATAAACTCATAGAACTAAAAGAAAAACTAACTCTCGCTCAAGCAATTGAGTGTGTTGATTCTCTAATGGAATTTATACTAGAAGTGGTAGACAATCCAGACCTTGAAGAATCATTATGCCTTTTACTATCTATTGCTGAAGAAAGTGAGGATGTAGAAAATGAAGACCTCTGAAGCAATTGAAATGGCAATTTACAACTATAACGAACACAATGGAATGGCCGACCCAGTTGGCATAGACAAGAGCGCATTTTGTCAAATTCTGCCTGCGGCAGAAAAGTGGGCAGCGTTAGATTGGTTTATGAATGTTGAGAATCTTCGCATAGGTAATACCTCACAATATTACCCATTTCTGTGGTGGCAAAATCCTTATCGCTATATTAACCGTATTGTCGAGGTTTATAGAAAAGCAAACTATGTCAATTATGAAACTATAAAACAGGAGGGTTGGATTAATGAATAAAGTGCCATCATGCAACTGCCTTCTAAAGAAACTTGGTCATAGACGGCTATACCGGACTCACTGTGGAGCACATATGGGAACGTATAAAGTTCCTCTACTTGGCTGGCAAATTAGTGTTGTATTACCATTGAATTTTTGCCCGGAATGTGGCGTGGAATATGTTGAGGAAAAGAATAATGATAACCCTTAAACCATGCCCTTTTTGTGGTGCGGCGGCAGTTCTCAAAGTAAGGAGAGTGGGAGACCGAAAATGGTATGCCACTTGTTATTGTACTTTCTGCGACGCACAAACCGAAAGTTCAAGTGAACTTATGGATGATAAAAAGAAATGTGAACAAATGGCTGTTGATAAGTGGAATAAGAGAGTAGTAAATCCTTGACAAAATAACCATTGTATGGTATACTTATAATATAATAAAAATTAAAGGAGACTCACTATGGCTGATATTAAGTTTGAGATTAAGCAGACACTCACAGTTCTGAGTACCGCTAAGACCGGTTGGACGAAGGAACTCAATATGGTGTCATGGAATGATGCGCCGGCAAAGTATGACCTGCGTGATTGGAGTCCTGACCATGCGCGAATGAGTAAGGGTGTTACACTTTCCAAGGATGAGTTTGAGGAACTTGCCAAATTTATCACTGATAAAAAATAACAAGAGGCGAAATATTTTAATGGAAAGATTTTTAGAATATAAACTTAGAGAAACTAAAGAGTATTTAATTGCAAATTCTATGCTTGCTGGGCTTTTTGTTGCTGCCATTGTTATGGCTTGTTTTAGTGGCAGTATTGCTCTAATTCTATTTGAAGGTTTTGGATTATTTTGGTGCCTTATCAATATAATCAGAAGCCAAAGAAAGATTAAAGAAATTAAACACCTTTTAGACAAAACAAACATCCATACAATTTAAACTTAATAGATAGGAGATAATTATGAGTACAAATATATTTATGAGAGTGGAATATCGCAAGAGTAAGATGGATGATTGGCATGACGGCGACTTATACATGTACCTACCAGACTCTGATTTTAGTGAATATGTTGGCGAAGACATTAAACTGAAATTAATAGAAGTTTATGGTGGACTGAATCGTCCTCTTTTCGAGTTGCTTGCTAATGTCAATAGTGGAATGATGATTGATGCTTACGCAGAACCAAGAGGTATTCCATTTGATACTAATGAGACTATTAGAAACGTTTATAAGAATGGTGAATTCTCTCATAGTGCAAGTTACTTTACACTTAGAGAACTTATGCACATTCTTGATATAGCAAATGATAGGGCAAAACTTGAGGATGGAGAAGATTATGCTTTTGCCGTGGAAGGTTTGGAAAGCATTATTACAAATTTGAAGGCGCGAGTAGCCATGATATGGCCATATGTAGATAATATGGAGAGAAACTGGGAGAACATTCGAGTGGTCTTCTGGTTTGCTTGACTTTGAAGAGAGCTTGACAAAAGCTCTCTTTTTTGTTATAATTGTAGTATAAAGGAAAATAAGGAGACTACTATGGATTACAATGTTATTCGCAAGGAAATTGATGATGCTTTGGCCGCAATCGGTGAGAAGCATGGCTTTAACGCGAAGATTGGTGGTATTACTTATAATGCCTCCGGTTTTAATACGAGTATCCATGCAACTGTTAAGGAAGTTAACGGTAAGACTGGCGCGCAGCTTGAGTTTGAGACTTACGCTGGCAAGTTTGGCTATCAGAAGGATGCTTTTGGTCGCATTATTGTTAGTGGTGGGAAATCCTATCGTATCATTGGTGTGAATCCTAAGGCTAGAACCATTCCCCTTATCGTTGAGGAAATGGAGACTGGTAATAAGTATAAGATGGGTGTTGCTGCTGCGGGTATTGCTCGCAAGATTGGCGCATTGATTGTTGAAGAAGTTAAGTAAGAAGAAGGAGAAGTAAAATGAAGTTGAAGGTTGACCTTATTGTAAAGACAAGTGTTGTAGTTGAAGTAAATAGTGAAGTTGCGGATGCAATTTGCGCGCTGGATGGCTTTGGTTGTGAATACGATATAATTGATTTAATTAAGAATGCCATGCCCGAAACACTCACTGGTGATGCACAAGATTCTTTTGCGACGCGCGTTGAGGTAATGGAGAAGACTGAAATTTACAGAGAGAGAGAACTCATTTTTGAGTTGTAATACAGATGTTTAAGTGTATGTATTGTGGAACTCTCTGTGAGAATGATGAGCGGGCAACCATTGAGGAGCCTA
>Ga0172375_10010962_pt1 | contig 11642 bp, 5 predicted proteins | sample LakKiv1m_FD_114537 | JGI IMG/M metagenome (GOLD analysis project Ga0172375, IMG submission 114537) | Freshwater microbial communities from Kabuno Bay, South-Kivu, Congo - kab_092012_11.1m | ecosystem: Environmental > Aquatic > Freshwater > Lake | place: Democratic Republic of the Congo... | reverse complement strand
GAGCGAAAAATATTTTACATTTCAACCTTATGAATTATGCTCAAATCCCGGTACTGTCATTCCCGCGCTATGAAGTAGTCCCTGCGGGAAAAGCGGGAATCCAGCCTTTTTTATCAGATGTGGAACTGAACATGATGTAAAATATAAAAAGGTTTGATTAATAATTATTTTTCCGATTGCAGGGACAGAACATTGAGCCTGTCTCAGTATGTACCCCGGACTTGTCATTCCCGCGCTATGAAGTAGTCCCTGCGGGAAAAGCAGTAATCCAGCCTTTTTTATCAGATGTGGAACTGAACACGATGTAAAATATAAAAAGGTTTGATTAATAATTATTTTTCCGATTGCAGGGACAGAACATTGAGCCTGTCTCAGTATGTACCCCGAACTTGTCATTCCCGCGCTATGAAGTAGTCCCTGCGGGAAAAGGGGAATCAGCCTTTTTTATCAGATGTGGAACTGAACACGATGTAAAATATAAAAAGGTCTGATTAATAATTTACTTTTTCCGCTCAATAACGATACTTGTTGGACCCTGAATACCAATCTGATTTGGGATAAAACTGTCGATCCAGATCCTTATGATAATCCCTGTTATGATGTCTGGCTGGATACTCTGGAGGATTTATCTACTGCAGTATTAATCGCTGATAGCCTGGCCGATACAACTTTCCTGCTTACCAATCTATTTCACAATCATTGTTACTATTGGACAATTCGAGCTACCGATAGCAATACCGGCGGCAGATGGGCTGAAGATACGCTTATGTTTCATGCGGATAATTTTATGTTTTCGCAAATCCTCTTTCTTCCCGGATGGCATCAAATCAGTATTCCCCGCGATCCGGAAGACCGTTCGGTAAACAGTATTTTTGGAGATGATTTCCTCGGTCCTTATTTTGTCTATAATTTCAATCAGAGCTCAGGATATGCCTTCGAGGATACCTTAGAAGTTGGGCAGGGTTATTGGCTGGCGAATTGGGATTCCGCGATGGTTGATATAGAAGGCGAGGTAAATTCAGATACGGTATATGTAAATCTATCACAAGGCTGGTCATTAATGGGGGCGGCTTGGTGGGGAGACTATCCATTGAATTATTTGGAATTCTCCAATGGTATTAATATTTTGGATTTTACGCAAGCAGTGAATGCGCTATGGATTTCGCCCGCAATATTCAATTATAACAATTATAGCGGGAGCTATTCGCTTGCTAATATGCTAAAGCCTTGGGAAGGTTATTGGATGTTTGCCTTAGAAGAAAGTCTGCAGGTAATCTATTCTCCATTGATGAATTATTCCGTTCAAGACATTGATTTTACCGCCTTGGAAAACGAGGCCGATGTTTCCAATTGGTCACTGCCGATTTTATTACAACAAGGCGTGATTTTCAACCAGACTACCAGTCTGGGAATGCGTAATGACGCGTCGGATGGATACGATATCTGGTTCGATTTTCCTGCCCCGCCGGTTCCACCCAGCGGTGATTTTGTGCGGGCCATCTTCCAGCGCCCGGAATGGAATGCGCCGGTAGGAGACGATTTCTGCACGGATATCCGCGCTCTAATGAAAAGCGATCAAAGATATATTTGGGATTTTGTTTTGGAAGCCTCGGATTCCGGGCAGGTGACGGTGATTTTCGATAGTCTTAAGGAAAAATTACCGGATAATTATTTTTTATTTGCCGCTTATGATGACCGTATTGTCGATCTAACTTATCAGAACTCCTTCATCCTCAATTATTCTACTCCGCTGGAGATCGAATTGGAATTGTCGGATACTAATTTTATTATCGATAGCACCGATCATTCAACTGCTTCTCCGCTGGAATATTCCCTGGGAAAAATATCCCCCAATCCTTTCAATTCGTTTCTGACAATTCAGATAGGACTGCCGGAATCGGCGGAACTTAGGGTGGAAGTATTCAATATTTTAGGTCAGAAGGTGACTTTATTACACAATGGGATGACTTCCCAAGGGTGGCATAATTTTGCCTTCAATGCTGCCGGTCTTTCTAGTGGGATTTATTTTGTCAAAGTCCAAGTACCGGGGAAGATGACGGTGTTTAGGAAGGTCGTATTTCTTCCGTAATTATACAGTTTTTATACATTTCCACCTCGGAGCGGGGAAACGAAAATATTCGGAGTTCGGAGTTATTAATCCGAGCGAAAGATATTTTACATTTCAACCTTATGAATTATGCTCAAATCCCGGTACTGTCATTCCCGCGAAAGCGGGAATCCAGCCTTTTTTATCAGATGTGGAACTAAACACGACGAAAAATATAAAAAGGTCTGATTAATAATAATGGTAAAGATGTTGCAGAGTGCAGGGACTCTACAGCACATAAGGTAGTGACAGAACACTGTTCTGTCACTACAATCTTGAACACTTGCCCACTTGAATACTGCTTTTACTGACGACTGACAACCGACCACTGACGACTATTTTCAGCAGACAATATCAATCAAATATATCTGGTGCAGACATGAAGAAAGCACAAATCATTCTTTCGGTCATCACCTTGTCGATTTTATTTTTTTCGCAGGTGAACGGTCAATTTTATCCTTCCACCATCCGCTATCTCGACCCTTATAATCCGGAATATGAGACCGGGGTAGTGCTGGTCAAGATGCAGGAAAAGACCGGGATTAGAACCTCTAATGATTTCCTCGCTTCCGAAGCTTATCAATTGATAACGCAGAATTTCCCGGTGGAAAAGACCGTCCATCTCTTCCCTCGGGCGCAAATTCCAAGCTTAAGAACTCTGAGTACATATAGCGGTCAGACGGTAGAGTTGCGCGATTTAGCCGCCATTTTCAAATTGAAACTTGGCCCGGGTATCGACGCTAAAGCTGCAGCAGACTCCATCGCTAAATTCCCCGATATCGAATTCGCGGAACCGGATTATTACCATTATTCCTTGGAGACCGAACCCAACGACCCTTTAGCGGCTCAGCAGTGGTATTTGGATGTTTTCCCCGGGGTCAACGCCAAAGCCGCTTGGGATTCCACCACCGGGGATACTTTGCAGATTATCGGCGTCATCGACACCGGCGTGGATTGGGACCATCCCGATTTGGCGCAGAAGATTTGGAATAACTGGCAGGAGTTCAATGGCATCGCAGGCGTGGATGATGATGCTAATGGCTTTGTGGACGATTTCCGCGGCTGGGATTGGATCAATGAGGACAATAATCCCAACGATGATAATTCGCACGGGACGCATGTGGCGGGCATAGCGGCGGCGGTTTCCAATAATAGCATAGGAATCGCCGGGATTTCCTGGGGGGCGAAGATTATGCCGTTGAAAGTATTGCAGAGCAGCGGGGTAGGGACTTCCAGCGATGTGGCTTTAGCCGCGGAATACGCTTATGAAAACGGCGCCACCATCATCAATATGAGCCTGGGCAGTTACGCACAGTCGATGACTTTGAAGACAGTTTTGGAAAACGCCTACGCCTATTGCGCTTTAGTGGCGGCGGCGGGGAATAACAGCAAAGCGATTGAAGGATTGTGGGCGGCGCCGATGTTCCCCGCTTGTTATTCTTTTGTGATTGGAACGGAAGCTTATACACAATCTGGTTTTAAAGCCTCATTTTCCAATTACGATCCATCAGGTCCCTTAACTTGCGGAAATTCCTATGGTTACAACTATGAGATGCGCGCCCCGGGCGTCGACATTATGAGCGCTTTCCCCAATGGCAATTACGATGAATTAAGCGGGACTTCGATGTCGGCTCCTATCCTCTCCGGTGCTATAGCTTTGATGAAAACGATGGACCCGGATATACAAAATACTACACTCTTTGCCAAATTGATCTATTCGGCGAATAACGGGATTCTTGATATATATAATGCTTTGGAATATGTACTTAACACGCCGGATTTGCATTTCGTCAGTTTCACTTTGGAGGATTCTTTGGGGAATAATGACGGTCATCCCGACGCCGGAGAAACCGTGCAAATCTGGCTGACGGTGAATAACACAGCTGGACTGGCCGACAGCGTGCAAGCGGTTCTGCGCTTTAGTGAATTTGAAGATACTACTACTGCGGAAATCCTCGACAGCGCCGCTTATATTGGTTATATTTCCACCTATGCCTCTTTGAACAATCAGACCAATCCTTTTTTAGTGCAAATATCCGAAGATATCGCCAATAACCGGGATATTGTACTTGAATATGAAGTTTTTCCGACGAACGGGCCTTCTATTACCGGGAATATCATAATCACCTGTTTCAATGTGGTGGAATTAGGCGGATTTTTCAACACCGACACTACTTTAACTGCCGATTTTGAATATTGGGTGACTAATAATTTTATGGTAATGCCCGGATGCACATTAACCTTGAATCCGGGAGTTCATATCGTAATATTTCCCGATGTTTATTTTAATCCTGGAATTATTATATCAGAGGGTACTCCTGATAGTCTAATAGATTTTTATGGTAATAATATATCGATAAATCTTAGTCCAGGATCAACATTCAGTTATACAAAATTCCATGACTTCACAGGAGATCATATTTTTGAATTCTTTGCTTATAATCCAACCTTTAATAATGTAATATTTGAAAATAACTCAACAAGTATGACTGTTGCTATCAATTCTACATTTTTTACTGAAGTAAACTATTTCAATAATTCTGGAATGCGGATTGACATGAACAATGGAGGTCGTTTTATTAACAGTAATATAGTGAACAATATTAGCACTTATAATGCGATTTATAATTCAAGATTTAATTGTGATTTTTCTAATTCCTGTTTATTTAACAACGATCCTAATTCGGTCTCTTTATATGCTAATCTTTTAATGCACTATGATAATATTTTTTGGGGAACCACTGATTCAGCTCAAATAAGCAATTTAGAAATATGGGATTTTTACGATCAAGGTAATTTGCCGATTTATATGATTAATCCTTGTCTTGACCATCCACCTGCTGAATGTCACGGCATTGTCTGGAAAGTAGAAATCAATGGACAAAATCCCCAATACGCTCAATTAGACCCCATCGGCTGTGAAACCGTGAAATTCGAGGTCTATTTCAACCGGGCGATGGACCCGGAAAATCCTCCATTCCTGACTTTCGGCGTGTGCGAACCGTTCACTCAGCATATCATTGAGGATTCGTCATCTTGGAGCGCGGATTCTACCATCTATACCGCTTATGCCGCTATCGGCTTGGAAACTGGCGATGGGATAAACACGGTGCGCGTCGCCAGCGCGCGGGATCTGGAGCATTTTGAAATCCCGGTGGAATACACCCGCTTCCATTTCAATATTCAAGCGGCAAGTTCCGCTTCCTTGACCTTCATCGCCACCCCGGGGATTGGCAAAGTGGATTTGGAATGGCCGGAAGCGCCTTCGCCTGACCTGCTGGGGTATAATATGTACCGCTTTCACAACTTGACCGACACCACTTTTTCCGACACTGTTTTATTGAATCAAACACTAATCACCGATACGCTTTACACCGATTTCGAAGTCTTGCCGGATTGCACCTATCACTATCTTTATACGGTCATCAGCACCGATATGGAGGAGAGCAATTATTCCAATTCCGCCGAAGCGACTCCATTTTCCGCCCCTACCGGGGACGCTAACGGGGATTTGGCGGTGAATGTGCTGGACATTATTTCCATTGTCAGCTATATCATCGGCGGGAATCCTCAGCCGTTTTTATTCGACGCCGCGGATGTGAATATGGATGATATGATCAATGTGCTGGATATTGTGGGAGTGGTAAATATCATTATGGGGACTACGGTGCAAAGCGCGGGCGCGCCTTTGGCGAATGCGGTAATCACGCAATACCCGGATAAAGCGGTATTGACCATCGACGGTGATATCTGCGGATTGCAGTATAAGATTAGCGGCGATAGCCTCTCGCAAATCGAAGTCAAAGCGCTGCCCGGATGGGAATTGGCGACTTGTCAAAAATCTGCTGCGGAATTAATGGTATATGCCTATAGTTTCACTAACTCCAAACTGCCGGCCGGCGATTATCTTTTGGCGGAATATGCTGAAGGGGCAAATCTTCAAATCAGCGAAGGATTGGCGGCGAATCCGCAAGGGCAGGGAATTTCCGCGGGGACGGTGTTGGCGCAGGAAGGTCTTGTCCCCACCGCTTTCAAACTGTATCAGAATTATCCCAATCCCTTCAATCCGGTAACCGTAATCCCTTATGACATCCCGGTTTCTTCCTCAGTATCACTGAAAATTTACAATATCTTGGGGCAGGAAGTGAACCGCTGGGATTTGGGGACACAGCCGCCGGGGAAATATCAGGTAATATGGAATGGTGATAATAAGCGAGGGATTCCTATCAGCAGCGGTTTGTACTTTGTCAAGATGAAAGCAGGCGATTATTCCTGCACTCGGAAAATGATGCTGTTGAAATAGTATTCCTATAATTTTTTCGCCAATCGGAGTATGAAAATTCCAGCTAACATATTCATTCTTTTCTGTCTGATTCCGCTATTTTCTTATGGGCAGAATATTATAATTTTACCTGATGTCAGCGGTTTCTCCGGTGATACTGTGGAAATCGCCATCGAAGTTGAAAATGCGAATCCCTTTGTAGGCTTCCAATTCGATTTGCCCCTGCCTAACAGCGTCGATTATCTTCCCAATAGCGCGTCTTTGACCAGCAGGGCGAACGGACATATTTTGACAGCGATGTTGTTAGCGGGGGATACTTTACGGGTAATTTGTTATTCGATGAACCTGCTTCCATTTTCCGGCAGCAGCGGCGCGGTGATGAATTGGCGGATAATTTTAGCTGGGCCTCCGGGGCAGTATCCGCTCGATCTTAATAATGCGGTTCTCGCTGACGGGAATTCGCAAAATATTTTGACCGCAGTGGAAAACGGCCAGCTCTATTTAATCGGACCCATAGCTCCGGAAAGTTTCGATTTGCTTTATCCGCAGGAAGGGGCGATTATTTTGGATACTGCTATCACATTCGATTGGAGTGATGCTTTGGATTTGGATCCCTTAGATACATTGGAATACACTTTCTATTGGACAATGGATTCGATTTGGGCTGACTTTGACAGCATCCCCAATATACCGCAGTCAAATTATTGTTTCAGCGGAATTCCCCCTTTCCCGGCAAATCAGACGGTATGGTGGAAGGTAAAAGTCACGGATTGTTATGGATTAGGTAATTATTCGGCTCAGATTTGGTCATTCACTTTAATGAGCAATGAGATATACAGACTCAACCGGTCTCGGCAAACACCGGTGATATGCGAATTCGGTGAGATCTTTCCTAATCCGTTCAATTCAAGTACTATAATCGCTTATGAACTTTATCAAACTGCGGGTGTCACGCTAAGGATTTACGACCTGCAGGGAAGATTAGTACGAGATTTCGTGTTTTATGACCAAGATGCGGATATTTATCAGCTATTATGGCGGGGGGATGACCAAAGCGGTTTTCAAGTTTGTAGTGGAATTTATGTTTGCGAATTAAGTTTCGGCAATTTCCGGCAATCAAAAATAATTATTCACATAAAATAGTACTTTTCGAGGAGAAATCAATGAACAGGTTATTCTTTATTACCCTGCTAGCGTCGTTACTGCCCATTTTGAATTTATGGGCTGAAGCGCCGTCGGTGCAAATCACGGGAGAAATCGACACCGGCTCCATCGTGGTCATCGATGCCGGGACTAAAGCTGCTTTGGACACCAATGCTGCCGACGAATACGATCCATTTTTAGACCGGCCCAAACCCCCGCACTCACCTACCAACTATCTAAGTGTCTACTTTCCACATCCCGAATGGCATTGCATCTTTGGGGATAATTTTATAATCGACGCCAGGAACGGGAATGATGATTTGACCAACAATGTAAAAGTGTTTGCTTTTGAAGTCTTGACCGATTTGGCGGGCGAGACGGTGAGCCTCAATTTCACTATAAGCCCAAATTACCCGGCGAATTACGGTGTAATATTGTATGATTATACCACGCAGACTTACCGGAATCTGCGAGAGGAGGGGGAATACAGTTATTTAGCAGGATCGACAGCACGGGAATTCGATTTGCGCTTAGGAGATGGCACCGATCCCGTAGTCGATATCACTTTTCCCACGCCCGACATAATTTTATATAGTGAAACCGCTTATCAACTGACCTGGGAATATACTGATATCAGCCCGATTCGTTATTCCCTTGTTTATTATTCCCTGGATAATGGGCTGAATTGGACATTTATCGACAGCGTCGGCGGTGGCGCCGGGACTTGTTCCTGGATAACACCGGCAACCGCTTCTAACACAGTTAAAATTAAAGTGGAAGCAGAAGATTGGGCGGGAAATTTTGGAACTGAAATTATGGATTATACCTTTATTCTTGATAATCATACTTTGCCGATAATTGATATTGTTTTTCCCACCGATGACACGCTGCTTTTTTATAACACAGTATACCAGGTGAATTGGACAACTACTACCAATGTTACGCCCTATATTTATAATATTCTGTATTACTCTTTGGATGATGGGATGAATTGGACGCAGATTGACAGTATTCCTGCAGAATTGGATCTGACCTGTAGCTGGATCACTCCCACGGAGTTCAGTACCTACGCCAAACTAAAAGTTGTAGCGGAGGATGCGGCGGGCAATGTGGGGACGGAAGTAACCGATTACACTTTCAATTTAGCGCCAAATTATATGGAAATTGAATTCGCCCCGCCGTGGAATTTGCTTAGCGTTCCTTTGATGACCGATAGCAACAGCATTCAAGCCATCTTTGGCGATGATATAATAGGTCCATATTTTGTTTATAATTTTTCTCAGGCGGGCGGCGGTTTTAGTTTCGCCGAAGAAATTCAACATGGGAAAGCCTATTGGCTGGCGTTGCTGAACGCTTCCACGGTGGATGTACCCGGTCTGCCGGAAGTCGATTCGACGCATCTGGCTTTAGAACAAGGGTGGAATATGGTCGGTTCCGCTATTGCTGCTAATGTGCTTAAAGAAGATTTATATTTTACTAATGGAGTGAGTTACTTATCCTTCAATGCCGCAGTGGATTCGGGCTGGATCTTGCCCGGTCTTTATGGATATGATAATCCAATGGGGAATTATGTTTTGGAAGACTATCTTGAACCTTGGGGTGGGTATTGGTTGTATTCTTTGATAAATGATTACGAAATGGTAACCTATCCACCGTATCCGGGAATAGCCACCGAAGGGCAATTGGCCTTGCAAAACAGTCAGGAAGCTTCCGAGCAAGACTGGTTTATCCCTGTCAATCTATGTCAAGGAACGATAGCGAACAAAATAGCGGGATTCGGCACCAATGCTGAAGCGACCGATGACTTTGATGTATGGTACGATGTGCCGATGCCTCCCCCACCGCCCAATGGCGATTATTTGCATATAGTGTTTGAACATCCCGAATGGAGTTTGCCGATGGGAAGCGATTTTTGCCGGGATATTCAAGCTGCTTTTGATTTTAAGAACGAATTTCCCCAAATCAAGGAATGGCAATTTATAATTGAAGCTTCGAATCCGGGGCTGATTAAAGTTAATTTCCTCGAACTGAAGAAGAACCTGCCGGATGGATTTGCAGCTTATGCCATCTATAATGGTATTACCCAAAATATCTTGGAAGTCTCATGGTTTGCTTTTATATATTCAACACCATTGGAAGTGACAATCAGGATATTAAATCAAACGGCAGCAATAATTTTCCAAAACGGCGAGGCTGTAATCCAGGCGCTGCCGGAAGATTTTTCCATAATGTCAATTCATCCCAATCCCTTCAATTCCACCGCAACAATCAAAATAGCTCTGCCACTGACTTCGGAATTATCGATAAAGGTTTTTAATATAGAAGGCGGTTTAGTGGCGAATTTATCGGAAGGCAGCTATCCGGCGGGCTACTATAATTTCAGCTTCAACGGCAATGAGCTTGCCTCAGGAATCTATTTCGTGAAAGTTACGACGCCGGGAAGATTGGATACAATAAGAAAGATTATTTTAATCAAGTAATGACCTGCAATCGGTTATGAAGTATTTTTTCCAAATATCATTAATTGTCAGCTTAGTAAAATTCGTATTAGCTGCCGACAATTATATCGAGATTCGCGGCTCTGTTACCACGACTATGGGACAAAATCTTACGGATTACTTCAATTTTGCCGGATTAGATTCCAATGCAAACGATGGTTATGATATTTTTACCGATTTACCGGAACCTCCTCATTGTCCATTCAATTATCTTTCTCTTTGTTTTCCGCACGCAGAATGGGGGTCGATATTTGGAGAAAACTTTTCGGCCGACTTTCGCAACGGCAATGACAATCTAATCAATCAAGTTAAAATATATCCTATTCAAGCAGGTTCCGATCAAATTGGTAGATCGATTAATTTGGAATTTAACATCGGAGAGGATTATCCTCAGGAATATGGTATAGTCTTTTGCGACAGCAGTGGAAATCCTTACCAAAATATCAGGGAAGATAATGATTTTGATTTTGTAACGGTTTCAGAGGAGGTTTATTTTGAATTACGGCTCGGCGATGGAACTGCTCCCGAAATTGAGATTCTATTTCCAACACCTGATACTGTACTTTATCAAAACAACAATTATAATATTATTTGGGAGTCGTTAGACATTACTCCCATTAAATATTCTGTTGTCTTATTTTCTTTAGATAATGGATTAAATTGGACGCTTTTAGATACATTAGAGGGATGTTATAATAGCTTACAATGGGCGCCTCCTGATATTACTTCAGATAGCGTTAAAATAAAGATTGAAGCGGAAGATTGGGCGGGAAACATTGGTGTGGGAATCAGTGAATCTACTTTCTCTATTGCTTTTCCAGCATCGCCTTTAATAATTATCGATGTAAGTGGAAATGATATTATTTTACATTGGCAAAACCTGACGAGTGTAAGTGGATATCGTGTATATTATCAGAATGTTCCGTATTTTACTCCGGGGGGAATTCCGCAGGCGGTGGTTTTGCCGCCGGATACGAGTTGGATCGATGCGGGAGCGGTAGGTCAGGGGCAGAGGTTTTATCGGGTGGTGGTGGAATATTAGTTCTAAAAAGGCTATAAACCTTTTTGGTAACTACAAAATACTTTACGGTTATGCACTCAGTTCAGCAAGAATACACATATGGTGAAAAATCCAACCATGTCATTCCCGCGAAAGCGGGAATCCAGCCTTTTTTATCAGATGTGGAACTGAACACGATGTAAAATATAAAAAGGTCTGATTAATAATGGGGATTTCCTCTATTTATTATGTCAATATCTTCTAATATAATATAACATTTAGAAGTGTAAATCCCCAATATTTTAAACAAATTTATGAATAATGCAGGCTATTTTTCTTGACTTTAAAAAAATATTTATTATACCTTTAAAAAATTTCGCTTCAATCTTCCATATATATCTGAATTGAAACGACTTGAAAGTTTCGGTTTTATTTTTGTGCGGGAGGTATTTTTTATCTCTAAATTTGCTGATTATATTATATATATATACACACCTGTCCAAAATAAATATTTTTTAAACTCCGGGAAAGGAGTGGAGTATAAGGGATATAGTTAACTTTCCCATCCACCCCTCAACCGGAGAAATAATGAACCAATCTTGTTCAATTTTC
>Ga0172375_10010961_pt1 | contig 11643 bp, 14 predicted proteins | sample LakKiv1m_FD_114537 | JGI IMG/M metagenome (GOLD analysis project Ga0172375, IMG submission 114537) | Freshwater microbial communities from Kabuno Bay, South-Kivu, Congo - kab_092012_11.1m | ecosystem: Environmental > Aquatic > Freshwater > Lake | place: Democratic Republic of the Congo... | reverse complement strand
ATATTCCGCGATGATGGTCACATTATACCCAGACACCGCCACGATATGCGTCATACCAGTACGCGAAAAATTATTTTGAATATTTTTGGACAATTGATCATCGCCACCTAAAAGTAAACCGACCAAGAGTCCTGACTCTGGAGCCGGCATAGAATTTAGGATTTTATTTTGCAATTTATTTTTAATTTTTAAGATCGCGAAATAAAATTTATTCCCCTGCTTATCATTTATTTTTTGAAACTTAGCGCTTTGGCAAAGATAGAAAATTCCTTCTTTAGCTAGATACATTTGGTAGTTAAAAGTTTTATTTTCCGGAATCTGCAAAACACAATCTACTTTCAATTCATCACCATAATGATATTCGGGAAAAATGTAAGTGCTCACCAAAAATTTCCCCTGTGGTGAGCCTGCTCGCTGTGAGTTTATCGAACCAGTTGAATCCATTGCTACACTTTTGATGATTAAATTTTGATTGCGGTCTTTCACTTCTGGCTCTTTGACAATTTTCACCGTTCCGGAAAAATTTTGATTGTTTAAATCTAGGTTATTTAATTTTTCCAATTTATTTTCCGTAAGAAATATTCCCAAAGCCAAAAAGCCAAAAGAAAAAGCGACAACCGTCGCTGTTTTGTTTTTATAAACCCCCGCACCCACTAATTTACTATCAAAGTATTGTGATTGATTATATTTTATGCTTTCTTGTTCATCTATTTTCTTTTTTATATCTTGATCATTGTGGGTGTGGGGGTAAAAAACAAAAAAGATTATACTACCAAAAATTAGAAAAAGAAAATAATTTATTTCCCAAAACGAACGCAGAAAAATTCCCCCAATAAACGCTAAAGATAAAATGAGAAATATTTTTGATTTAGTCATAACTTTATTATAACAAAAAAGAAAAGGCCGTACGCAATAGCGCCGGCCCTGTTTCATAAAATACAATCACGAACTAAGGGAGAATTTCCCGCGGAGAAATCTCCACCATTTCTCTCCAATAATGATTTATTAGCTCTTTAATACGAGCATTGAGATCTTCCTGATTCGAATAACATCCTCTTTCAATTGAGCCCAAGAGGATTCCTTTCGGCAAATAAGTTGTTCGAAAAATTTCCGGATTCAATTGTCTAAAACGGGCACAATCCGGAATAGGAGTTTCATAATCAGACCATATTTCAATTGCATCTTCACGAACAAAGGCAAAGTATTTCGTTCCTCGAGAACTTTGAAATTCATTTGCCTTAAAAAAACTTTCTGCTTCAGAAAAAACAGTTCTGGCAATAATGATGCGCCGTGTTTCTTCGGAATTTTTACCTGTGAATTCAATGCTTTCATTAAGATTAACTTCAACAAAAGTTCTCATGTCCATCCTCCCTTAATCAGATTATTTCTATTAGTTTCGTTTTTGCCGTTTTTCCTGCAATGATTTTTAATGAGCTTTTTGGCACATTGAAATATTTGGCCAATACTTCTTTTAACATTAAATTAGCCTGATTGTCAACTGGCGCGGCAGTAAGTTTCACTTTATACTCCCCTTCAGAAATTTTGGTGATTTCATTTTTTGCTGACCGTGGGCTCACTTTGACGTAAATCCGCACACCAATCGAAGATGGGTTTTTTCTTTTTAACTCTTCATAATTCATATTTTTTAGTATCTATCTTCAATTGGTGTGTGGATAAATTCTCATTATTTTCAGGATTAGAATTATCTTTTTTAGCAAAGATGGAACTCCGAATTCGCAAAAGAAGATTGATTGCAAACAAAATTAAAATAAAAAAGTTGGCAATGATGAAAATTGCTCGAAAGGTTTCATTTTTGAGATCAGTTCCCAGATAAAGCGCATGAATTACCACCGCAAAGAAAAGTCCGATATTCAAGAAATGCAAAAGTCGCCAAACAAAATTATTAATATATTTTCGAAGATAGGAAGTCAAAATCAAAATGAGCATGATATAAAAACTCAAAATTCCCAAGGCTAAGGTTTTTTGATCAATGCCTTTCATTTGCCCTTCTGCTATTGGATAGAAAGGAACAAAAACATTTCTCATTCGAAACAACATAAACTTGTCCCAAAGCAAAATTAAACCATGAAAAAGCGCGAAAATTGTCGCTTGGAGTGAAATCCAACAATGCACCCTGAAAGAATAAATCGGTTTGACGATTTTATTGAGAAATGGAACGCGAATAGACAAGCCTAAAAACAAAGACAACCAAAGTAGAAAAAATCCCAAAAGAGCGCTCGAACGCGTGAGATACCATGCCCAAGGAGTTTCTCCTCGCTCGGAAGTGTAAGTTTTTTCAATCACTTCTTTAGCGCGGGGAAAAGTGCCGTCCAACGGATTACTTTTATTTAGCACTTCCGCTCCATCCAAAAAACCATCCCCGTCAGAATCTGGATTTTGCGGATCAGTTTTGAAAATTTGAATTTCTCCTTGATCAGTCAGACCATCTAAATCACTGTCGATTATTATTTCTCCCTTATAATCTACTTTTTGTTCTTGAGCCTTAGAAAAGCTAAAAAAAGCCAGTCCTAAAAAAATCAGAGAGAGAATGAAAAATTTTTTTCGCATAGAATTATTTAACTAAATTTTCTTTTATTTTTTCAGAAATAATTAAGCTGCCTTTGTAATCTAAAAATAAATTTTTAATTTCCTGGCTTTTTTCATTCTCCCTGCCCGCTAAAAATAATATCTTTGCCCAAACATCGGCTTCCACTGCCGTCTTGGAAATTACCGTTACCGATTGCCAAGCAAAATTAAATTCTTTGGGATTTTTCGGATTAATGAGATGATGAAATTTCTTTTCCCCGATTTTCCATTTCCGGCGCGTAATACCTGAGGTCGCCACGGCTTCATCGGAAATTTCCAACAAAATTTTTTCTTCCAAAATTCCTTCCAGACTGATTTTCCATTTTTCCCCTTTTTCATCTAGCCCTTTAGCAAAAATATCTCCGCCAGAATTAACCAAAAAATTTTTAAAACCAGTTTTTTCCAAAAAATCAGAAATTTTATCAGTAATGTAGCCCTTAGCAATTCCAGAAAAATCCATTCTTTGGCCAAAAAAAACTTCGCCCTCTTTGATTTTCAAATCGTCTGCCAATTCTCCGGAAATATTTTTTATTTTTTCCAGATTAGCTACAAATTTTTTCTGTTGAAAATCATCTCTATACCCAATCGCTTCTAAGGTTTCAATGATTCGTGGATCAAAAATTCCTGCACTTTCCTGGTAAAACTGTAAACATTTTTCCGCCACAAACAGAAAATCAGCTGAAGCTTTTTGAAATTTTCCCAAATAATTATTAAAATAACTCAGTTCACTTTTCGCATCGAAACGACTAAAAACTTTTTCTTGTTCAAAATAAATTTCCTTGGCTCGTTCTAATGTCTTTTCTGCCAAAATGATTTTTTCTTCTTCGCAAGAAATTATTAGCCCAACATCTGTTCCCAGTGCCCTAAACTGCAATTCCACTTTTTGCATAAAAATTACTGCTCAAATTTATCAACAATTCCGTTTGAATTTGCATCTTCCACGATGTAAATTTCCGCCATTTTCGGATGCGGATCGTTTTTATCCAAAATCCCATCGCCATCAGAATCTGGAAGTGTTATCACTCGAGTACTAGTGGTAGTGTAAGTTTGAGCGGGCGAAGATTTTTCTTCTTCATCATCCTCTTCGTCATCATCGGCTCTCACCGCCACCGTTAAAATCAAAAAGAAAACCACTATCAGAAGAAGAAAAGAAAAATATTTTTTTGTTTGAAAAAATTTCAACATTTTTAGGAAGTTTTAGTTGTGGCGCTAGAACGAGTAGTGGTTTGAGTGGTAGTTTGATTTTGTTTAATTTCTTTTGGAGCAGAATTTTGATCTCTCAATTTATTTTCTCGATCAACCACAATTTCATTTTGTGCATTTAAAATTTCTTGATTCAATCCCTGAACATTGGTGTTAACATTTTCTTTAACTGAAGAATTATTTTGATCATTATTCTTGATTACTTGATAACCTAAAAGCACCAATAAGATATTGATGATAAAAACCAAGATGCTACAACAATATTTTCCAATTTTTTCTAACATAATTTCAACCAATTATACCATAATTTGATTTACCTATAAAGCAAAACGGGAATTATCTCCGAATTCCCGCTTTTTTGAAGCTTTTTTTAATTTTCTTAAGAATGTTTTCCAAATCGATTTTTTTGCCTTTGGTTTTCAGTTTTAATTTCGGATTAAGAATCACTTGCTCACGATATTCTTGGAGATAATATGATTTCGCCCCTTGGATCCACTTGGCAATCACCTCAAAATCTTTTGGGGTGTGAAGGCCTGGCACCACCGTCGTTCGAAATTCATAGGGCAATCTGGAATTCATAATTAAATCAACGCTTAACTTAATTCTCTGTTTGTCTCCTTTCACACCAGTAGTAGAATCATATTTTTTCAATTGATTTTTAATATCCATCGCTACAAAATCCAAAAGTTTCAAGTCTAAAAGTTTTTTCAAAACATCAGGCCGAGTACCATTGGTATCTAGTTTAATTTTGAAACCCAGCTTTTTTACTTTTTGAATAAATTCCACAATGTCTTTTTGAATAGTTGGCTCGCCACCAGTGATGCACACGCCTTCAATTTTTCCTTTGCGATTTTTCAAATGCTTGAAAAAATTTTCTTCCATTTTGGAATCAACCACCATTTTTGAAGGTAAAACCAATTCTGGATTATGACAAAATGGGCATCTGAAACTACAACCAACGGTAAAAACCGTGGTAGCTAATTTCCCCGGATAATCAATTAATGTTAATCTTTGAAAACCACCTATTATCATACTCTGTGTTTTATGCTTTTAGTTTTGCTTTATTCTATTCTAATTTTTTAGAAAAAACAAAGATGCTCAAATTTTTAATTTTCCTGCCTACCGGCAGGCAGGTAATTTTTAATTTCTAGTCAATTTCCAATGATTAAATTTATAAATTTTAAAATTTAAAACTTAGAATTTAAAATTTTGTAAAATTAGGGGCAACCTAATTTTACAATTAAGTTGCCCTCCTATCTTTTCCTAGTTAGCAACCGCAAGCTGCATCCGCCACTACAAATTCCGCTCGATCCTTATATTCTTCTTGTTTGCCTTTATTCCATTGATCAACTGGTCTGATGTAGCCCACTACGCGGGAATAGACTTCAGTTTTTCGATAATTTCGCAGCACTGAATCTTTTTGGTGACATTTCTTACATTTAGCGAAAAGATTTCCCGCTACTTCGTAGGGCATAAACTCGTCGTTGTTTTTTAATTCTTTTCCACAATCGTGGCATATGATTTTTTCCATATTTTCTTGTCCCGTCAAATTCCGCAAAGCGGATTTATTTGACTGGGATGTTTTTATTTTTGTTAGTATATTAAAAATTTTATTTTCTTACCTTTTGTTTAATTTTAAATTCTTTTCGATCTTGAAACTCCGCTTGCTTGCCTTTATTCCATTGCTCGACTGGTCGGATGTAGCCCACTACGCGAGAATAAACTTCAGTTTTCTGTTCAATCACACACTTGGGACAAACCATATGCTCACCAGAGAGATAACCATGCACTGGGCAAATACTGAAGGTGGGCGACAAAGTGAAATAGGGCAAGGAATAATTTTCCGCGATTTTTCGCACCAATTTCTTAGTGGTTTCAATATCCCAAAGCCTTTCTCCCAAAAATCCATGCAGTACTGTTCCACCAGTATATTTAGTTTGCAAATCATTTTGCAAATCCAAGGCTTCAAAAATATCTTCCGTAAAATAGACTGGGAGTTGTGAAGAATTGGTATAGTAGGGTTCGCAATTTTCTTTTTTCACTGCTTCATCGTTAGCAAAAATAATGTCGGCATATTTATCGCGATCAATTCTGGCCAAACGATAAGAGGTACCTTCGGCTGGTGTCGCTTCCAAATTATACAAGTTGCCAGTTTCTTTTTGATACTTCACCATCTTCTCGCGCATATGAACCAAAATTTCTTCCGCTAATTTTTTACCTTCTTTGGAAGTAATATCTTTTCCAATCAAATTCAAAAGCGCTTCGTTCATCCCCACTAGTCCAATGGTAGAAAAATGATTGGCCCAATATTCTCCGCGTCTAAGTTTAATTGATTCCAGATAAACTTTGGTGTAAGGATAAAGTCCTTTGTCGGTTAGACTTTCCACCAATTTTCTTTTGGTTTCCAAACTAATTTTTGCCAAATCCATCAGGTAGTCTAATTTTTTGAAAAATTCTTTTTTATTCTTTGAAAGATATCCCAGTCTAGGCATATTGATGGTCACCACTCCAACCGAACCCGTCAAAGGATTGGCTCCAAAAAGTCCGCCTCCGCGTTTGTGGAGTTCTCGATTATCGAGTCTAAGTCGACAACACATTGAACGAGCATCATCTGGATCCATATCGGAATTGACGAAGTTAGCAAAATAAGGAATGCCATATTTCGCTGTCATTTCCCAAATGGAATCAAAACGCTTGTCTTTCCAATCAAAATTTTTATCAATGTTATAAGTCGGAATTGGAAATGTAAAAATTCTTCCGGACGCATCACCTTCCGTCATCACTTCCGCAAAAGCTTTGTTAATCATATTCATTTCTTCTTGAAATTCGGCGTAAGTTTCTTTTTGCGCAGCACCACCAACAATCACCGCTTCATTTCTCAAATTTTTGGGACAAGTAATGTCCATGGTGATGTTGGAAAACGGCGTTTGAAATCCCACGCGTGTCGCCACATTCATATTGAAAACAAAAGATTGAATTTCTTGTTTTACTTTTTCATAAGTCAATTTATCATGACGAACCAAGGGCGCTAAAAGCGTATCGAAATTAGAAAAAGCTTGCGCTCCAGCTACTTCCCCTTGCAGGGTGTAGATGAAATTAACCATTTGTCCCAAAGCCGAACCTAAGTGTTTCGCTGGTTTACAAGCCACTTTCCCTGGCACGCCAGTGAAACCGCGACGGAGTAGGTCTTGTAAATCCCAACCACAACAATAAGCGGCCACCAATTGCAAATCATGAATATGAAAATCTCCGCCTTCGTGCGCCTTTTTAATTTCTGGAGTATAAACACGATTCATCCAATACTTGGAACTAACAATTGAAGAAATATAATTGTTGAGTCCTTGCAAGGAATAAGCCATGTTGGCATTCTCTTTCACCTTCCAATCAATTTCTTGAATATATTTATCCACCAAATTTACCGCTTCATCTAAAGATTGTTCGGTTTCACGAATTTTTCTGTGTTGTTCGCGATAAAGAATGTAGGCTTTGGCCGTTTCTTCAAAATCCAAAATCATCAAAACTCTTTCCACTAAATCTTGGATTTCTTCAATGTTCGGAATTTTTCCTTCTTTGTAATTTTTATTAAGAAGTTGAACAACTTTTTGCGCTACTTTTCTGGCATCTTCCAAAGAACCTTCGCCAGTAGCTTGAAAAGCTTTGAAAACCGCTTTGGTAATTTTTTCTGGTTCAAAAGCTACGATGTCACCAGCGCGCTTGGTAATTTTTTTAATCTTTGTCTCAAAGACTTCTTTTTTGATTTCTTTCCCTGGTCGGGCAGACTTTGCGACTTTTTTCCCCTTCCCCTTTTTTGCAGCGGACACTTTTCGTGCAACCACTTTTTTCTTTTTTGTTTTTGCCATATTACTGGTTTAAGATTTAGGTTTATTTAAAAAAATTTATTTCTAGATTGTCATTCCCGCGAAGGCGGGAATCTAGTCATCTAATTTTATTTACTGGATCCCCGCCTTCGCGGGGATGACATAAATTTATTCATTCTCCAACAGATCCAACTCCTTCTTGAAACTTTCGATACTGCCAAATGATTTATACACACTCGCAAATCGCACATAGGCCACTTCATCCAAGACTTTGAGTTTTGCCAAAACTATTTTTCCGATTTCTTTGGTTGAGACTTCCGGTTTTTCCAAAGAGCGAATTTCATATTCAATATCGCCCAAAATTTTGAAAATCTTTTCTTCGGAAATTGGTCGTTTTTCCAAAGCCTTACGAATACCTTTTTCTATTTTGGATTTATCGTATTCTTCTTTTTCGCCACTCTTTTTAACCACGGAAAGTCTGAGGAGTTCTACTTCTTCATAGGTGGAAAATCGCGCTTCGCATTTAGGACATTCTCTTCTTCGACGAGTAATTTTTCCTTCGTTGGTTTCCCGCGAATCGACGACTTTGGTATCGGTATTGTTGCAGAAAGGACAGTTCATCCCTGTAGTAGTTCTGCCTGTGTTAATTTTTATAAATATTTATTAACACCTTAGAACTAAATTAATTTTTGATTATTTCCCTGAATGGTCTAGCTTTTTTATTTTTATAATCAGGCAGAATCACTACAGGGTCATATTATTAAATATATACTACCTGTAGTGGTTATATACTATATGTAGTGTATAGTAATACTATTATACCACTAGGGATATTTCAGGCAAGGGGTGAAAAAAGGCCGAAATAATCGACCCTTTAATCCCCTGTGGATAACTTTAATGCATTATCCACAAACTACATAATGTAAATATTCTATTGTTTTATTAGCCTTATAATTTCTGCTTTCTGATTTATCAGCTTTGAAACGATTATAATCTTTCTTAAAATTTCCATACCTTCCCCTTAAACTCATTATCTCTTTAATATCATTTAGAGTCATTAGACCTTCATTATTATAACTCAAAAAAATATACTTTGCTTTTGCTTTTAAAATTAAATCCTTAAAGGCCTTTTTTACTTCTACTCTTGAACAATAAAGCGATTTCTGATTTTGATATTCGCGCAAACCAGTTTTTCCATGAATTTTAGGATTGTCATATTTGGCAATAGTTTCCAAAAGGTGATAATTTGTTGCATATTGTCGCTGATTATATGGCGGATCCAAATATAAAATATCACCCTCAACTTTTCCCAATACTTTATTTATATCCTCATTAAAAACTTTATGATCTTGTTCGTTTATTATTAAGGTGGCTGGTTTTAAAATTAAAATATTTTGGGCAGATTTTTTTAGATTTTTTAGAAAAGCACCATAAACAGAAGCGGTGTTTGCGCATTTGTCGATTGATTCAATTAAACTTGTTATTAAAAAATAGTATTCGTTATCAGAAATTACTTTTTTATTTTTCCATTTTTCAATTTTTTGACGAATAGCATCACACCTCATTCCATTTCCATCAGAAAAATATTGCCTACCTTTATTTCCACCAAGACAATAATTCTTATAAATAAATCCCTTTTCCCCTTTTAATTCTGATAAATAATTACAAACAAAATCTTTACGATTTTTTATTTCAATATTTTTCAGATTTGGAATTTCTTTTATTAATTTTGAAAAATTTAATTCTTTATGATTTCCAATATAATGTCTGTTTAAAACATAGCTGTAATATTGAATATCGTTAGCGATTATTTTATAACCCCTTTTTTTAAAATAACTACCAACAATTCCAGTTCCCGCAAATAAATCACAAAAAACATTGCAGTTTTTATCAACTACTTTATTTATTGATTTTTCTAAAAAATTCAGTAATGATAATTTGCTTCCAATATAATTCATAATTTAATTGTGTAATAAAATTACAAAACAAGGAACTTTATAACTTTTATCCCCTTGAACCTTATGTTTAAAACTAAAATTAATTTCAATTGGCTCATTGAGATCAGTATTTTTTATTATTTCTCTAATTTTTTGAATTGAAATATCCTCGTCAAGATAAACTACTAATAATCTTGGATCAGCCCCAAACCTTCCCTCATCTTGATATTTATATAAGTATTCTGCAACTAGCTTAGGATTTTTAATTGCTTCTTTTTTCCAATTGTCCTTGAATTTTATTTTAAACTGATTAGTCGGACTTTTCGCAACTTTTTGATCAAAAGAAATTCCATCAATAAAAAAGTCTACTCCCCTACGATGATTAAGGGTTGGTAAAATATTTTCATTTTTTTCAAAAATAAGAGTTTCAATAAAATCATTTCTGACAGTATTAATTTCCTTAATCCTTCTATATTTTACCGCGGCAATTTTAACTTTTTCATCCTTAATAATTCCACTGTTATTTTCAGAATTTATTCTCTGAACAAAGCCATCAAAATCCCCTTGAGAAAATGGCCATTCTATATTTCCCAGTTTTAATGATTCCCACTCCTTAATCAATAAATCCATTACATCATTAGCGTCTTTTCCATTTTTGTATTTTTCTGTTTCTTTAAACAATTCGCGTATTGCTTTCTTACTTAATTCATAATCCCAATTATTAACTATGATTTTCCATATATTTTCTAATTTGATGCAAGGCACACTTTTACCTTTATTTTTTCCACGATTACAGATTTTAAATTCTAATCCATCCACCTTTTTGTATTTATTTATACATAATAAATATTTCAAAGCATTAATTTTGCTTCCAAGCACCTTTTTTGCTAAATCCTCTGATAATTTTGCTTTTATATATTCCATAAATTATTTTTTAAAAATTAAAATATATTCGTGTTTAAAAATATAATAATCACTCGACAACGCTCGATAACGCCAGATGCCTTCTTTGTTTTGTTTAGCTCTATTCCCTGCCATATTTTTAATTATAATACTTTTTAGCGAAAGTCCCAATTTTTGCGCTTCATTCATGCAATAAAAGCTAAGCGGGATCCATTTTCCAGCAGTGTATTTATCTCCGATAACAATTGCCAAATATCTGTCTTTTTCCAATATTTCCTTGGTATTTTTCAAAACTTCGGAAAATTTTCCTAAAAATTCTTTTAATGATTTTGCATTTGATAAGTCATTTTTTAAATTGCTAAATTTAATTATATCAGCATAAGGCGGATGCAGAATAGCCAATTGAATATTTTTCTTTTTGTGAATTTTTAATTTTTCTTTTACTTTTTCAAAAATATCAGAACTTGTGCTATCACCAGCAATTAAATCAAAAAAATTATTTCTTGGTTCAATATTTTCAGCAACATAATCAACCATCTTTTTTTGAATATCTATACCAATAAAATTTCTGCCTAAACTTTCTGCTTCAAAAGCAGTTGTTCCACTTCCTAAAAATGGATCGAAAACTACATCGTTTCTTCTTGTGTATCTCAAAATTAATTGATGCGGAATTTGCGGAATAAAATTTCCATGATAAAAACCATTATGCTTTCCAGTTTTATCTCTTTCTGAAATAATCCAAAGACTATCAGTTAATATTTCTGATTCTTTCCAATTATCCAAATTTAAATCATTAAAACTTGGCATTTTTATTAATCAATAAAACTTTCAAAAAATGCTAATCTAAAAATACCCTCTTTAATTCTAAAAAACTCGAACATACAATCTCCCAATTCTCCATCATTATATTCCTCTACACTAATTATATTTTCATCTTTTAGACAGTCTACGGTTATTAAATTATTCTTGTTGCAGATATCAATAATTTCTTGCATAGAATAATTTCTATTTTTTGTAAAAATATTCACAAATATTTTCTAAAATCATAAACTCACATACGCCACAGGAAGGACTTTTTTGAAAACTCCGGCAATCAAAATTGAATCCGATTCATCCAAATAGATCGGTTGATTAATTTTGTTGGTAGAATGTGGGAAAAGTCCAATGATGCCGTGCTTCAATTTCTTGTATCTCTT
>Ga0172375_10010958_pt1 | contig 11644 bp, 15 predicted proteins | sample LakKiv1m_FD_114537 | JGI IMG/M metagenome (GOLD analysis project Ga0172375, IMG submission 114537) | Freshwater microbial communities from Kabuno Bay, South-Kivu, Congo - kab_092012_11.1m | ecosystem: Environmental > Aquatic > Freshwater > Lake | place: Democratic Republic of the Congo... | reverse complement strand
TAAGGCTTTTAGCGGCGCGATATTGGTTAATACTAACTGCCTGATGACGCCTCAGGCGGGTACTTACCTTGACCGGATTTTCACTTGTAATGTTGCCGGGTTATCGGCAGCGGCGCATGTAAAATCGAGAGATTTTTCTGCGCTGATACAGAAGGCAAAAACATTGCCGGCATTGCCAGAGGCTCCTGGACAGAAGATTATGACTGGTTTTCATCATACGGCGATCTTGTCCCTGGCGGATAAAATTGTTGGCGCGGTAAAATCCGGAAAAATCAAAAGGTTTTTTCTGATTGGCGGTTGTGATGGCGCCCGTCCGGGGAGGAACTATTATACGGAGTTTGCCGAAAAAGTTCCCCAGGATTGCGTGATTTTAACTTTGGCTTGTGGGAAATACCGTTTTAATAAAATGGATTTCGGTGCGATTGATGGTATTCCGCGGCTGATTGATATTGGACAATGCAATAATGCTTATTCGGCAATTCAGGTTGCTCTGGCCTTGAGTAAAGTTTTTAATTGTTCAGTTAATGAACTGCCGCTTTCATTTGTCCTTTCTTGGTTTGAACAGAAAGCAGTGGCCATTTTACTTACTTTGCTCTACCTAAACATTAAAGGAATCCGGTTGGGGCCGACACTCCCGGCATTTATTTCTAAAAATGTGCTTAACATCTTGGTGGAGAAATTTGACATCAAACCGATTACTACGGTTGATGCGGATTTAGAGGCGGCGCTTAAAGGCAGGTAACTTGAATTTAATTGTAAACTTAACAAAAAAGCTTTATAATAACCTTAACCAGAGGAGGATCTCGAGATGGCTAATATCGGAGATTTGATACAATCCGCGGATTGGAAAACTGAAAAACATGTGCCGGTGATTGAGGGGCCGGACAAAATAAACAAGGGCGAGGCGTTTAAGTTAGAAGTAAGCGTCGGCAAGCAGATTGCGCATCCGAATACTACCGAGCATCATATCAGGTTTATCGAGGTGTATTTTCTGGCGGCGGGTGATAAATTTCCGTATCAACTGGCGCGTTTTGAGTTTAATGCGCATGGGGAGTCTGCGCAGGGGCCAAATACGAGCACGATATTTTCTGAGCCGAAGGCAGCGGTATTCTTTAAGACCGAAAAAAGCGGGGTAATTATGGCTACGGCTTATTGCAATATTCATGGCCTTTGGAGGAGTGAAAAGGAAATTAAGGTAGGATAATTAAATGCCTGCTTGACGGCTAAACCAGGAGGATGCTATGTGTATGATAAAATTGTCGCATTTAATTGCGATTGTGCCGATTGCTGTTTTGTTAACCATGAGTTTTTTTGTGCTTTTTGCTTTGCGTAAAGTTGAGGAGAAAGCGCTTAAGGCTTTTGGTTATCTGGTGGTGGGTTTTCTTTGGTTGTCCGCGCTGGTGGTTTTCTCAGCCGCAGTTTATAGGATCGCTCAAGGGTCTGTTTTAACCAGAGGTATGATGCAGCAGAAGATGAAGATGGATTGTATGGCGCAAATGATGCGCAAGGATAATCCTCCGATGATGACGGGGATGCCTGGAAAAGGCCCCATGGTTAACAATGATAAGCGTCCGGGGATGGCTAAATGCGGAGGCAATAAAGGGATTGTTTTTAAAGCGGAATAAAACACCCAAGCCACCCGTAAAGTTAAGTATTACTAATAATCTTTATTGCGATAGGAGGGTTAAATGAGTAAATATAAATGTTTAGTTTGCGGTTATATCTATTACCCCAGCGTTGGAGATCCGGACAATGGGATTGCTCCCGGAACCAGCTTTGAAGATTTGCCGGATACCTGGGTCTGCCCTGAATGCGGAGTAGGCAAGGATCAGTTTGAGAAAGTAGTTTAAGGGGAAAATATTGGCCAGAATAGTTACCTTTAAAGGCGCGCCTTTGACCTTAATCGGTAAACCGGTAAGGATCGGGAAACGGGCTTTTGACTTTAAGCTTATTGCTCCGGATTTAAAAGTCGTAAAACTTTCAGATTTTGCGGGTAAAATCAAAGTGATTAATTTTTTCCCTTCATTAGATACTCCGGTATGCGATTTGCAGGTTAAAGAATTTAATAAAAGGGCGGCACAACTTAGCCCGGAGATAGTGATTATCGGGGTAAGCAAAGACCTTCCGTTTGCTCAAGCAAGATTTTGCTCGCAAAATGAAATAAAAAATGAAATTGTGCTTTCGGACTATAGATTTTCTTCTTTTGGCCTAAATTATGGTTTTCTGATTAAAGAGTTAAATCTTTTGGCCCGCGGCACAATAATTATTGATCAACTCCAGCGGATTCGGTATATTCAAGTGGTTGATGAAGTTACTCATTCAGTTAACTTTGATGAGGTTTTCGGCGCACTTGAGAATCTGCTCAAAACTTAGCATCTATGCCTGCGGATATCAGGGCCGTCATTAAAGAGGTTATTCGGCGTAATTATAACGTTAAGAGTTTTCGCTTGGAAATTCCCGGAGTTTTGAGTTTTAAAGCCGGGCAGTTTCTTTTGGTGACGCTGAATAATGACCCAAAACTAAAAAGATACCTTTCGATATCTAGCTCTCCTACGGAAAAATGTTATTTAGAATTTACGAAGAAATTAACCGGAAGTGATTTTTCTCAAACTCTGGACAGTTTAAAAGCCGGGGATGCCGTGGTGATCCAGTATCCCTTTGGGAAATTTGTTTTAGATGAGTCATTCCCGAAGATCGCGTTTTTATCCGGAGGTATCGGGATTACTCCGATCCGGAGTATCTGTAAATATGCGGCGGATAAGAAACTCAGCAGCGATATCGTGCTGATTTATGCTAATCGCTCGGTAAAGGATGTAGTTTTTAAGGATGATTTCGATGCGTTAATGAAAAGTTATCCGCTTTTAAGAGTGGCGCATGTATTATGCGAAACAGAGCCGGGATTTATTTGTACCGTTGGCCGGATCAATGCCGGGGTAATTAAGCATGAAATTCCGGATTATTTAGAAAGAAAATTTTATCTTTGCGGCCCGCCGCAGATGGTTGAGGCGATGCGTTTACTATTGACGGAAGATTTAAGCGTGCCGGCAGAAAGAATAATTACGGAAAATTTCCAAGGCTATTAAGGGGGATAAAATTATGGCGGCGATACAAATATTACCCGGGGTATATTCAGTCGGCGCGGTGGATTGGAACATCCGTAATTTTCACGGGCATACTTATGCTACGCAAAGGGGCTCATCTTATAACGCGTATCTGATTATCGATGATAAGGTCGCGCTGATCGATACGGTTTATGGCCCCTTCGCCCAGGAGCTCATTTCGAATATTAAAGAAATTATCCCCCCTGAAAAAATAGATTATATTGTTGCTAATCATGTTGAGACGGATCATTCAGGGGCTTTACCGAGCCTGATGTTGCTTTGCCCGCAGGCTAAGATTCTGGGCACGGCCAAATGTAAAGAAGGCCTGTATAAACATTATTATCAGAATTGGGATTTTCAGGTTGTGAAAACTAATGACCAGCTGAAATTAGGTAAACGCACGCTCAGCTTTCTGGAAGCGCCGATGATCCATTGGCCGGATAGTATGTTTACCTATTGCCCCCAGGACGCCTTGCTTTTGCCCAACGATGCTTTTGGACAACATTTTGCCGCTAGTGAAAAATTCGATGATCAGGTTGATCAATGTGTCTTGATGGAAGAGGCAGAAAAATATTACGCCAATATTCTTTGGCCTTTGGGGGGAGTAATCCTCAAGAAGATCCAAGAGCTCCAGAATTTAAATCTTTCCATAAAAATGATTGCGCTCAGCCATGGGATTATCTGGCGTAAGAACCCGGAGCAAATAATTAATGCTTATCTCTCTTGGGCCAAAGGAGAGACAAAGAACAAAGTAGTGATCGCTTATGAAACGATGTGGGGCGCAACCGGGCAGATGGCCAATAAGATTGCCGCGGGCCTGATGGCTTCCGGAGTCGAGGTTAAACTTTATGATCTGGCAGGAAGTGACCGCACTGAAATAATTACGCAGATGTTATCGGCTAAAGGCTTTCTTTTTGGTTCATCTACTCATGATAATGATATGCTTCCGGATATCGCGGCATTTTTGGAGATTGTGAAGGGCCTAAAACCCAAAGATCGGAAGATCGGTTTTTTCGGTTCCTACGGCTGGGGCGGCGGCGCCATCAAAGAAATGCAGGAGTTGTTTAAAGATAACGCCGCAGCGCTAACCGCTCCCAGCGTATCTTTTAAATATGTTCCGGACACTGCGGAGTTAGCCAGCTGTTTTGAATTTGGATCTAAATTCGCGCAAAGCCTAAAATGAAAGAGATCTCTACCGTAGTTGTCGATTTTTTACGCACCCAAGGTTTTGTGCTAGTTTCTTCTATTGATAAAAACGGATTCCCCCATAGTTCCGCTAAGGCGATTGTCAAAATTGACCCGGCCGGAGAAATTTATCTAGTCGATGTTTATCACGGAGTAACCAGCGAAAATATAGACCGTAATCCGCGCATTAGTATTAGCGCGGTGGATGAACATAAGTTTGTCGGGTATTGCCTTAAAGGTAAGGCCAGTAAACTGCCGGATAATTTTATCAATCAGGAGATGATTAAAACCTGGGAGGATAATATTACTTCTCGCCTGGCAAAAAGGTTGTTGAGAAATTTAGTTCAAGACCAGGGGCTCAAGCATCATCCCGAAGCAAGCCTGCCGCATCCTAAGCATCTGATTGTTTTGAAAGTTGAGGAGATTGTTGATCTTTCTCCGCGTCATTTAAAAAAACCTGCTTAAAGGCAGGCAGTCAAGGAGGTGTTCTATGGCCAAAAGCGTAAAAGTTTATAGCACGTCTACTTGCCCTTGGTGCGTGCGCGCCAAGCAATTCTTAAAAGAAAGTCATATCGAGTTTCAAAATCTGGATGTTTCCGCGGATCAGCTGGCGGCGGATGAAATGATGGCCAAGACCGGGCAGATGGGTGTTCCGGTGCTGGATATTGATGGCGAGATAATTATCGGATTTGATAAAGAGAAAATTAAATTAGCTTTAGGATTATAAGCGCAATCTGATGCATATTTACGATTTAATTATTATTGGAGCTGGACCCGCGGGAATTACCGCCAGTGTTTATGCCGCCCGCAAGAAACTGGATTTTTTAGTGATTAGTTTGGATATCGGAGGGCAGGCGGCTTGGAGCGGAGATATCGAAAACTACACCGGCTATCAATTTATTACCGGCCCGGAACTCGCGCAGAAATTCCAAGAGCACATGCTTAAATATGACACGGCGCTTAAGGAAAATGAAGAGGTATTAGAGGTTAAGAAAATCGGCGAAGTTATTTTAGTAAAAACGAATAAGGCGGACTATCAGTCCAGAAGCGTAATTATCGCTTCCGGTAAAAAATCAAAAGAATTAGGGGTGGCGGGGGAGAAGGAATTTAAAAACCGCGGCTTAACTTATTGCGCTACTTGCGATGGCCCGCTGTTTGCCGGACGCGATGTCGCGGTTATCGGCGGAGGGAATTCTGCGCTGGATGCGGCTTTACAGTTGGTTAAAATCGCTAAGCAAGTTTATCTTATTAATAATGCGGTAAGCTTATCCGCAGATGCGATTATGCGCCGCAAGGTGGAAGAAGCGGTTAATGTTACGGTATTAAATAATTCTTTGATTACGGCTATTTTGGGGGATAAGTTCGTGCAAGCCATAAAAATCAAAAGCGCCAGCCAAGAAAAAGAATTAGCCGTGCAAGGGGTATTTGTAGAAATCGGCCTGGTTCCTAATTCCGCGCTGGCAAAAGACGTAGAAAAAAATTCTAAAAATGAAATAAGTATTGATTCGTCGAACCAGACAAATATTGCCGGTATTTTTGCCGCGGGTGATGTGACCGATGTGTCCGAGAAGCAGATCATTATTGCCGCCGGTGAAGGCTCAAAAGCCGCGCTAAGTGTTTTTCACTATTTGTCAAAAAATAACTTTAATTAGCGGTGAGGACCGGCTTTTAGCTTATGGGGAATAAATAAGTTGCGGGCTAATTTTCACGGTGCTACAATTAAGTAGCTCGGTGTTGTCTAGATAAACAAGGAGAACAAAAATGAGAGAGAGAATTGAAAAAGCGCTGGATAAAGTCCGGCCGATGTTAATGGCGGACGGCGGGAATGTGGAATTAATCGAAGTTACCGCGGATGGGGTAGTCAAATTAAAATTAAAAGGAAGCTGCGGGTGCTGTCCGATGAGTTCAATGACTTTAAAGAATGGAATTGAGAAAATTCTTCGGCAGGAAGTTCCGGAAATAAAAGAAGTAGTCGCTTTGTAACAAAAGAAAATATTTTGTGATGATTTTACAGGATAAACTCAACCGCTTAAAGCGCATTATTTCTGCTTATAAATCAGCGGTTATTGCGTTCTCTGGCGGCCAGGATAGCGCATTTTTACTTAAGGTTTGCGCGTTGGTGCTGCCGCCGGATAAAGTTTTGGCGGTTACGGCGGTTTCAGCGACGTATCCTAAGGGTGAACTGGCTAAAGCAAAAATATTGGCTAAACAGATCGGTGTCCGGCTTAAGGTCATCCGGACCGCCGAGCTGAAGAATAAAAAATTTACGGCCAATCCGGTTAGGCGCTGTTATTTTTGTAAACATGAACTTTTTTCAAAGTTAATTGTTATCGCCAAGCAAAATAAGCTGGATTTTGTTTTAGAAGCCAGCAATCTTTCCGACCGGTCAGATTATCGTCCGGGGAGTATTGCTAAGCGGGAACTGAAAATAAAATCGCCTTTAATCCGGGCGGGTTTTAGTAAAGAGGATATTTGCCGGTTAAGCAAAAAGCTGGGCCTGTCTAGCTGGAATAAACCGAGCCTGGCTTGTCTGGCTTCGCGTATACCTTACGGAGTTAAAATAACTGCCGGGCTGCTTAAACGCATTGATCAGGCGGAGACATATTTGAACCGGCTGGGGTTTAGACAGCTGCGCCTGCGTCATCATCAAGGAGTTTGCCGCATTGAAGTAAATAAAAGCGACATCCACCGGTTACTTAATCAGCGCCAGCGGATAGTTAAGAAATTAAAAGATCTAGGTTATCACTATATTACTGTAGATTTAGAGGGATATCGTACCGGCAGTTTAAATGAGGTGATTGGCAGATGAAAAAGATATATTTAGATTATGCGGCAACCACGCCTACGGATCCGGAAGTGACCGCGGCGATGGAGCCATATTTTTTCGATAAGTTTGGTAATGCTTCTAGTTTGCATGCCTATGGCCAGGAGGCGAAGAAAGCCTTAGAGGATAGCCGTCAGACGCTCGCCGATTTTATCGGGGCAAAGCCCGAAGAGATCGTTTTTACTTCCGGGGGCACTGAGTCGGATAATTCTGCGCTTTTTGGTGTTGCCTACGCATTAGAGAAAAAGGGCAACCATATTATTACTTCGGCGATCGAGCATCATGCGATTAGTGAACCGGCAAAATTTCTGGAAAAAAAAGGATTTAAAATCACTTATCTGGGGGTAGATAAAGACGGTTTGGTGCAACCGGAAGACTTAAAGAAGGCGATTACCGATAAAACTATATTAATCAGTATTATGCACGCCAATAATGAAATCGGCACACTCCAGCCGATTGCCCAATTAGGTAAGCTCGCCAAAGACAAAGGGATTTATTTCCATACCGATGCGGTTCAGACGGTGGGGCATCTTCCCATCAATGTCGATCAGCTTAATTTGGATCTTTTATCGCTTTCGGCGCATAAGTTTTACGGGCCAAAAGGAGTGGGGGCTTTGTATATCCGTAAAGGTACCCGATGGGAAACCTTTATGCGCGGCGGAGACCAGGAAAGAGGCCGGCGCGCCTCTACACATAATATTCCCGGAATCGTGGGGTTAGCGCGGGCGATTGAGCTTTGTCAAAGTAAAATGGAAGGTGAAATTAAATTTCAGAGCGCTCTGCGCGATAAATTGATTAAAGAAATTCCGGACAGAATTCCTGAGGTCAGGCTTAATGGGCACCCGAAACAAAGGCTGCCCAACAGCGTAAATTTTTCCATTAAGTATATTGAGGGCGAATCAATGCTTTTAAGTTTGGATCTACTGGGGATTGCCTGTTCTACCGGTTCTGCTTGTACCTCCAGCTCTCTTGAGCCGTCGCACGTTTTATTAGCGATTGGTTTAGATCACGAGACGGCGCATGGTTCTCTGAGGATTACTTTGGGGCGCTGGACCAAACAAAGCGATATAGATTATCTTTTGGAAAAATTACCTCCGGTGGTGCAAAAATTGCGCGCCATGTCACCGCTTTATGAACCCCGCGCTTCTTAAACATTCGATTATTGAGGTTCTTCGCTTGGACAAAATAAATAAGAAAGCAGGGTTGAAGTGAAAGAGAAGATACTCGACTATTTAAATAAAAAACATGATTATCTTTCCGGAGACCAGATCAGCAGGCATCTGGGGATAAGCCGTCAAGGTTTGTGGAAGCATATTCAAGAGCTTAAGGATTCCGGCTATCTGATCGCGGCTGTCCCGCATTTAGGCTATCGGCTTGAATCCTGCCCGGACCGGCTTTTTGTTTTTGAAGTCGCCCGCAATCTGAATACAAAATTTCTTGGTAAAAAGATTCATTATTTTGATTATTTGGCTTCAACAATGGATACGGCCATGCAATTGGGTATGGATGGCGCATCCAGCGGAACGCTGGTATTGGCGGAATCACAAATTAAAGGCCGGGGGAGATTGGGCCGGGGCTGGCTTTCTCCTAAATATAAAGGAATTTATCTGTCTTTAATTTTGCGGCCTAAAATTTTACCGGCGGCCTGTCCGGTATTAACCTTAATGAGCGCGGTAAGTATTTGTGAAGCGGTAAAAGAAATTTTAAATCTGGATCTGCAGATTAAATGGCCTAATGATCTGCTGATTGATCAGAAAAAGGTTGCCGGTATTCTGACGGAGATGAATGCGGAAACGGATAAAGTAAATTTTGTGGTGATTGGTATCGGTTTAAATGTTAATAATGATAAGAAATCCTTGATTGCGGGGGCGACTTCCTTAAAGGAGCAGCAAGGCGCAGAAATAAACCGCGTGATTTTATTGCAGGAGATTTTGCGCAGATTAGAGAATAATTATCTTCTCCTGGAGGATCAGGGGGCGGGTGAGATTATCCATAAATGGCGTAATTTTACGCTTACTTTGGGAACGCGCGTTAAGGTGGATTATCAGAATAAGCATATTGAAGGCCAGGCCATGGATATCGATGTCGACGGCGCCCTGCTTATCCGTAAAGATTCCGGGCTGATTCAGAAAATTTCCAGCGGAGACGTCACGGCCTGCCGGTAATGTAAACCACATATAAATTATTAGTTGACAATTCAACCTCAGGCTTTATAATTGTTAGATGTTTAAAATAAAGCTTTTGGTTTTTTTTATTGCCTTTTTTGCAGTTCTGCCCCGGGCATCTTTTTCTTCTGAGGATAAATTATATAATTTAGAGCCGTTGGTGATTACTAAGCAGAAAAATTTTATTTTAAACAGTTACTTAACTGACCCGGTACAAACCAATGCTTTTAATTATGAATCTTCGATCGAGTCTTTAAACAGCCTGCCGGTGGATTTACAGAGCCGCGCGTTAAAAAGCAGCATCCAAACCGATTTTTCTTTGCGCGGATCGACTTTTCAGCAGGTTTTAATCTTACTTAACGGCCAAAGAATCAATGACCCGCAAACCGCCCACCACAACTCCGATATCCCTTTCACGAAAGAAGATATTCAAAGAATGGAGGTAATTCCGGGAGCAAGCTCATCGCAGTTTGGCGCGGATGCAATCGGCGGGGCAATAAATTTCGCCTTGGCCGCGCCGGTGGAAAGAAAGGTCTCTTGGGAGTTTGCTGCCGGGAATAATCAAAATGGTTATGGAATATTCAGCATTAGTGATAAATATAAAGATTTAGGCCTGAGGTTTTCTGTGGAAGACGCCCAATCGCAAGGGTTTCGCTATGACACGGATTTTAAGAAATTTACTGCTTCGGGGGCCGCTTATCTGCAGCTGGCGGATTTAACCTGGGAAAATAATTTTGGCTATCAAGAGAAAGAATTTGGGGCTTACGATTTTTATACTCCGGGTTTAGGCTATGCTTCCTGGGAGAAAACCAGAACCTACCTGATCAATAGCGGTTTTACTTTGAATAAAGAGGGTTTATTAATTAAGCCTAATTTTTTATGGCGCCGGCATTTTGATAAATTCGCCCTGCGCCGGACAGTGGCCAGCTTTAATTACCATCGTACGGATACCTACACTCCAAGTATTTATTTGCAAAAAGAAATGGGATGGCTGGGTAAGGCAGGGTTAGGTTCAGAATGGGGACAGGAAAGAATTACTTCTACTAATCTGGGCCGGCATACTCGCGATCATAACAGTGTATTTTTAGACGATAGCGTCGCCATCGGGCAAAAATTAGATTTAGGTTTATCTTTGCGTTTGGATGATTTTTCGGATTTTGGTAATGTTTATACCGGTTCAGTGAGCGTGAAATTTAAGCTGACGGAAAAAACCGCTTTTAATTTTGGAGTCTCAAGAAATATGCGCATACCTTCATTTACCGAGCTTTATTATAGCGATTCTACCACTATCGGTAATTCTGATTTATCCGCGGAAAAGGCCTGGAATTATCAGCTCGGTTTTGAATATAAACAAGAGGAATTTTCTACGGGTTTGGTTTTATTTTTACGCCAGGAACACCAGATGATTGATTGGGTTAGGTCTAGCCCCGCGGTGAAATGGCAGGCGAGGAATTTTACCCGGGATAATGCCTTTGGTGTTGAGTATTCTTTGCATAAACAGATTAACAAGCTGTTAAGTTTTAATGCTAACTACGCTTATACAGATAAAAGCATTGATAATCAAGGGTATCAGTATAAGTATGGGCCTAACTATGCGCAGCATTTGGCCAATACAGTTTTTAATTTTGATCTGCCATTCGGCCGGCAGGAGATCGGATTTACCTATAAGAAGCGGCCGGGTAGAAACGGCTGGTTACTGATGAATGCCGGGTTAAACTATAATTTAAATAAAAATTCCAAGGTTTTTTTAAATTCAACTAATCTCTTGAATGTGGAATATCAGGATATCGCCGGTATTCCCCAACCCGGTAGATATGTTGAAGCGGGAGTAAGGTTTGACTGGTAGTTTTTAAGGCGCAAGTTGATTTTAATAAACCGATAGTATATAATAACTTGATTCTTAAGCTCATGAGAAAGGATTCATGTTTATCCATGTCGTTTTATTTAAAATCAGCCCTAAAGAAGTTGCCAGATATCGTAAAGATAGCCTGATGTGGGCGCGTCATACAAAAAAATCTCCGGGTTTTTTATCCTATCGGACGATGAAACGTTATGGTTTTAAGGATCAATATGCCTCAGTTTATCAATGGGTTAAAAAGACAGACCATGATTGTTTTATGCGCAAGTATCATGATTGGCTGGTAAGTAAATCCAGCGCTAAAGTAAAGGTCTTGGGTTATTATAACCTTAAAGCAATTGATCAGCTGTAAGCCATAAGCTAAGGACGATAATATTTGTTGACAAGTAACTTGGTTATTATATAATTTCTTTCGTAGTGAACAAGGGAGTAGAAGTCTTGACCGTGAGGAGAAAGAATAACACACCTTACGGTTTTTTGTTTAATCTCCCCTAAAATTCACTACAATATT
>Ga0172375_10010957_pt1 | contig 11644 bp, 8 predicted proteins | sample LakKiv1m_FD_114537 | JGI IMG/M metagenome (GOLD analysis project Ga0172375, IMG submission 114537) | Freshwater microbial communities from Kabuno Bay, South-Kivu, Congo - kab_092012_11.1m | ecosystem: Environmental > Aquatic > Freshwater > Lake | place: Democratic Republic of the Congo... | reverse complement strand
TGAAATTGAAACGGCCCTCCTCTCCTGTTGCGAGACACTGGTCAACATCCGTTCGGATAACCATCCCGGTAGCCGGGCTACCATTGGGCCATTGCGCGAATCCGCGCAAGAATGGTGGGCACGGGTGCGCCAGAAGCACCAGCCAATTGGTTGTTGGCCATGGATGAATGGCAATGTTTGTCGGCATGGAACTCACGGTTTCCGTAGCGGCGAGCACGGTGAGTGTCGCGAGTGAATATTCGAAATGCACAGAGGGCGCAATCGCCACCCACGTGGAGGTGTGCACAATTTGCCGCGACCAGCCGCCTAAATAATTCGGCACATTCAACGAGTAACGCGTGATCGCTTGGCCATTGCTGTCAACCATGCGAATAAAAATAATGGGTGTGGGTTGATAGGTTAGTTGACAGCAGGATGTCTCCTGCGGCAGAGTCTGCACCAAGCATGCATCGGGTGACGGATAGCTGCGCAGCATCAGTCCTTCCGCGGCAAGTGTCTCCTGGCTGACGCTCACGATGAAGCATGCCGGTGCCGCAACATTGGATATCACAAAGCTGCCGTCGGCGGTAGTAGGGGTGGTGGCTAGATAGGTCAGCGTTTCAACTGCGGCGCGCGCGCGTGCTGCAGCCGAAGACACACTATACAACATCCGCGAGTCCGGCGGCTTACCCGGCAGCGCCTGATCCAATTGTACAAACACACCGGGAACCGGTATGCCAGATCGTGCGCGAATGACGCCAGCAACTTGCCCCACGGGCTCGCGCTGCACATCACTCGGTCTGTTGGTATTCGCGGGCAAAGCCACCGCGGCGAATGAACCAAGCACACACAGAATCGCTGCACAGAAACTGCATTTGACGGGCTTCATGGTTGTGCTCCCGTGGCCATTTGCCGCCGGCGATAGTCCAGCCAGCCATCGTCGCCATAGCCACCAGAGTGCAGGTGCCCGCGTTGATCGTCCCCAAGCCAGCGCTGATACTTGCGCACAAACTCCTCCGCCTCGGTCCGCAAATTGAAGATGGTCTCCTGCCGTTCGGCGTAGTACTCGGCGTTCAGGCTGTTGGTCGGCATCGTGGCCAGTTTGTCGGCATAGGCACGCAGCACCTCGGGTGTCTCAGGGCAGCTTGATGCTCGCCAGTCATACAGCAGACTGCTCTGGATATGCTCATCGTCACTGTTCAGCAACCACGCCCGGCTCTCACGCGGAAAACGATCAGGTGATGGCGTCACGCGAAAGTTTAAATCTGACCATTCATGCGGCAGCACAATGGCGGACATTGCATTTGCCCGTTGCAGCAATGCGGGTGTGCCCATGGCTCGCAATGCGCTGCAGCAGGCTGAAACGTGACCGGCATAGGTTTGTCGAACGGGGTTGTCACGGGGCAACGCGCTGGCCACCTGCACCGCATTGCTGAGATGCGTGATGAGCAATTCCGCGACGGTTGCATTGGTGATATCACCAATAAAATCGTAAAACACCCAGTCGTTGCTGTGCGCAGCAAGCGCAAATATTCCTTCGACAAACGATTCCGCGTCCCGTGGAGCGGGCAATTGCACTTGCGCCGCAACATTGGTGACAAGGCTAAGAAATTGCTTGTCCGTGTACGAATATTCCGACGCCGGCTTGACCACGCTCATGAAATACAGGATCGTCGGCACGTCCCAAGCAAACGTTGCGGGAGGACTGCACAGGATGGGGGTGCGCGCCACCGGTGCATTGGAGACAGAGCGGGTGGCGCCGGTGGTGAACATGAACAAGGGTGTCTCGCAGACCGCCGTGGTGGTCCCGTTGGTGAGCACGGTAGCAGCATACCAGTAATAAGTTGCCTGCGGTTCCAGTTGGACGGAACAGTACTGGAAAATGCCGTTCGTATGGCGCGGCGGCTCGCATTTTCCGCCACGCAACATGGCCGCCATGGTTTGGGTCGACAGCGTGCCGAGATACAGCGACCAACCTGCCGCATAGGCCTTGTCGGGCAAGCCCGGATGGTCCCATCTGAGCGTCAGTGCCGGCGCGACATTCGTGGCGCCATCGCGCGGCGTCAACAACCAGGCACTGTCGTCGGCCAGCGCGGACGGAAAATAACCGCAACAGACAAACTCGCGCACAATGTCCCGGTTGTTGCACCATGCCCTCAGTCGCCATGGCTCCTCAAAACACACGACGGTGCGCTTGACGCGGAGCGTGACAATGCATTGGCTGCCGCAATCCTCGAGAAGTTCGTCACGCGACACGTGCGCGGTAACATAGGCGGCATCATCGCGACGCCGGTCGCATAAATCGAGACTCCACAAAAGTGGTCCTTGCCCTGCATTGGAAACGCTGAAGACATGGTAGGGTGCAGCCTCGGTAAAAAACACTTGGGTTGCGGCAAGGCTGGTCGCAAACACCGGCAGATTGGACGGACCGGCACAGTTCCAAATATCGCTGTGGGTTTTCAAGCCGTTGGCGTGCCGGGCCACAACCTTCCACGAAGTCCAGCAGCCATATTGCATTTTGGGAATCACCAACGCGGTTTGATTGACCAGCTGGGTCTCGGGCCGCTGATTGCGCAAATCTTCCGGCGTGGTGCCAAGATAAACATCATAGCTAACGGGCGCCGTGGTGCGGTCGTCTGCCGGTGTCCAAGAAACGATATTATCATACGCGCTGGTTGCAATCCAGCCATCGGGTGGCCCCACCAAGCGCGGCACGGCCGGCGCCCGCGCGCGCGCCGGATGCGCGCCGACTTCGAGCAGGATCGGCACGCTGTTGGTGTAGACGGGCGCGTCAAATGGCGCCAGAATAATCAATGTGGTTTGGTAGGTCGCGTTGTCCCTTAGTTTGCGCGTGTCAACTTTAATTTTGACAGGAAACGACATGCCGCACCGCAGCATGGAGGTCAGCCGCTCAAGCCACGCCCGTGGCTGCAGTGTCGGTATCGTTCCGGACGGGGTTTGATTCCATCCTAGACGTTCCCGCCACGCGCCCCGCCATAGTGACAAGAAATCTCCCGGGCTGTCGCACACGCGGAACCACGGTTGCTGCACCAGACTATACGAGCAGGTGATGGCCCCTGACCCGCGGTTGATAACCGGGATAGTCAGTTCAAAGGTCACGCCCGTGCTGGCGCGTATTACAAACGGGGCCGGGTCGGTGGTCACAGCGATGAGGCCATTGGAAACTATGGGCGAGGTGCCCTGATAGATTTCTTCGATATTCGAGATGCCATCATGGTCCGGGTCACTGGTTGCGTCCGTCAGCGCCGTGGTGGCCAACCCTTGCACGCCGGCTTGCTGCTGCCAAAACGTGGTTGCATCAACCGACCAGCATCTGGCAACACACGGATTGGTGGGATTACTATCAAGCCCATCAATAGTGCCATCACCATCGGTGTCCGGATTGGTCGGGTCTGTGCAAAACGGATACTGTGTGCGCGACCGGGCGAAGCGCGTCAGGAACGCTTCGTTGACATGTAAAGTGGAGTAGACCTCAAAGCCATCTGGCACACCATCGTTATCCGTGTCGCTCCGCGTTGGATCCGTCTTATAAAAATAGCGGGTGCCCACAAACCGATTGGACTGCGCGCCAAGCCGGGCCAGCACGACTGCGGGAAAGCCCGTCGCACTGAATAATTCGATCGGATCCAAAATGCCGTCATCGTCCGTGTCGGCTTTGTTGGGATCCGTACAGGCGCCCCACGTTCCCTTGATTTCTTCCTCAAGGGTGAGCCCGTCTGCACCAGCAGTAATGCCGGGAGAAATGATCAATAGTAATGCCGGGATTGCCCAACTTGTCATCTTCATATTGTCAGCGCTCCGTTTAGTATAGCCGCATTGCGAGAAACGCTGCTGCCGTGTGTGATGTGCCTGGTGTACACGACACTTGGCACGCACACATAGTTATTGTACTTAATCGCGGTAAGCATGTCAATTTGCGGCCGACACCGACACGCCGCAGATTCATGCCCGCCATGTTTTCTTCCAGCTGCATTACCAATTTGCTTTTCACGCTCTGTCGCAGCACCGGCGAGAGTGATGTGCGCCAAGTCGAATTCAAGCCAAACATGGCATCTACGTTCAATGCCACACGCACAAATAGCGCTGCCCGAAACGTCCGGCACATCCCCGGCATGCAGTGTGGACATTTTCTTGCGGGCACGCAGCCCTGCGGTCTGCGCCGGCCGCGCCGCGCATTGCGCCGGCGTTTTTGCTATACTAGGGCAGTATTGTATTGTTCTTCATTTTAGCCAGGAGTTGTTGATCATGACGCACACCCAAGTTCTCCAGGATGCGCGCGCCCGCATGCAAAAGGCGCTCGACCACATGCAGCACGAACTCGCCGGCATCCGCACGGGCAAGGCATCGGCGGCGCTGGTGCAGGACATCAAAGTCGAATATTATGGCACGCACACGCCGCTGCGCGACATCGCCGCGATCAACACACCCGAACCGCGCCTGATCGTGATCCAACCCTGGGATCAAAACGCCGTGGCCGGCATTGTCAAGGCGATTCAGGCCTCGAGCCTGGGCATCACGCCGATTGACGACGGCCGGCTGGTGCGCGTGCCGATCCCCGAATTGACCGAAGAACGCCGGCGCGATCTCGACAAGCACATCAAGCACATGGCCGAGGAAACACGCGTGGCCGTGCGCAACATCCGCCGCGAGGAAAACGACCGGCTGAAAAAACTGCAGAAAGACAGCACGATCACCGAGGACGACCTGCGCCACGCCGAAAAGGAAGTGCAGAAGATGACCGACGATTTCATCGAGAAAATCAACGGCGTGCTGAAACACAAAGAGCAGGAAATCTTCACGGTGTGACCGGCATGGCTTTGGGCAATGAGCGCGGCGCCGGCTAAGTACCTTTTACGCTGCAGCACCTGCGGCTGCGATTATCCGGCGGCACAGGCGCCCGCCTATGTCTGCCCGGCCTGCGCCGTGCAGCAGCAACCCGGCCTGCCGCTGCGGGGTGTCCTTGAATGTGTCTACGATTACGCCCAGTATCGCCGCGCCCATGCGCCGGCATCGGCCCGCGCGAGCATTCTGTTTCCGCCGCTGCCGCACGCCGCGCGCTTGCTCGATGTCGGCAACACGCCCTTGTATCCCAGTGCACGCCTGGCGCAGCTGGCCGGCCTGCGCACCCTCTTGGTGAAGGACGAAACGGTCGAGCCGACCCATTCCTTCAAAGATCGCGCGTCGTGGCTGGTCGTGCAGATGGCGCTGGCCAACAACGTCGGCACCCTCGTGTGTGCCTCGACCGGCAATGCCGCCAGCTCGTTGGCGGGCATCTGTGCCGCCGCCGGCCTGCCCTGCCATCTGTTTGTCTCGCGCCATGCGCCGCGCCCAAAGCTGCTGCAATTGACCGCCTTTGGCGCAACCTTGCACCTGGTCGACGGCAGCTATGACGATTGCTTCGAGCAAAGCCTGCAGGCCACCCACACGCATGGCTGGTACAACCGCAACACGGCCTACAATCCATGGACGATCGAGGGCAAAAAAACGGCCGCGTGGGAAATTGCCTGGCAATGCGACTTTGACGTGCCCGAGCAAATTTTCGTGCCGACCGGCGACGGCGTGATCCTGGCCGGCATGTTCAAGGGCTTCTATGACTTGCAGCAATTGGGCTGGATCGCGCGCCTGCCGCGCCTGGTGGCGGTGCAACCGGCGGGTGCCGACGCGCTGGTGACCGCGTGGGAGCGTGGCGAGGATGGCCACACGGCCATGCGCGCCGACGCGGCGTCCTGCGCCGATTCATTGGTCGTGCGCGCGCCGCGCAATGCCGTGCTGGCCTTGCGCGCCTTGCGCGCCTGTGACGGCTATGCCCTGCGCGTGACGGACGACGAGATTCTGGCCGCGTTGCGCGCCCTGCCGGGCGCAACCGGCGTGTTTGTCGAACCAGCCGCCGCGGCTGCCTATGCCGGCCTGCTGGCCGCGCGCACACACGGCCGGATCACTGCCGCTGACCGCGCCGTGCTGCTGCTGACGGGCAGCGGCTTCAAAGACATGGCCTCGGTCGAACGCGCGCTGGCGACCGCCGCACCGCGATAATTCTGCTCACCCACGGCACCGCGCACCATGGCCAACCACCCTACCGCGCCAGGCAACGCCACAGTGCTTCTCGGTCCGCTTGCGTAGACTTCGTCGGGCTTCCGCCGACTTTCGCTATTCATTCATGCCAAGTCGCTGTCCTGATCCTATCTGCCCCCACCGCTGTGCAGATCATGAGTTGTGGTTGTTCTGGTCCGGTGCTCCTCTCTCGTCACGCTATGATTTGAACGTATCCACCAATAAAAACCAGATGCATTTACCAAGCTCCAGTTCATTGAACAGGGCGACTGACAAATAAGCGGCAAGGAACACCAAGTAGAAAATCAGGAAAGGCTTTTCGTTTGCTGCGTCAAGTGTGCCGGCTCGTTTGAACTTTATGTAATGAAAAGGATAATTCACTGCCAGCAGGAACCCGAAAGCGCATACGGTAAATACCGCGCACACGAAAACACGCAGGAAGTCCTCAAACAGCGCCATGTCTTTTCCGTGCTCCATGATCACCCCGACATGGATGAATGCCTTTTTGTATTGCAGCGCATCCACTACCAATGCTATAATAAGTGTTTCTAGCAATGACCAGTACATTGTCACGAAAAACGGGGTCCTCGTTTTTCGCGAGACTGATCGGAACACAAGAACAAAAATACACACAAATACAGGCTGGACAAATAACAATGCCCCCAAACACAGCAATATCTGTACGGTCTCTGTGTCTGTTTGCATGATGCTCCTAAACCACAAATAGTGTCGCCATCGGTTTCCCGGACACGGACTTGCGTTAATTATGCTGTGTTCACTATAGCAAACCCCTCGCGGAATTACAACAGACTTTTGAGGTCGCGCCGGCGGCGAAAAAGTTGCAGCATCCACTAGCCGCACTGCGCATTGAATGTGAGAGCCGCGCTTCACGCCGGTTGTGGGACGGGATCCAGGCAACCTGACATCCCTGCCTGTGCCAGCGAGCTACAAAGCGATGACGGCGTCTTCATGGCGTTGCGACCCTCGCTACAGTTCAGCGCTACGCCGTGCTGTTTTGTTTGTGCGCGCTCAGCGCTTCTTCGCCGCGCGGCGGTTGAGCATCTTCTGCTGCGCGGCCTGCTCGCGCGCGGCGACTTGCCGGGTCACGGCAGTTGTCAGCGGCTTCTTGGCCGCGCGCCGTTGCAGTTCCTTTTGCGTCTTGGCCGGCAGCTTCTCATTGCCCCACACCGCCTTCATGCCGTGCAGATAGCGGAACGCCTCGCGCCAGCGATGAATTTCAAGCGCGCCAATGCCGGGCATGTTCTGCCGCTGGGCCGCCGGCGGCACTGCCGGCGCCGCCACGCAGGGCTGTTGATACCAATAGGCCACCGTCACGATGTCGGCCATCACGCAGTTGGCATGGCCGATTTCAATGCTGCCGCGCAGCGATTTGGCAAAGCGAATCGGATCCTCGAGATGAAAACGATAGACATGTGTGCGGCCCAGCCAGCCCGTCTGCCCGGTGTTGATCCGGCCATAGCCAAAATACGGATGTTGATACAACTCGCGCGGACACCAGGCGGTGTTGAAGTAATCTTCCGTGCCGGTGCCGTGCAGCGAGGGCGGCCAGGGCTCGCCGTCAATGAACCACATGTCATCGCCTTCGCCATACCACATCGGCGACGGTGACTCGACGTAATAATTGACGCCGACATAATGGCCGCGGCCGCGCGTGCTGAGAATCGGATGATTCTGCGCGTCGGTCAGGTTGGGCTCGACCGGCGAGTACAGCGCGGCCCACTCGTTCTCGACGCCTTGCGCGGGCAGATGCAGTGAGCGGCGCCAGCTGGCGTGGAAGCGGCCCAGGTCGGTGGGCAGCGCGGGCATGGTTTCATAATCAACATAATAGTAGAACGCGTCGCAACGCCCGCTGGATTCATTTTCAATCTCAATCCGCGCGCCGCTGGCAAACGGCATGGGGAAATAGCAATTCAAGGCCTTGCCAGCCTGCGGCGAGGCGCACAAGGGCAAACTGATGAAGTTATATTCTTCGCCCCAGCCCTGGCCGAAAAAGTCGCCGACGGGGCAGGCCACGGAAGGTTGCGTGTTGCCGTCCCAATAGATGCGCAGCACCATATTGCGGCGATACATCGGATCCTTGTGCGCGATCGTGAACCAGAGGTGGCGGATAACGCCGGCGCCGCTGATCTCGGCAATGGTGACCGTTTCGCCCGGTTCGATCGGGACACTGTCGGAGTTGCCGCCGGCGCGGTCGTAGCTGGATATGCGCCGCGTGCGCGCGCTGGTCAGGGTGGCGAGTTGGGAAAGTGGGCCATTCATAATAGTGAGTGTGAGTGGTGAAATGATGCAGGATTACGGAGAACGTTTGACACGGCGGCGCAGCATGCGCTGCTGCGCGGTTAGCTCGCGGGCCGCCGCCGCGCGGGCGCGCGCACTGCCCAATGATTTCTTGAAAAAGCGCCGTTCGAGCGCGCGCGTGATCGCCGGCGGCCAGTCTTCATGACCCCAGACCGCCTTGCCGTGCAGCTCGTTGAAGGCCCCGCGCCAGCGCTGCAGCTCATGCACGCCCAGCGCCGGCATGTTCTGCCGTTGCGCCACCGGTGGCAACTGCGGCACGGGCGCGCACGGCGTTTGATACCAATAGGCGACGGTCACCGTGTCGCTCTGCAGGCAATTGGCATGGCCGACTTCAATACTGCCGCGCAAGGATTTCTCAAAGCGGATCGGATCCTCGAGGTGAAACCGGTAGACATGCGTGCGGCCGAACCAGTCGGTCTCGCCATGGTTGATGCGCGGCGCGCCGAAATACAGGTGCGTGAATTGCTCTTTCGGGCCCCAGGCCGTGTTGAAATAATCTTCCGTCCCGGTGCCGTGCAACGACGGCGGCCATGGTTCGCCATCAATAAAAAACATGTCGTCGCCTTCACCATACCAGAGCGGCGTCGGGCTGTCCACATAATACTGCACACCGACATAATGGCCGCGGCCGTGCGTGTCAATAATCGGATGATTATACCGGTCGGTCACATTAAACGCGTGCTGGCCCATGCCCCATTCGAGTTGCGCGCCGGCGGCCGGCTGATGCAGCGAGCGCCGCCAGCAGGCATGGAACCGGCCGTCGGCACAGTCGCGTGGGTAACACTCTTCGTAATCAATGTAATAGTAGCAGGCGGCGCATGCCTGTGCGGATTGATTCTCCACTTCTATCCGCGCGCCGCGCGCAAACGGCATTGGGAAATAGCTGACGAGCGCATGCCCGCCTTTCGGTGCGGCACAGACCGGCAGCGCCACATAATTGTAGCATTCGCCCCAGCCTTGGCCGAAAAAGTCGCCGACCGGACATGCCACCGACGGTTCGGCACAGCCATCCCAGTAGATGCGCAGCACCATATTGCGGCGATACATCGGATCGGGATGATCGAAGGTAAACCACAGGTGGCGGATGACGCCGGCGCCGGCAATATCGGCCAGCGTCACCGTGGCGCCCGGCGCAATCTTGATGCAGTCGGCATTGCCGCCGCTGCGTTCATAGCTTGAAATCCGCCGGCTGCGGGCCGCGCTAATGCGCGGCAGTGTGCTCAGTGGGCCAGCCATGGGTCACATCTCCGCGATTAGCCTTGGGGGCCGTGACAATGCCGCAGCGGCGGGCCGATGTAAATCTGGCGCGGCCGTGCAATCTTGCGCTGCGCGTCACGCAACATTTCGTTCCAATGCGCAATCCAGCCTGGCAGGCGTCCCAGCGCGAACATCACCGTAAACATGTTCTCGGGAATGCCGAGCGCATGGTAGATAATGCCGCTGTAGAAGTCAACATTGGGGTACAAATGTTTGCTGACAAAGTAGTCATCCGCCAGCGCCTTCTGCTCGAGTTCAACGGCAATGTCCAGCAGTTGATCGCGCACCTGCAGTTTCTTGAGAATAGTGTCGCAGGCCTTCTTGATGATGCGCGCACGGGGATCGTAGGTCTTGTAAATGCGATGACCAAAGCCCATCAAGCGGAACGGATCGTTCTTGTCCTTGGCGCGGCGAATGACCGTGTCGATCGATTCATTACTGGCACGGATGGCGCGCAGCATGTGGATCACTTCCTGATTGGCGCCGCCGTGCAGCGGGCCGGACAAGGCGCTGATCCCGGCCGAAATCGTGGCGTACAAGTTGACCTGCGCGCTGCCGATCACGCGCACGGTTGTGGTCGAGCAATTTTGCTCATGGTCCGCGTGCAGCACCAGCAAGAGGTTCAGCACATCCACGATGTCCTGGTCGACGGCATAAGGTTTGACCGGCGAGTGGAACATCATGTTCAGAAAATTGGCGCAATACGACAGGTCGTGACACGGATAGACCATCGGCTCGCCGATCGATTTTTTGTAGGCGAAGGCCGCCAGAGTGCGCACCATCGAGATCAGGCGGGTCGCGCTCGAATCAATGTCCTCCTGCAGCGACAGCAGGTCGACATTGGGATAGAAGGTCGCCAGCGCATTGATCATGGTCGAGAGAATGTGCATCGGATGCGCGCCGCGCGGGAAGCCGTCGAAAAAATGCACCATGTCCTCATGCACCAAGGAATGCTCGGTCAATTTGCGCGAGAAGAGCGCGCGCTGCTCCGTGGTGGGAAATTCGCCGTGCAACAGCAGATAGGTGGTCTCGACAAACGTGTACGTGCCGGCGATTTCCTCAATCGGATAGCCGCGATAGCGCAGAATGCCACGCTCGCCGTCAATGTAGGTGATCGCGCTATGACACGCGGCGGTGTTGAGGTATGAATTATCATACGTCACCAGCCCGGTCTCGCGCCGCAAGCTGCTGATATCAACGGCTGTTTCGCCTTCCGTGCCGGTAACGACCGGGAAGGTGTATGTCTTGCCGTTATAGATCAAATCTGCATGGTCAGTACTCATGGGTGCCTCGCGGCTGGTCCGTCAATACAAAATGCTGCATGGGTTAGTTATAGTAGCGAAAACGGGCGCGTAACGCAAGCGATTGCCCGCACGGCCCGGAATTGCTACAATCTTCATGCGTTCATAACCAAACTCGCGGAGAAACTATGGCGACCACCGACAGCACCCAACAGCACGAGGCGATGTTTCTGCAATTTGTCTTGAGTCTGCTGCAATCCGGCATGATGCAGTTGGGCAAAGTGATGAATCCAATGACCAAAACAATTGAAAAGGACCTGCCAGGCGTCCAAGGCACGATCGAGCTGCTGACCATGTTGCGCGAGAAAACCCGCAACAATCTGAGCAAGGCCGAGGCGGACGTGCTGGGCAGCGCGATCTCGTCACTGCAGTTGAACTATGTCGACGAGATGAACGCGGCCAAGATCGCACCGGCAGCCGGCGCGAAAGATAAGAAGGCGTAATGACGCGCCGCATTTTTCATTGGCTGCTTGGAGTCCCGCCAGCGGCGGGATTATTGGTCGAGTATCAACGGCAATGACAAATGAACAATGAGCGTTGATCAATGGCCAATAATCTATCAGCAGGCACCATGTCCCCTCCCCGAATAATCCGTACGCCGCGCGCGATGCAGCAACTGGCGCTGCGCTGGCGGGCGCAGGGCCTGCGCATCGCCGTCGTGCCGACGATGGGCGCGTTGCACGACGGGCATGTGGCGCTGTTGCGCGCCGCGCGGC
>Ga0172375_10010954_pt1 | contig 11648 bp, 13 predicted proteins | sample LakKiv1m_FD_114537 | JGI IMG/M metagenome (GOLD analysis project Ga0172375, IMG submission 114537) | Freshwater microbial communities from Kabuno Bay, South-Kivu, Congo - kab_092012_11.1m | ecosystem: Environmental > Aquatic > Freshwater > Lake | place: Democratic Republic of the Congo... | reverse complement strand
CAAACACCATAGCAATCAATCTCGTCGTTTTATTTTTTTGGTTTTCTACCATAAGACTATTGAATTAAGATATATAAAAGAAGAATTTAAATAGTTATCAAAAAGAATACGACGTTTAACGAAATAAATGGAATGTAGGACGAAGTTGTTTAGTGGTAAAAGATACATTTATATATATTTTCATACATAATAGAAAATATGGCACCAACTACATTAACTCTTACAAGAATGGAATTTGCTGGAAATAAGGAAACCCCGGTTAGAAACTTTTTCAAGAGGATGGGGGATAAACTTTTGTTTGTTCCAAAAAATCCAAAGGAAGAATATCCTAAAGAATTGACGCATAAGCTTGAAAGGCTGAAAGATAGCGCAGATGAACTAAAAAGAGGCATAGTAAGAAATTTAGAAGTTGCAACGCTTGATTATAGAGGAAAAAATATCGATCCATATCGTGGCATTGAAGGTTGCACTACTTCAGAGGTCGTAGATCCAGACAGATCGATACCAAAAAGAATCGCTTTTGCAATTGGAGCTAGAGCTATCTCAGTGATACCTAGTGCGATGGTGGCATTTATGCCTCAATTCTTCGGGGCGATAATGGCTCCAGTCCTATTGATAGGTCTAGGGATAAACAAACTTCAGCAATTAAGGACAGAACTAAAGATTGCAAAGGTTGCTGAGCAAGAACAAAAATAGAAAAAGGAATAAAAAAAGAAAAACTACGCCTACTTTCTTGCAAGCGTATATATCGACTTAAGCGCCACGATCACTGCTGCAGGAGCAACGAACGAAGTCAATGCGCCTACGAATCCAGAAACTGCATTCTGAACTGCATCACCAAGCAAAGTAAATGCTGAACTGAATGATGCGATTGCACTTGCCGAAGCAAGCAAAACTAATGCTGCGATTAAGAATGAGTCAATTTCTTTATCCCTTATGTTCATTATTCCAACAACCAAACCAAGCACTGCCAATATGGCCAATAGTACTCCAAGATTAGGCTGAACCATCGGGTTTGTAGCAAAAACACCGACTAGCAATGCAATTACTACACCTGCAATAAACGCGTATTCTCCATATTTCTCATCCATGTAATATCACCTGTTGAATGGTTAGACGATACGACTATTTAAAAGATTAACGATTAGGCATACGTCATGAGACGAATCAGTTATATCTTGAGCCAAATAAAAATTCGGCTCAATCTATACACAACTATCTGGATAAACTATAAAACACAAATTGACATTAATTAGTTGATTCAGTATAATACCCAAAAACAGATTTTGCCAAAGCTAATTTAATTGATGGCATAAATCCATTTGCATTGACAAGTATCTCTCCTTTTTTCATATACTGAATAAACGTTTGAACCTGATCCTTTGATTTTGAAAGAGCAACTGCAGCATCATAGCTCACATAAATTTCATAGTTTGCAGAACTTTTCCCGCATTTTAAACTAGTTATTGCTCTATTTCCAATTTTTCCGCTTACCTTTATATCTTGTGTCAGGGAATTCGCAGGAACTGAAAGGCTTAATGTTTCTCCGTAAAAATAAGAAGAAACTGACGAAGGAATGGCAAGTTTATTTCCGAATTTTTTGACAATAGAATCGCAGGAAAGAGGATCTGCTGGAAAAACAGTGCCAAACATCAGAAGAATCACAAACAGTGATAACAGGTATTTCATAAACTAGATTATAGCCCTCCATTTATAAAGTTTTTTCACGAATTTCGAAATATGGATCTTCCGCCGATTGGAGTAGATGAAAAAAACCCGATACTTAAAAGAAACAAATCCAGTACTGGAATAAAAGAATTAGATATAATGCTGGAAGGAGGGTATTCCAACCCAGGGTTGGTAATGGTGCTTGGACCGACTGGAAATGAAAAAACAGGTTTTGCATTTCAATTTGCAGAAGCAGGAGCAAAAAAGGGGGAAAACGTTTATTATATAGCTGCAGATTTAAGTCCTGACGACATCATCAACAAGGCTGTGGCAGTTGGCGTAAACCTGAAGCAAAAAGAAATCAGATTTTTAGACTGTTATACTTCTACGCTTGGAACCAAAACTGAAGTGAGCAAGGAATATGTTTCAATACCTGGCCCTTCTGCACTGAACGATTTGTCACTTGCAATCAATGAGGCGATAAAAGAAAGCGCAGGGAAAAAAATGATAGTGATATTCCATTCGCTTTCTTCGTTTGTATTATATAATCCAAAGGAATCAATACTCAAATTCATCCAGGTTATTGGCGGAAGGCTGAAAAATGCTGATGCAACAGTATTGATGCTTATTGAAGACGGGATGCATGAAAAACAACTGCTTTCTTCAATAGAGCATTCAATGGATGAAAGATTCATTATTCATGATAAAGGCGGGTCTTTTGAACTTGAGATTCCTGAAATTCCAATCTCGGTTCCAATCAAAATTAGCGCTAGTGGGATAACAATACAATAAACTCATGGGTAATTCTTATGGATGAACAAAAAAAGAAAACGGTTGAAGATCTTCTTAATAGCCTAAAAGGAAAAGGAGTTGAAACTGCGCTGATAAGAAAAGATGGGGTACTTATTCATTCCACCATTACACTTGATGAAACTGCACCTACGATTATTTCCTCTCTTGCAAATATAACTGATGAATTGATGAAACAGTCTTCTGATTCCCAAAAAGAAATCGAGATTACCCTGGATAACATCTATTTTTTCATGATTCCGATAAAGGAATACATATTATGCAGCCCTGTGGCTGACAGGGAATTGAAAAAAGAAGTAAGGGGGTTGGCTGAAAAATTGAAGGCAACGATCTAATTTTTCTTCGTTTTTTCAACCATTGATTTATCCACTTCACTTGGGCCTGCAGCGTATTTTGGGGAAAGTAATTTGTCCAATTCTTCTTTAGTTAGAAGCTTCTTTTCCAACACTATTTCCCGCAGACCTATTCCTCGTTTATATGCCTCAGTAACTAGTTTTGAAACTGTTGAATAACCTAAATAAGGATTCAACGCAGTTGCGAAAGCAAATGAAGATTCGAGATTCTTTTTCACTGCTACCCCGTCCACTTTGACATTTGCAATGCATTTTTCATTGAACATCCTTGAGCAGTTTGTTAGAAGTTTTGTTGACTGGATTAGATTATGCGCAATCAAAGGAGCAAAGAAATTCAACTGCAATTGACTTCCATTTACTCCTAATTCCACTGCTCGGTCATTACCCATTACTTGGAAGCAAACTTGGTTCACTGCTTCTGGGACAGATGGATTTATTTTTCCAGGCATTATTGAAGAGCCGGGCTCTATTTCTGGCAATAATATTTCTGCTATGGCTGTTTTTGGTCCTGAGGAGAGCAAGCGCAAGTCATTCGCGATACGATTTAATGTTGATGCGTAACATCTCAATGCTCCTGAGAATTCCAGGAAACAATTCATGCCTGAGGTAGTTTCAATTGAATCTTCTGCTACGGTTAATGGAAGACCAGTGTTCTTTTTTAATGCTGAAACTATTTTTTCCTTGAATTTTGGATGTGCGGTTATACCTGTTCCTACCGCAGTTCCTCCAATTCCAAGTTGTGAAAGTGAATTTGAAGCGCGTTCCAGTTGTTCTCTGTCCTTCTTTACTGAAACTGCATAAGCTGCGAATATTTGTCCATATGAAATAGGAACTGCATCCTGCAAATGCGTTCTTCCGCAAGAGAGCAACTCTTTGTATTCCGTAGCCTTCTTGGACAATGCTTTTTCCAAAGATTTCATTTCTCCAAACAATGGCTTTGACAGCAATAAACAAGCAAGACGGGAAGCGGTTGGGACAACGTCGTTTGAGCTTTGTGCCATGTTTACATTGTTGTTTGGATGGATAACCAAGTAGTCCCCTTTTTTCCCATTCAGAAGCTCGATCGCACGGTTTGCAATTACCTCATTTACATTCATGTGTAATGGCGTACCCGCACCTGCCTGAAACGCGTCTAAGATGAATTCCTTGTCCAGTTTTCCTGAGATTATTTCTTCTGCGGATTTTACAATTGCGTCTGCTTTCTTTCCGTCCAGTGTTCCTAATTCCTTATTCGCTTCTGCTGCTGATTTTTTGATTAATGCGACTGCCTTGATAAGTTCAAGCGCAACAAGCTGGCCGCTGAGTTTGAATGTTCCTGCAGCCCTGACAGTGAATCCACCATAATAAGCATTATCTGGTACTTCTACCTTACCTAGGAAATCTTCTTCTATGCGTGACATAAGTATGAACTTAAACTGTAAAAATTAAAAATAGAGGATAAAGGCTACTAACCTTGAGTATTTTTTGGTGGGGTCGGTTTTTTCTCAAACAATTTTTTAAGTTCCGCTCCCGTATCGCCCAACTCTGAGAAAGGAATTTTTGTGATCTCCTTTCCAGACAATAAACCTGCAAGTTTGCTTTCGGGTAACGTTGAGGGATTTTCTGACCCAATATTCCTATTAGTCAAATATCTTCCCATTTCATCATCTGCGGGAAGCATTCTTGAAGAACCAAAAGGCATAGAAATCCCTGGGTTTGGATCTGAAAGGGGAATGGTAATAGGAATTTCAGGAATTTCTTTTGTGTTTGGCAATAAACCTTTTCCAAAAGGTTTGAAATGATTAAGAGTTTCACGTGAAATAACAGGTGGCCAATTGAATACCTGAGAAGATGCTGGACCAAATCCTTCAAAAAAGTTAATAGACGGTTTCCAAGGGTTATTTTTAATAATTAATTCATTAAATCCAGTCTTAAGAAGGTGAAGTGCTTCAAGTGCATCCGCATGCTTTCCAAAACCAGGAACAGACCTGAGGAATGCAATTGCCTGCCAAAGCTTTGTTTCTAATTCTTGTTTAGGCAGTTGTTTCAATGCAGTTCTTGAAGGAGAATCATCTCCTGAAAAATAGTTCTTAAATATATTATAAGTCATGTCAGCAGTTCTTCTAGCTGCTCTTCCATCTCCACCTTTTAATCTTTCAAAAGCTAAAGTTACCATAGTTTCACGTAGATATATTATGATATGAACAGTTTATAAATGTTTATTTTAGTGGGTTTTAGCGTATATTGATTTAGGCACTTCCCATAACGCTTCGCTATTGCCATGGAACGGCTTGAAATCAGTCAGCCTTGTGAAACCAAGACGGACGTAATATTCTTCTACTTCCGGAACACAGGTAAACACCACCCTCTCGGATTTCATTTTTTTAGCATTTTTCAAATGGTGGGCTATCAGCAATTTCCCATATCCTTTTGATTGGTTTTCTTTTCCAACAGCTAAACTTCGGAGATAATATATCTTTCCGTTCTGAGAATTAACTTCCTTATCAGTCTTATCAATCGCCTCTAAAGAATTTGCATTGCTGAGAAGAAGTGCTGTTGAAAAAGCAACTATTTTTCCGTCAACCAGCAGAACAAAAAATCCTTTACCGAAAAGCTTCATCCTGTCTGCCAATACCTCTCTTGAAGCCTGACGATTTTGAGGAAATGCGCTTAATTCTATGTTATATAATTCATCTAAATCAGCAAATGTTGCCATTCTAATGAATAACCCAGACACATTATCACAACTCACTTCTTCCCGAGAAGTACAAACTGGGCAAGCATCGCCTCAATCTGGATTCGTTCATTTGCTCCTTCAACCAAACGGAAGTTATATTCCCCAACCCTGTCAATTAACACTGCTTTTCTCTCTTCTGGAATCTCCAAATTAACTATTTCCCTATAAACCTGAAGAAGAATATCTTCCCCGCTTAGCCCGTAATTAATTACCAGCTTATCAAGGTTTTCCCTTGCTTTGGCGAAGTTTCCGTTTATTGCAAGCTCAACCATATCTTTGACCTCTTTAGGCTTTGCACGGCTGTTTATCTTGTATATCAAATCAGAATCTATTTTTTTGGAATGGAAAGAAGCGCCCTGAAGAACGTTCAATGCTCTGCGCATATCTCCTTCTGAAACGTAGACAACTGCTTTTTTTGCTTCATCATCAAGAGATAACCCTTCGTGCTTTGCAACCTTATCAATCATCTTGTAAACGTCGGCTTCGTTCAACGGCATGAATCTAAACACAGCACACCTGCTTTGGATTGGCTCTATTATCTTGGATGAATAATTGCATGATAATATGAAACGGGTAACGCTTGAATTTGATTCCATTGTCCTTCTCATTGCATGCTGTGCATCGCTAGTCAATGCATCTGCTTCGTCTAGAAATATTAGTTTAAATGGAACTCCACCCAAAGAAACGCATCTTGCAAAATCCTTTATTTTTCCTCGTACAACATCTATTCCTCTGTCATCGCTTGCATTAAGCTCAAGCACGTTTCCTTCAAAGTTTTTACCAAACAAATCATGCGCAAGCGCAAGCGCTGCAGTCGTTTTCCCTACTCCAGGAGAACCAGCGAATAATAGATTGGGCATATTCTTTGATTTGACAAAAGCCTTGAGCCCTTTTACAGATTCCTCCTGCCCAAAAACATCGTCTAATGAATGTGGCCGGTATTTCTCTGTCCATGGCAATAAATCTTCGTTGGGAGTTTTAGCAGAATCCATAATTACACCAATTGTTGATTAAGAGCGCGGACATTTAAATGGTTTGCCAATGATCATCCAACTGGCGTATTATTTAAACTTTATGAAACAGATATTCCCAGGTGTAACTATGGATAAAGTAGCAACAGGTATCGCAGGATTAGATGAAATGTTAAACGGAGGAATTCCGGCAAAGAGACACGTAGCGTTATATGGTGGCCCGGGTTGCGGTAAAACTTCATTTGGTTTTGAATATATTTACAAAGGAGCAAAGGCAGGAGAAAACGGATTATATATCTCGTTGGAAGAAACCGAAGACGACATAATAGAAAACATGAGAAATACTTTCCCATTATTCAATGACATACCAGACTTGGTAAAAGAAAAGAAAATGCTGGTAGTAAAGCCTGACAAGATAGACATGGAAGGGATAGCTGAAACAATAGAAAACAAAATAGCAAAACAAGACGTTAAGAGAGTAGTGATTGACTCATTGACGATGGTGCGCCTTTCGTTTAGCAAGGAAATGGAATACAGGCAAACCTTGTTTGAATTCTTCTCATTGCTTAGGAATATGGATTGTACTTCGCTGGCTACCTTGGAGGCAACAACGTCCAAGAAAGACGAGATAATATATGACATTGAACATTTCGTAATGGACGGAATTATTAACCTATATAATTTAGACCGGGGAGACCGCCGTATCCGCGCATTGGAAATCTTCAAGATGAGAGGCACGGACCATTCGCGGGACCTGGTTCCGTTCAAAGTAACTCCTTCAGGAATAAAAGTGTATGTCGGAGAAAAGGTATTCTGAGGGGAAGAAATGCAAGAAACAAAGCAGATACTATTCGCAATCCTTTCTTCTTCACTTGTAATTCTGGGACTGGGATTTTTAAACATCTTTGGTGTAACATTATTACACATACCTGTACTTTTAGCGGCAGCCCTTATTGGATTGTTAATAATCACATTGGGGGGGAAAAATGCTCCGGTATACGTGCTTGTGGCCGCACTTGCTGGATTTGCAGGTGCAGTAGTTCTAAGGGAAAACGTAAATGCAGGAACACTTACTTCTCCAGCATTGATGATTGCGTTTTCAGTTGCGCTTCCGGCCATAATGCTATGGCTCAGGGAAAAGATGTTTAAGAATTAAAAGAAAAGGGTTGATTCTAATGTACGACTTCAGGACTGTAGAAAAGGATATGCTAGCCTATTGGGAAAAGCACAAGATATATGAAAAGTGCAAGGAAAAAAACAAGGAAAACGAAACGTTTTATTTTTGCGACGGGCCGCCGTATGCCACGGGACAAATCCACCCAGGAACGGCCTGGAACAAGGCAATAAAGGATTCCGTCTGCCGTTATTGGAGAATGAGGGGAAGAAACGTCCGAGCACAGGCGGGATATGACACCCACGGATTGCCAATTGAAGTCAAAGTAGAACAGGAAATAGGCATAAAGAACAAGAATGAGATTGAAATATATGGGATAAACAAATTCGTAAACAAATGCAGGGATTTTGCCACGAGATATATTGAAATAATGGGAAACCAGTTCCAAAGCGTCGGAGTCTGGATGGATTTTGACAATCCTTATATTACTTACAAAAATGAATTCATTGATTCGTCTTGGAAAACGTTGAAAATGGCCTGGGAGCAGGGATTAATGCATGAAGGAATTTATGTTCTTCCATACTGCTACCGATGCGAAACAACTATGGCCAATTATGAATTGGAATACGGAGACGAAACAGATCCAAGCATTTACGTCAAGTTCAAAGTGAAAGATAGCGTTAACGAATACTTAGTTATCTGGACAACTACTCCCTGGACATTGGTAAGCAACATGGCAGTTATGGCCCATCCAACTTTGCAGTACGTTAAAGCGCAGGTTGATGATGAAGTTTGGATACTTGCAAAAGAAAGATTAGAGCATGTGCTAACTCTTACTGGAAAAAGCGCAACTGTTCATGAGGAAATGAGCGGAAAGAAGCTTGAGGGAAAAAAATATAACCATCCATTCCAGGATAAAATAGCAAAGGAATATGACAGGAAAATAGTCCTAAGCGACGAATACGTTACATTAGAAGAAGGAAGCGGTTTAGTCCACTGCGCCCCTGGCCATGGTCCTGAAGATTTCATAATCGGAAAACGCTTTGGTATAGAAGCATTTTCTCCTGTAGATGGGCATGGAAATTATACTGAAGAAGCAGGAATATATAAAGGGATGAATGTAAGGCAGGCAAACCCGGAAATAATAAAAGAACTCAAATCAAACGGCTTGTTATTGAAAGAATCAAGGATAAAACACAGGTATCCACACTGCTGGAGATGCAAAACTCCATTGATATTCCTAACTACAAAGCAATGGTTCATTACGATTTCAAAAGTAAGGGAAAGGATGCTTGATGAGATAAAGAATGTAGAATGGCATCCTGATTTCGTACAAGAACGATTTACTGAATTCGTAAACGGGTCGCCAGACTGGTGCATTTCCCGTCAGAGATACTGGGGAATTCCGTTGCCAATCTGGAAATGTAATTCTTGCGACAAGATAAAGGTAATAGGCTCAAAAGAAGAGCTTCCTGATAAACTGAACGACCTTCACAGGCCGCACATAGATAAAATAGAATTGAAATGCGATTGCAAATCATCCATGAAAAGAATACCTGACGTATTAGACGTGTGGTTTGATTCTGGAAATGCGGTTTGGGCTTCGTTAAGCAAAGAAGACGCTAAGAAATATGGGGAACGAACGGATTTGATAATTGAAGGCCAGGATCAGATAAGAGGATGGTTTTATTCATTGATGGGCTCAGGAATAGTCAGGTATAACACAAGCCCGTATAAACGATTATTAATGCATGGATTTTTCGTAGATGAAAAAGGGGAAAAAATGAGCAAATCCCTTGGAAACTTCGTTCCGTTAGAACAGATACTTGAGAAATACGGAGCAGATTCATTCCGTCTCTGGGGTTTGAGCGGAACAATCTGGGAAGAATTGCGATTCAACTGGACAGAATTAAAGGAAGCAAACGCGGATTTGAATATTGTATTCAATATTTACATATTCCTTGAAAGATTTTACCCTTCTAAAAAAGTTGAAAAGGCAAATCTTGAACCAGAAGATAGATGGCTTATTTCAAGGACAAATACTGTAATGAAAGAATATCATGAATCAATGGAAAAATACGAATTGAACCGAGCCGTAAAATTAGTAAGGCAATTCATAGTTGAAGACATAAGCAGATGGTATTTGAAAGTAGCAAAAGGAAGAATATCTTCAGAGGCAAATGCGAATGGAGCATTATATACTATTTATTATGCGTCGCTTGCTGCAATAAAAATGCTTGCCCCTATTTCTCCATTCATTACTGAATTTGTTTATGGAAAATTCTTCAAGAAATATGAGAAAAACGATTCAGTATTCATGGAATTGCTTGACAAGGCAGAAGAAGGAGAAGCAGATAGGCTACTTGAAAAGCAGATGAACGTAATCAAGGAAATTTGCTCAATTGCTTTAACCGTACGACAAGATGCAAAGGTAAAAGTAAGATGGCCATTGCGAACACTTTACATAGAAACAACCTCTCATGAAGTCGAAGATGCGGTTAACGCGCTTTCTCCAATAATTGCACGAGTTGTGAATGTAAAGGAAGTAAAAACCCTTGAGAAAGTTCCTGAAGGAAAGATATTCAAAAAAGAATTTTCTGCTGGAAACGTTTGCCTGAATGCGGAAATAGATCAGGAACTCTACGAAGAAGCGATAATAAACGAAGTCAAACGCAGAGTTCAGATGCTCAGGAAAGAGGAAGAGCTTGTTGAGAAAGACAAGATTACCGTGTTCGTCTCATCTGAAAAGGAAATAGAAACTATCGTGGAGAAAAACACGGATAAGATTAAAAACGATGTAAATGCTGAATCAGTCAAAATAGGGGAAAACAAGAAATCAAAGGATTTCGACATTGATGGACGTATCATAAAGATTGGAATCCAGAAAAAGAAGAAGGATTAGAAAAAAACTCAAAACATAAAAGAACGGGGAACTACGCCGATTTATATGTAGTTCTAGTTCTCATGTTGCTCCAGCAGCTCTTGCAGATGTAAATTGTTTTTACTCGTTCTAATTTTTTAGAACTTTTTACGCAACCATAGCAAAGGGATTTTTTGCAATATGTGCAATTCTGCACCTTGGCAGTTTGTTTGCCGCACCTTCCACATGTCATTATAGTCATATAATCACTCAAATAAATCTAAGCATTAAGCAGATTAGAGATGTGGAGCATTACCTTTTTAAACTTAGTAGAGCAGGTACCAATAAAACACGGATATTTAATAGTTTCTGGGTGAAATAAAATAATGAAAGGACAGTCTGCAGTGGAATATGTGACCACCTACGGTTGGGCAATACTTTTCCTAGTGATAGTCATCGGTGCAATATTAGGAAGCGGAATTCTAACTCCGTCTTATTTTATGTCTGAGGAATGCTATCTTGGGCCAAATCTTCCCTGCGCTTTCCAGTTATATAAAAATGGAGACGACACAAATATTGCTCTCGGAGTTTCAAACGGGTTCCCATATAAAGTGCAGATAACGAAATTCGAAATAACTGCTTCGGATAACGGCGAGGCATACACAAACGCTGCAGAAATTGAAAACATTGTGATTCCTTCAGGGGACAAGAAGGATTTCACCGCAGTGCTGTCAGGATATTCTTCATCAGTGAATTCCATGAAAAGATTCAGCGTTAACATTGAATATGTCTCATGCGCGCCTGAAGTGAATCCTAAATGCAAAGACGATCCTGCATTAAGCCACACGATAAGCGGAAGAATAATAGGAAGAGTTGTTGAAGGAAAAGTACAATAAATTAAAACTCAATTTTAAACTCCCCTTCTTTTATTTCAACGTCTTTTATCTTTGCAACTGCCTTCAGCTCTGGAATTAGTTCCTTAGCAAACGGCTTTGACAAAGTAACCGTTAGCTTTTCCATCTCTGCATTCTGGGCAAGCTTGTTCTTTGCCTTGTATTGGCGGATTTCAGAGATGACAGCATGGAATTGTTCAAGCGCCAGGATTGAGTTTTCATCTATTTCTCCTGGTTCTGGCCAAGCAGACAGATGAATACTT
>Ga0172375_10010953_pt1 | contig 11648 bp, 9 predicted proteins | sample LakKiv1m_FD_114537 | JGI IMG/M metagenome (GOLD analysis project Ga0172375, IMG submission 114537) | Freshwater microbial communities from Kabuno Bay, South-Kivu, Congo - kab_092012_11.1m | ecosystem: Environmental > Aquatic > Freshwater > Lake | place: Democratic Republic of the Congo... | reverse complement strand
TTTTAAAAATTTGACATGAATAAAAAGACTATAATAGAAATTGTACTGAGAGTGGCTATATTCGCGATATTTGCATGGATAAACCAACCATCTGAGGAAGAATTAGCTAAAGCCAAAAAGCAACGCGACTCTATTGAGCTTGTAATAAACGACTCATTAAAAAAAGTTGCATCACAGCAAGCTAATGCCCAAAACACTGTTGCAACACTAAACTCAGCCGACTCTGTAAAAACATTACCCGATTCCGTAATTGAGAAAAAAAATCAGGAACAATTCGGAAATTTTGCAAATGCGGCTAATGGGGTTCAAAAGTTTATTACCTTAGAAAACAATAAAATAAAAGTTAAATTTTCGACTTTAGGTGGCAAACCTTACTCGGTAGAATTAAAGGAATATAAAACATACGATACCTTACCATTAATTTTATTTGATGGCGATTCGTCGGTTTTTGGATTGAATTTCTTTTCAGAGAATAAAAGCATTTCAACAAATAATTTATATTTCGAACCTATTGTAAAAGACACCGTTTTAAATGCCTCAAAAGCTTCGCAAAGAGTGCTAATGAAATTAAACGCAGGTGACGGCAAATATCTTGAATTTGTATATGACCTTAGTCCAAATTCGTATAAAATGAATTTTAGGATAAACACTGTAGGTTTTGATAAAATAATTACTAATAACGCTAATTATTATACATTAAATTGGGAAACTTATGTTCGTCAACAAGAGAAGGGACGCGACTTTGAAAATAACTACACTACAGTTTATTATAAATTTATTGACGATGAAGTAGATTATCTGTCGGAAACCAGCGACGACAAAAAAGACTTACGTACAAAAGTAAAGTGGGTGGCATTTAAACAACAGTTTTTTAGTTCAGTATTAATGGCAAACGACGCATTCTTAAACGCTTATGTGAGTACAAACAAATATATTGGCAGCAAAAACCGAATTTTAAAAACTTTTAAATCGGAAATGACAATTCCATTCGACCGTAAAAACTCAGAGTCGAAAGATTTTACTTTTTATTTTGGTCCAAATCATTTTAACACCCTTACTGCACAAGAAATTCCAAACCTCGAAAAATTAGTGCCACTTGGTTGGGGCATTTTTGGATGGATAAATAGGTTTGCTGTTATTCCGATTTTTAACTTTTTAGGAAAATTTATTTCAAGCTATGGCTTAATAATTTTATTGCTTACTTTAATAATTAAACTTGTATTATTTCCGCTTACTTATAAGTCGTATTTATCAACGGCAAAAATGAAAGTATTAAAACCTCAAGTTGATGAAATTAATGCAAAAATTCCGAAAGACAAACCATTAGAACGCCAACAGGCAACTATGGCACTTTACAAAAAAGTAGGTGTAAGCCCGTTAGGCGGATGCTTGCCAATGCTTTTACAAATGCCAATTTTATTTGCCATGTTTAAGTTTTTCCCTGCTTCAATAGAGCTAAGGCAAAAGAGTTTTTTGTGGGCAACCGACTTGTCGTCTTATGATTCAATCTGGGATTTTGGTTATAACATTCCGTTTTATGGCGACCACATGAGCTTATTTTGTTTACTTATGACTGCAAGCACAATAATATACACATATCAGCAAAATAAAATGAATCCGCAAAGCACAAGTGTTCCGGGCATGAAAGTTATGATGTATTTAATGCCTGTAATGTTTTTGTTTATTTTTAACAGTTACGCTTCGGGATTAAGCTATTATTATTTACTTGCAAACTTGTTTACATTTGCTCAAATGTACTTTATACGCCGCTTTGTTGACGAAAAAGCCATATTAGCTAAATTAAACGAAAACAAAAAAAATCCGGTTAAAAAAAGTAAATTTCAAGAACGACTAGAACTAATGGCAAAACAACGCCAATTAAGAAAAAAATAATTCGTTTTAGACAAATTTTTTTACAATTATTTTACCTTTGGTAAAAATTTTAATTTGTTATGGGCTTTTGGAAAGGTTTTGGAATAGGAATTGGAACTTTTTTTAAGGCAATTGGGTTTGTGTTTTCGAAAGGGTTGTGGTGGTCCTTACTTTTTCCAATAGCCATTAATGTTTTGTTTATTTGGGGTGGAAGCGAACTAATTACTTTGCTTTCGTTTAAAATAGAAAACTTTATTTTAAGTCAGATAAGTATAAATTCTCAGGAATGGTACTCGGACATTGTAAAGGGGTTAATAACCGGTTCGGTTTGGCTAATTTTAAAAATATTATTTTTTTCGATTTTTGTTTATTTTGGTGGCTATATAATTTTAGCAGTAATGTCGCCGGTTTTTTCCTATTTATCAGAAAAAACCGAAAAAATTATTACAGGTAAAACCTACCCATTTAGCGGTCAGCAATTAATGAGAGATGTAGTGCGTGGAATATTAATAACATTGCGAAATATGTTTTACGAGTTATTAATTATTTTAATAATATTTTTATCGTCATTTATTCCGGTGTTGGGTTGGGTTTTTACAATATTTGGTTCAATAATATTATTTTTTGTGTCGTCATATTTTTACGGATTTTCTTTTATAGATTACACATCTGAACGAAGAAAACTAAACATAAAACAAAGTGTAAAATTTGTACGCAAAAATAAAGGTTTAGCATTATCGAGCGGATTGATCTTTGCTTTAGCAATGTTAATTCCCTTTTGCGGAACTTTAATTGCTCCTTTTGTGAGCATCTTTTCGGTTGTAGGAACAACAATTGCAATTTTAAAAATTAAACAAAATGATTAGAATTTCGGCAGTGTCATATTTAAACACCCTACCATTTATTTACGGTATCGAAAATGCAGGTTTTTTAAAGCCCGAAGAGTATATTCTTTCGCGTGAAATTCCTTCAGAATGTGCTAAAAAAATTGAAAATAATGAAGCCGATTTAGTGCTAATGCCAGTTGCAGTACTTGCAAAACATAATTATAATATTGTTTCAGATTATTGTATTGGGGCTAATAAATCGGTTTTGTCGGTACTCCTTGTTTCGCAATGCAGTATTGATAACATTACAGATGTATTGCTCGATTATCAATCAAAAACTTCAGTTAACTTAATAAAAGTACTTGCTAAATTTTATTGGAACAAAAACTTTAATTGGATTGATGCAAAAAAAAATTACGAAAATAAAATAGTTAATACAACTGCAGGTGTAATAATAGGCGATAGAGCTTTGGAGCTTTCTGATAATTATAAATATAAATATGATTTAGCTACCGAATGGAACAAATTTACAGGTTTGCCATTCGTTTTTGCTTGCTGGGTAACAAATAAAAATCTCGACAAAACTTTTCTAAGCAATTTTAACAAATCGCTAAATTGGGGAATTAAAAATATAAATAACATAAAACCCCATTACAATCGCTTAACAGACGACTTTGTAAAAAATTACTTTAAAAATAATATTGAATATAAGTTATCAGAAAAAATGCACGAAGCCATTGCATTGTTTATTAAACACTTACAAGAAGTTTAAAAAAATTCATAAAAAATAATAAAATAATTTCGTAATTGTTTAGGTATTAGCTATCTTTCAGCCCGATAACAAAAAAATAAAATATGAATAAAATTACTTTTATATCAGCATTTGTTACAATAATTTTCGTTTCTCAGTCGGTAAATTTAATGGCTCAAGACGACAAAGAGAAAGAAGGAATTAAATTAAAAATGGCTCAGGCATGGCTTCGGTTTAACGATGAAGATTATAATGGAGCATTAAGAATTTATCGCGAACTTTATAAAACGCATCCCGAAAACACACAGTTAAATTACAGAATGGGACAGTGTTTTGTTGAACAAAATAAAATGGACACAGCTCTTACGCACTTGCAGGTTGCAATACAAGATACATCAATAAAAAATGAAGCATATTTTTTATCCGGAAAAGCTTATCAATATGTAGGCGATTTAGACAAAGCAATGGAGTACTATTTAAAATATAAAAGTAAATTAACCCCAAGCCAAAACGAACGCGATTATGTAAATGTTTTGTTACAACAATGTTTAGATGCAAAAAACTTTATCGAAAATCCGGTTAATGTAAAAGTTACAAATCTCGGGAAAAATATAAATTCTAAATATGTTGATGCTTGTCCGTCGATTACTGCTGATGGTAAAACGCTGATATTTACTTCGAGAAGACCAGAAAATACAGGTGGGAAAATAGATTTTAACAGCGACGAATATTACGATGATATTTACATTTCTACATATAACGAAGAAACTAAAGAATGGGCTCCGGCAAAAAATATTGGAGCTCCTATAAATACCGACGGACATGATGCAAATATGAGTATTTCGCCCGATGGCACAACAATTTTTATTTATAAAAATATAGAAAACGTAACAAAAAGTGGCGATATATATTATTCTGTTCGTAAGTCAACAGGTGAATGGAGCGAACCAAAAGCATTAGAAGGAAAATATGTTAATTCAACCTATTTCGAAAGCTCTGCATGTATAACACCAGACGGAAACACAATGTATTTTGTTAGCGAACGCGAAAAAGAAGGCTTTGGTCATGGCGATATTTTTTATGTTAAAAAAGAAGGGAAAGAGTGGGGAAAGCCGGTGAATATAGGCACACCAATAAATACTCCTTACGACGAAATTGGGGTTTACATTCACCCCGATGGCAAAACTTTGTTTTTTAGCTCAAACGGACATAATTCAATGGGAGGTTACGACATATTTATGAGCTCGCTTGGTGAAGATGGCAAATGGACAACGCCAATAAATTTAGGATACCCAATAAATACAACAAAAAACGAAATACATTTTGTTTTAGCTACCGACCGTCGAAATGCATATATTTCGAGCAACAGAGAAGGTGGTGAAGGACTTTTCGATATTTATAATATTGATATGTCGTATTATTTCAGAACAAATAAAAATATACCCGAAAATATTGCAAATTCTGTATCGGGACCACCATTATCAATTTTAAAAGGAAAAGTTACCGATGCCGAAACAAATAAACCCTTAAAAGCAAATATAATTATTAAGGACGTTGTTGATGATAAAACTAATATTACAGAGTCTGATGCAAGTGGCGAATATTTTATAACCCTACCTGCCGATAAAAAATATGAAATTACAGTAAAAGCAAAAGATTATAAGACTTTATATGTAAAATTTAAATTACCAAAAGGCGAAACCGAAACATACACACTTACAAAGCATTTGTTGCTAAACAAAGAATAAAATTCAGATTATTTCTGATTTGTTATGAATAGGGTTCTGAAAAATATTAAGTGCTACATTTTATTACCTTTTTTCATAATGTATGTGAACATAGCTTTTGCCGATACAATTGAACAAAAAAAAATAGTTTATCAATTTGATATTTTACAGGAAATAGGGCCACCGGCATGGAGGCAAACTAAAAAAGCTTTCGACGAGGCCAACAAATTAAAGTCAAATGTTATAATAATTCACTTAAATACTTATGGTGGACTTGTAGATGCAGCCGATTCGATAAGAACAAAATTTATTAATTCAAAAATACCGGTTTATGTATTTATAGATAATAATGCCGCATCGGCCGGAGCCTTAATTTCTATTGCTTGCGATAAAATATTTATGCGAAGTGGTGCAAATATAGGAGCAGCAACTGTTGTAACCGAAGACGGTAAAGCAGCTCCCGATAAGTATCAAGCCTACATGCGAGCAATTATGAGGGCAACAGCCCAATCGCATGGTAAAATTAATACAATAATAAATAATGATACAGTATTAAAATGGCGTCGTGACCCACAAATAGCAGAGGCAATGGTTGACGAATCAATTTATATTCCCGGTATAATAGACACAGGTAAAGTAATTACTTTTACTGCCGACGAAGCTATTAAATATGGCTATTGCGATGGAAAAGCTGAGACAATAAATGAAGCGCTTAAAGAAGCAAATATAACAAACTATGAATTAGTTGAATACAAACCAAGTATTACAGAAAATATTATTGACTTTTTAATAAATCCAATAGTTCACGGCATATTAATAATGTTGATAGTTGGCGGAATTTACTTCGAAATGCAAAGTCCGGGCATTGGTTTCCCGCTTGCAGCAGCAATTTTTGGAGCAGTTTTGTTTTTTGCACCATTGTACCTTGAAGGATTAGCCGAAAATTGGGAAATATTAATTTTTGTTGTTGGAATAATTTTATTAATAATCGAGATATTTGCTATACCCGGCTTTGGAGTTACAGGAATACTCGGAATTGCTTGCATAATTATTGGACTTACACTAAGCATGGTAAATAATGTGGTTTTTTCGTACAATGGAAATGGATTACAGGAATTTGTTAAATCGCTTATGATTGTTGTTATTTCAAGCGTTGCAGCTTTTTTTATATCAATTTATTTGAGTAAGAAACTTTTTACATCATCACGATTCAGCAAGCTATCATTACAAACCATTCAGAATACATCTGAAGGATACATTGGCGTTGAAATGGAACCCGCATCGCTTGTTGGACTTAAAGGAATAGCTGCAACAATTTTAAGACCATCGGGAAAGGTATTGATAAACAACGAATACTACGATGCAGTTGCAATATCGGGTTATATTGATAAAGATTCAGAAATTATTGTAGTAAAATACGTTACAGGACAACTTTATGTTAGAAAATTATAATAAACAAGAATATAAAATTCGCAGTTTTAAAGCTGAGGATTATATTCAAATAAATAACTTATGGGAACAAATTGGTGTTGGTGGCTCGCACAGGGGCGATAACGAATTAATAATAAACGAAACTATAAAAAATGGTGGCGAATTATTTGTATTAGAATATTTACCAAAAAGTGTAATAGTAGGCACAGCATGGATTACAACTGATAAAAGACGAATGTATTTACATCATTTCGGAATTAAAAAAGAATTTCAAGGGAAAGGGTTATCAAATTTTTTGTGTGAGCATTGTGTTAATTTTGCAAAAAACAACAAATTGCAATTAAAGCTCGAAGTTCACAAACAGAACCAAAAGGCAATTGAACTTTACAAAAAATTTGGTTTTAATTATTTGGGCGATTACGATGTTTATATTATCAGAAAATATTAATTTTACCTATATTTATTATATGATTTTACAAAATTCATTTTGATTTATAATGCAATTTGTTTGTTCTGTTTAATAAATAATTTTAAAAAATACTGAAATGAGAAAGATATTTGTTTCCGCTATATTTAGTTGTGTTTTATTAAATGCTTTTTCGCAGGCAATAGAAAATAACATTAAACAAAGTATTTATTTTTTAGCATCAGATTCGTTAAAGGGGCGAAAACCTGGAACAGACGGCGACTCGTTGTCGGCTTTTTATATCAGAGCAAAATTAAAAGAATACGGAACAATTCCAATATGTGAACACGGTTTTCAAAGATTTTCGGTAGTTACAGATATAGTTCCCGGGAAAAATAATGAGTTAAAAATAAATAACAAATTACAAATTATAAATAAAGACTTTATTCCTTCTACATTTTCATCAAACAATACAGTTGACGGCGAATTGGTTTTTGCCGGCTATGGATTAAATTTTGAGCAGGATTCTACTAAATGGAACGATTATTCTAATGTTGAAGTAAAAGATAAAATTGTTTTTATTTTTGAAGGAATGCCCGAAAATGCCAGCGAAAATGCCAGAAAATTCTCAAAATCAAGAACAAAAGTCCTTACAGCAAAAGACAAAGGTGCAAAAGCTGTAATTTTTATTCATAAATCAAGCGATATTCAAAAACCATTTGATATTTCGTTCGATAAAACTATTTCAGATGCGGGAATTCCTGTACTTTATATTACATGGCAAAAAGCTCAGGAAATATTTAAAGAAAACAAATTAGATATCGAAAAACAAGTAAACTTAAGTAATATATCAAAAAATTTCAAAACAAACGTACATATTGTTACGGATGTAAAAAAAATAATGTCACCTACACATAATATTGTTGCCGAAATTGAAGGGAGCGATGCCTCTTTAAAAAACGAGTATATTGTTATAGGAGCACATTACGACCATTTGGGTATGGGAGGCAAAGATTCGGGTTCGCGAATGCCCGATACCATTGCAGTTCATAACGGTGCCGACGATAATGCATCGGGAGTTGCCGGTATTTTAGAATTAGCACGAATGTTTAGCAATGCACCCGTTAAACCTAAACGAAGCTTATTATTTGTAGCATTTACCGGCGAAGAAATGGGCTTACTTGGTTCAAAACAATTTGTAAGCACACCGCCTGTTTCATTAAAAAATATAGTTACAATGTTTAATTTCGATATGATAGGGCGTGCAAAATTAGAAAAACCAAAATTATCGATTGGTGGGACAGGCACTGCTACTGAATTTGACAGCATAATTAAACTTTACGAAATAAACTTACCATTCGAAGTTTCTAAATCGCCCGAAGGTTACGGACCATCTGACCATGCCTCGTTTTATAAAAATAATATACCTGTTTTATTTTTTAATTCCGGCTTGCACGAAGATTATCACACTCCATTTGACGATGCCGATAAAATTAATTTTGTTCAGGAAGTAAATATTCTTGATTTTAGTTATAACATTATAAACAATATTGCAAATTCAAATAAAAAACTAACATTTAAAGAGTCGGAAAGCAAAGAAGAAAAATCGTCGGGTGGTTATAAAGTTACATTAGGAATTATACCAGATGTTGTTGGGTCGGGTGATAAAGGGCTTGCGGTTGAAGGAGTAAAAAAAGACGGTCCAGCCGAAAAAGCTGGAATAAAAAAGGGCGATACAATTACAGCAATTAATGGTTTACAGGTAACAAATATTTACGACTATATGTCTCGCCTTAATACTTTAAAAGCAGGTCAGGCAGTTGACGTAGAAGTTCTGCGTGAAGGCAAAAAAGAAATTATAAAAGTGAAATTATAAATTATTTAGCACCCTAAATATCTCGAAATAACTAATCGTTGTATTTCTGAAGTTCCTTCGCCAATTTGAAGCAAGCGTTGGTCGCGATAAAATTTTTCGACTCCATAATCTTTCATTAAGCCGTATCCACCGTGTATTTGAATTGCCTCGTCGGTACAAAATTTTGCAACTTCAGAGCAATATAATTTCGACATTGCTGCTTCTTTTTCAAAAGGTAAGTGGTTGTCTTTAAGCCAGCATGCTTTATATAAAAGGTTTCTTGCTAGTTCGATTTTTAAGTCCATATCGGCAAGTTTAAAGGCAATAATTTGTTGTTTGCAAATAGGTTTACCAAACTGAACTCTTTCTTTTGCATAGTTTAATGCAAGTTCGAATGCTCCTTGTGCGGCTCCAAGCCCCATTGCGCCGATCGATAGTCTGCCACAATCTAATGTGCTAAGCATTATTTTTGAACCATCGCCTCTTTTTCCCAATAAATTTGATTCGGGTACTTTGCAGTCGTCGAAATACAATTCTGCTGTATTAGATGCTCGCCACATCATTTTATCGTGCATGGTTTTTTGTTTAAAACCGGGTGTGCCATTTTCAACAATTATGGCAGAAAATTCTTTTTTGCCATCTTTTTCGCCTGATACTGCCTGAACGGTTGTACCTAATGTTATTTCTGAAGATGCATTTGTAATAAAAATTTTAGAACCGTTAATTGTCCATTCGCCATTATTTAATTTCGCATTAGTTTTCGAATTTCTTGAGTCGGAACCGGCAAGTGGCTCGGTTAAACCAAAACCCCACAGACTTTTTCCGGTGCAAAGTTTAGGTAAATATTTTCGTTTTTGTTCTTCGTTTCCAAAATAATAAATAGGATTTATTCCTAGTGAGTTCCCGGCTGCTACTGTTGCTGCATTTGAACCATCAACACGGGCAATTTCTTCGACAGCAATTATGTACGATAAATAATCGAGCCCTTGCCCACCGTACTCTTCAGAAACAAGCATGCCGAAAAGTCCTTGTTCTCCCATTTTTTTTGTTAATTCGACCGAAAATTGTTGTTTTTCGTCGAGTTCTTTTGCAATTGGTTTAATTTCTCTTTCGGCAAAATCGCGCACCGACTTACGAATTAGTTCATGTTGTTCATTTATGAATGGATATTTCATATAGATAATCTTTTATTTTTTTACCCTCTAAAATAGATATTTTTTTTGTTTGATAAAAAATTATTGCGTTTTTAATTCATACAAATTTAAAAAATATTGTACATATTGTTTTTTGTTTGAATTAACGCTATATTTTTCCTCAACAGCAATACGACCGTTCTTTCCAAGTTTTATTCTCTCATTTTTATTTTCGATAAGAAAAGTTAATTTGTTAATCCATTCTTCCTCACTGCTTGCCAATAAGCCGTTTTCACCATCGTTAATTATCTCAGTATTAACGCCAACAGGCGACATTATTGTGGGTATTTCGAGAGCCATATATTGAAGTCCTTTAAATCCACATTTGCCTTGTGACCACGAATCGTTTGGCAATGGCATTATTCCAATATCGAACTCTAAAAGGTCGGTTATCTCATTTTGCAATGTCCATTTAGTTGCAGAAATGTTTAATTCGGGCAAAGAATAAGGGAAGTCGACAATTATTTTAAAATAAATTTGATTTTTATATTTTCTATATATTTTTTTTAATGTTGGAACTATTGTTTCAAAGTGCTTAAGGGTTGTAGAGGTTCCTGTCCATCCAATACAAATTTTTTCTTTTGTTATATTTATGTTTTGTTTTATGTGATAGTCGGTATTTATTGTTGTTGGCATAATTTCGACACGAGGATTATATTGCTTTGCATAATCGGCAAGATATTTATTTCCTGCAAGAATTAAATCGGCAATTTTTATTATTGATGAGGTTTTTGAAGGTTTTTTTAGCCAGTTTAAATTTGCATTTCCTTCAGAAGTATCGTTAAGCCAGATAGCATCGTCAAAATCGAAAATTATTTTATTATTTTTTCGATGAAGCATTTTTTCAAACATAGAAGTACCCAACATAAAAGCTTCGCGATAAACAAAAATAATGTCAAAGTTTTTTGCTCTTCTAACATCTTTAAGTCGTTTAAAGAAGCTTTTAATAAGTATGACAGTTTTTTTTATATAATTTCCTTTTGAATAAAAAATTATATCGTCTTTTTCTGAAATAATATTTGAGTAAGTTGTAGTAAAACCGGCTTGGTTAAGGAATTTAATATACTGCTCGCATCTAAATCGTTGACCGGGTGAACGGTTTAAGCGGTGAGGAACTATGTATAAAATGCTTGGCAATTTTTAATTATTTTTTGCAAAATAATTAAAAATTTTTCAAAAACTCCGAAAGTTTTTTTATTGCAATAGCTCTATGACTAATTTTGTTTTTTTCTTCATTTACCATTTCGGCAAATGTTTTATTTGAATTGTTCGGTAAAAATACGGCATCGTAACCAAAGCCACCATTACCTTTTGGCTCTGTTAAAATATTGCCTTTTATACAACCTTCGAATATGTATTGTATATTGTTATAGTTAAGTGCAATTATCGTTCTGAATTGTGCTTTACGATTATTTTTACCATTTAACTCAAAGAGTAATTTATTGATATTATTTGTTGAGTTACAGTCGTTGCCTGCATATCGTGCCGAATAAACTCCGGGTGCTCCGTTTAATGCTTCTACTTCTAATCCGGTGTCGTCGGCAAAACAATTTACATGTAATTTGTTATAAATAAAATCGGCTTTT
>Ga0172375_10010951_pt1 | contig 11649 bp, 11 predicted proteins | sample LakKiv1m_FD_114537 | JGI IMG/M metagenome (GOLD analysis project Ga0172375, IMG submission 114537) | Freshwater microbial communities from Kabuno Bay, South-Kivu, Congo - kab_092012_11.1m | ecosystem: Environmental > Aquatic > Freshwater > Lake | place: Democratic Republic of the Congo... | reverse complement strand
TACGGCATTCACGGCACGCCCTGGCCGGAGGATATCGGGAAGACGGAGTCGCACGGGTGCATCCGGCTGGCCAACTGGAACGCGCGGAAGCTCGTCCGCATGGTGCGCCAGGGCACGCCGGTCCGCTTTGCGCGCCCGGCGGAAGGGCAGCCCGCAAAGGCTCCATGATGGGGCTCTTGGACATGCACAACGAGTCTGCCTCCCTCGCCGGCAAGTCGGACGAGGGATTCTGGAGGAAGGTTGCTTGTGGCGAACCGATGCGGGGGGTGCAAAGATCTGGCTTCAGGCTTCTGATCTCTGAACTCTGACCTCTGACCTCTGACCTCTGACCTCTGAACTCTGACCTCTGACCTCTGACCTCTCGCCTTTCGGTCCCTGACACCTGACACCCTCCCAAACTCAATTGAAATCTCCCGATAGGCGGAGCAGAATGCGGCTCTCATGAGGACCGGATACGCGCATCTTCCTTTGCATGGCGGCAAGGCGCCGCACTGGCTTTTCTCCCGGATGGTGAAGCTGGCCCGCGAGATGACGTGCCTGATCGTGGCCGAACACGGGCCGGACGAGTACCTGGCGCGCCTGTCGGATCCATTCTGGTTCCAGGCTTTCGGCTGCGTGTGCGGTTTCGACTGGCATTCCAGCGGGGTCACAACCACGACTTGCGGCGCTATTAAGGAAGGGATCAAAGGGCTCGAGAAAGATCTGGGCTTCTACGCGGCGGGCGGGAAGGGCGGGGCATCGCGCCACACTCCGCAGGAGATCGTCGTCGCGTGCGAGACGCTGTCCCGCGACGCCGCGCCGCTGGTCCATGCCAGCCGGATGTCGGCCAAGGTGGACAGCGCGGCGGTCCAGGACGGCTACCAGTTGTATCATCATGCGTTCTTCTTCTCCTCTGGCGGCAAGTGGTGCGTGGTGCAACAGGGCATGAACGACGCCACCGGCATGGCGCGGCGGTACCATTGGCTGGGCGACCGCGTGTCGGATTTTGTGTGCGAACCGCACGCGGCGGTGTGTTGTGACCGGCGCGGGGAGATCCTGAACCTTGTGGCGGCGGAGAGTGGCGCCACACGAAGCGCGTCGGTGGAAGTCGCGGTCCAGGCGCCGGACAAGACCCTGCAGGCCGTGAAGAAACTGCCGGAGCTCCTGTTGCCGCGCCGGCACGGCATCCGGGCCGAGGACATCGATTCCAAGTACCTGCGGAAGATCCTGGTGCAGACGTACGAGCATGCGCCGCGGGACTACGAAACGCTGGTGGGCCTCCCCGGCGTGGGTCCCAAAACGCTGCGGGCGCTGGCCCTGGTGTCGGAGTTGATCTATGGGGCGAAAGCCAGTACGCGGGATCCCGCCCGGTTCGCTTTTGCGCACGGGGGCAAGGACGGGATTCCGTTTCCCGTGGACCGGCGGACTTACGATCAGACGATCGATATCCTGCATCGGACCGTGAACCGTTCCCGGGTGGAGCGGACCGAGAAGGACAAGGCCCTGCGGCGGCTGGCCCGTTTTGCCGAATGATTTTCTTGCCACGTTTTTCAAAAGCGTTACAGTACGGGGCTGCAATGGGAGAGGCCTCATGAGGCTTCGAGGGAAAGGGACATCGACATGCTGAGCGAATCCGAGTTGGCGGAGATGTTGGACATCCGGCGCAGGATTGATGGACTGCAGATGCGTTACAACGAACTGGCGGCCAAGATGGCCGCGCCGCCCGGAGCCGCAGGACAATTCGCTGCCCGGCCGCCGGCCCCGGCTCCCATTCCGATGGCCCCCCAGCCGGTTTACCAGCAGCCGATTCAATACGCGCAACCCGTGGCGCAGTACGCCCAGCCGTATCCTCAGCAGGCGCCACAGGGCTACGTCCAGCAACCGGCTCAGCCCATGATGGCCCAACCCGTGATGGTTCAGCCGATGGCTCCCCGCGCCCCGCAGCCGCCGGCCCCGGCGTATCAACAGCCCATGCCGGCCTCGGCGTTAAGTCAGGACGATCTTGAGACGAAACGCCTTCCGCCCCGTCCCGCCGCCGCGCCCGCGGCGCCCAAAGATCGGGCGAGTATGACGCTCAAGGATCATGTCGTGGACGTTCTTGAAAAAGCGGGCAAGGCGCTGCCTTTCGAGGAAGTCTACAAGCGGCTCGAAGAGGGCGGCGCGCCGCTGCCCAAGGAGAAGCCGAAGCTGGTCGTGCGACAGATTCTCTACAACAAGGCGCTTTTCGAGGTAGCGCGCGGGGCGTTCACGCTCGTGCCGGGCGCCGCCGCGCCAGCCGCTACACCGCCGCCGCAGAAGAATCCCGTCTTCGCCAACACCAAGCCGGGCGATCTGTTCAAGCACCGGCTCGATGCCATGCTGGGGAAGGACAAGCAGTAAGACGTCCGCCTCGCGGCCCGTGTCAGCTTACCGTGACCACGCTGTTCAGCGAACCGTAGTTGTTCGGAACCCATTCCTGACACTTGGCATCCACGCACCATGTGCCATCGACCACAAACTTGTATTCGTGTCTGCCCTTGGGAAGCAGAAGGCTCGTGCGATAATTCCCGTCTTTGCCACGAGCGTGCATTCGGACCTGGTTCGCATCCCAGTCGTTGAACGTACCGGCGATAAAAACTTTCGCTCCCGGCTCACCCTGAAACTCGAAGTCCACCCATTTCCTTGTTGCTGTTGAACGTGCCATTTACTGTGCCTCCGAACTGTTGCTGTTTCTGACTCGCTTACCGCCATCTCTCTTAACTTAGAGGGACGCACTATACAGAGAGTGGGATTTGTTGTCTATCAGGGTTTGCCCCTACAAGGCCTATCAGGGTTTCCCTTACAAGGTGGCGATCTCTTTGCGGGGGCCTTTCGGGGCCATGCCGTCATCATCGATCCCGTCTGGCCGGGAAATGAGCGAGGTGACTTTCTCTGCAGTGACCGTCCGGTCACCGAATGGATCCCCTGGGTGAGTGCGCGCTACGAGGCGATGACGAAGCAGACGGAAGCCATCCAGGATGACAGCGTGCCTTACGCGACCTTGAACACCAACACCGGCCTTTTCGCCGCGGCGTTCGGCTGCAAGCTTCATGTCTTCGAAGACATGAACACCAATGCCTGCGCTCTGCCGGCCATCGAGACGGCACGGGAAGCCGATGCGCTGCCCGAACCGGATCCGGAAAAAGCGCCAACCCTGGTCCGATTCATGGAGATGGCCCGGGTCGTGCGCGACCGGCTGGGACCGGACGTCCCCATCGGCGTTCCGGATATCCAAAGCCCCTTCGATATTGCCGCCCTGGTCTGGAAGAAGGAGAACCTGATGGTGGCGCTCTATGAAGAGCCGGAGGCCGTGAAGCGGCTCGTGGCCAAGTGTCACCGGCTCGTGGAGAAGTTCCTTCGGACGTTCAAGCGGGAGTTCCCGAATGGCAACCTGTGTCACTGCCCGGTCGCGTGGGCGCCGCCGGAACTCGGCATGTGGTTGTCGGAGGACGAAGCGGGATCGCTGTCGACGGAGATGTTCGAGGAATTCTGCCTGCCGTCTCTCGTTGACCTGAGCCGGACCTTCGGCGGCCTCTTCATGCACTGCTGCGCCACCGCGGATCACCAGTATGCCTCGTTCCGGAAGATACCGAACCTGCGGGGACTGAACCGGGTGTTCCAGGCGCCGGGGCCCCGGCCGGCCATCGCCGCCTTCTCGGGCAGGACCGTCCTCATGCAGGCGTGGCTGACGGAAGAGAATGTCCGGGAGTTCCTCTCCATGGCCCAACCGAACACCCGGTTTCTTTTCAACTTGTCGTCCATGAAGGCCGAAGAAGCCAAACCGGTCGTGGAGCGACTGCGCCAGGCCTGCGGTCGGTAGGTTAGCCTTCTCCCCCTGCCTTCCAGTTGCCGCGTTTGACGGCGTCCGGCCCCAGCTTCTTTCGAAGGCGATCCACGGCTTCGTCGAGCGAGCGGTCCTTCCTGCGCGTCGACTTCGGCTCGAGCTCGGGGAACAGCAACGGCTGCGCGGTCCGGACCGCGCCGCCGGCACGCGCCAGGTGGGAGACGCCGACGCCGAGCAGGCGCACCGGCCGTTTGACCTTCATCTTTTCGAACAGCCCGAGCGCCGCCCCGAGAATATCGCGGTCCGTATCCGTCGGCTCGGGGAATGACGTCTGGCGGCTGAGCGTCGTGAAGTCACTGAACCTGACCTTGATGTCCACCGTGCGCGCCGCTTTCCCGGCTTCGCGCAGGCGGCGGCTGACGTGTTCGGCCAGCTCGATCAGGGTCTGGCGCCACACGTCGGGATCCGGCGAGTCCTCGTCGAACGTCGTTTCGTTGGAGATGCTCTTCTCTTCCCAGTGCGTTTCCACGGGGCGGTCATCCAGGCCCCGCGCCAGCGTCCACAGATGATGGGCGAAGGCGTCGCCGAAGCGCGTGGCCAGTTCGGCTTCACTCAGGGCCTGGAGCTGGCCGACGGTCGTGATCCCCGCCGCTTTCAGCTGGGCTTCGGAAACCTTGCCGACTCCCCAGATCTTGCGGACGGGCAGGGGCGCCAGGAACGCGAGTATCTCCCGGGGGTCGGACGGCACGACGGAAAGGCCGTCGGGTTTCTGCAGGTCGCTGGCGAGCTTTGCCAGGAACTTGTTCGGCGCCACGCCGACCGAGGCGGTCAGCGACAGCTTCTGCTGGATTCGCCGCTTCAACTCGCGGGCGAGCCGGACCGGGTCGTGCCAGGTCCCCAGCACACCGCGGACATCCAGAAAGGCTTCGTCGATGGATACTGGTTCGATGATCGGCGTGAACTCCTCGAGGATCGTCATGACGTGGCGGGACACTTCCTCGTAGCGCTCCATGCGCGGCAGGACAAAAGCGGCTTGGGGACAAAGCTTGCCGGCGGTACGCGACGGCATGGCGGAGTGAACGCCGAACTTGCGCGCTTCGTACGATGCCGTCGCCACGACGCCGCGCCGGTCAGGCGGGGCCCCTACCACGACCGGCTTCCCGCGGAGCTCCGGCCGGTCGCGCTGCTCGATCGCGGCATAGAATGCATCCATGTCCACGTGCAGAATCGTGCAGGATGCCGACATCTTGGTTCTACTCCGCGTCTTTGACGACTGCTTCCAGGGCGAGGCTGGCCTTTTCCCAGCGGCCGGTGACGATCTCGATCTCGTACTTGATCTGGCTGAGCCGGCGGTTGATCCCGGCGAAATCGGTGCCCGGCCCCGGCTGGCTCACCTTCTGAACCAGCTCGGCCTGCTCCTTTTCCAGCGCGGCGATCTCCTTCTCCGCATGCCGGATCGCCTCCTCGTGCGGACGCTTCAGCTTGTTCAGCTCCTGGCGGCGGACCGCCTTGTCGCGGCGTTGGGTCTTGCGGTCGGAAATCCGGTCCGTGGGAGTTGCTTTCGGGGCCCCCGGCGCGGCGGCTGCCCGGTCGCGCTCCGTCTTCTCGCGGTAGTAGTCATAGTTGCCGGGATACCGCGTCACCGTCGGCGGTGTCATGGCGATGATCGAAGTGGCAACGTGGCGGACAAACTCGATGTCGTGGCTGACGAGGAAGAACGTGCCCTCGTAACTCTGCAGCGCCGTTTCGAGTGTCTCGCGCGAGGCAATGTCGAGATGGGTGGTGGGTTCATCGAGCAGCAGGAAGTTGGGCGGATTGAGGAGCAGCCGCGCAAAGGCGAGCCGCATCTTCTCGCCTCCGCTGAGGATGCCGACGGTCTTCTCGACGGCGTCGCCGGAGAAGAGGAAGCTGCCCAGGATCGTGCGGATCTCGCGTTCGGTGGACCCGGCGGGCGCCGCGGCCTTGACGGTTTCGAACACGGTCCGGTCTCGTGACATCATTTCGCCGAAATCCTGCGCCTGGTAGCCCGGTACGACCTTGTGGCCGACCACGCGACGCCCTTCGCTGAGTGGCAGCTTGCCGGCCAGCACGCGGAGCAGCGTGGTCTTGCCCATGCCGTTGAGGCCGACCAGCGCCGTCTTCTCGCCGCGATCGACATGGAGGTCGAGGCCGCGCAGGACCCAGCGCTCGTTGTCGTAGGTGATGCCGGCCTGTTCCAGCCGCATCACTTCCGCGCCGCAGTGCGGCGGCTTGGCCACGCGAATGCGCGGCCGGCGGATGGACAGGGTGGGGACGTCGATTTCCTCCAGCTTCTCCAGCATCTTGATGCGGCTCTGTACGGCGGACGACTTGGTGTTCTTGGCGCGGAACCGTTCGATGAACTTCTCCACCTGCTCGCGGCGGCGATCCTGGTTCTTCTTGGCCGCTTCGAGCTGCTCGTGACGCAGCACGCGATCCTTCGCATAGAAGTCGTAGTTGCCGCCGTACCGGGTGACGCACCCGCCCAGCACCTCCAAGGTGCCGGTGGTGAGCGTGTTCAGCATGTAGCGGTCGTGCGAGATCAGGAGCAGGGTGCCGCGGTACTCGCGCAGGAACCGCTGGAGCCACTCCACGGCGGGGATATCGAGGAAGTTGGTCGGCTCGTCGAGGAGCAGGACGTCGGGCCGGGCCACCAGGGCGCGGGCCAGTTCGGCGCGCATCTGCCATCCGCCGCTGAACGACCGGAACGGCTGGTAAAACTCCACCGTCGTGAAGCCCAAGCCGCCCAGCGCTTCCTGGGCGCGAATGCTGAGCTCGTATCCGCCCAGGTTCTCGAATTCGGTCTGGAGGTGGCCCAAGCGCTTGAGGCTGCGCTCGCGCTCGGTGGTCTCCAGCGCCGGCAGGGCGGCTTCGATCGCCTCGATCTCGTGCTGGATGGCCCGCACGGTGATGAGGGCGTTTTCCACGTAGTCGAGAAGCGAGTCCGAAACCTCGCGCGGCACCAGCTGCTGGCGGAGGTAGCCCATCTTCAGGTTGCGAGGAAGCGTGATGTTGCCTTTGTCGGGCGTCAGTTCCCCGGTTAGCAGCGAGAAGAGGGTGGTCTTGCCGGCGCCGTTCGGGCCGACAATGCCGACCCGGTCGCCTTCGCCGATCCGGAACGAGACCTCGTTCAGCACCGTCTGCCCGCCGTAGCCGAGACTGACCTTTCGAAAATCGATCATGAGCTGCTTTCCAACGGGGTGGCCTCCCCGTGGCCTTGTGCCACGGGAGGCGGAAATTGTGGCCCCTGCCGCGCCCGACTTCGCCCAGAGGCTTCGCCGAGGCAAGCAAGGCGGCAGGGAACCTTTTCAACCCTCTACTTCTTCCGCAACGCCAGCGTGCCTTTCCCGAATGTTTTGACCCGGATCCGCACGTCGGTCTTGCCGACGGTGAGGATATGCTTGCCGTTGCAGGCCGTGTAGACGACGGGGATCTGCTCGCGGTTGACCGGTATGGTGAAGGTCGTCCGGCCGTTTCGCGGGAAGAGCGAGACGAGCAAGTCCAGCCGGGTGACGGGGATTTCGTCCACGTAGTTCATCACCGGGCCCATGGGAATGACGCCGCCTTCGCGGATGTAGAGCGGCAGGGTTTTGAGGTCGGCCTTCTGCTCGATCCAGCACGGGCCTTCGATGCGTTTGCCGTTCCACCAGTTCGTCCAGGTGCCGGCGGGCAGGTAGACACGGCGGCGGTCGGTCTCGTCGAAGACCGGCGCCACGAGGAGGCTATCGCCCAGCAGAAACTCGTCGCTGAGGTTGCGGACGTTGGGATCGTCCTGGAATTCCACGACGAGCGCGCGGGCCATGGGAAGCGACTCGGCCACGCAACGGGCAGCGGAGCCATAGAGATACGGCATGAGGCGGTAGCGGAGATGGATGTAGTCGCGGCAGGCCTTCATCGTGGGCGCGGCGAACTTGTAGAGCTCGCGATCGCCGAACCCGTGGATGCGGCTGTGCGAAAGGAACATGCCCATCTGCATCCAGCGGATGAGAAGCTTATCGTTCGTGGTGCCGCAGAAGCCGCCGATGTCCTGGCTCCAGAACTGGAAACCGGACAGGCCGAAGCTGAGGCCGCCGGCGAGTTGCGGTTCCATGTTGAAGTAGTTCGGGCTGTTGTCGCCGCCCCAGTGCAGGGGGTAGCGTTGGTTGCCTGCCCAGGCGGAGCGCGCCCACACCACGCCGTCGCCGGTCTCCTCCCGGGTGACCTCGAAAAGGGCCTTGTTGTAGATCAGGGGGTAGAGGTTGTGCATGCGATGGCCGGGCGTGCCGTCGTGGTAGACGCCGGCCAGTGGCGCGCCTTCGCCGAAGTCCGTCTTGATGACCTTGGCCCCGAGCCGGAACAGGCGGCGGAAGGCGTCCTGGTGAACCTTCACGGCGGCGGGGTTCGTGTAGTCGACCACGCCGACGATGCCTTTGAAGCCGGGGGTGAAGCACACCCCGAGGTTGAAGATCGAGCCGTCCGGGTTCTTCACGAAGCCGTCCACGGCCTTCAGGTCGTTGAAGAGCGTGGAGCCCTCGGGGATGTAGGGCAGCTGCCACAGCGAGACCTTGATGCCGAGCCGGGCCAGCTCCGCGAGATAGGTTTTGGGATCGGGGAAGCGCTGCTGGTCGAACTCGAGATCGCAGTACCAGTCGTCTTTGAACCAGTGCGTGTCGAGATGAATGACGTCGCAGGGAATCTTGTGGGCGCGCATCTGGCGGGCGATCTCGAGCGTTTCGTCGGCCGCCTGGTAACTGATCTTGCTCTGCCAGTAGCCGAACGACCACTTCGGGGGCAGGGCGCCCTTGCCGGTGAGGTCGGTGTAGGACGCGAGGACCTGCTTGATGCTGCCGAGGAACACGTAGTAGTCGAGGAAGTCGTCCTCGGCGGCGACCTGCAGATCCACGGCGCTCAGGCTGCCGACCCAGCAGGTCATCAGGCTGGAGTGGTTGAAAAAGACGCCATAGCCGTTGGTGCTGACGAAGAACGGAATGTTCTTGTAGGAACGCGGCGTGGTGACGCCGAGCGCGTCCACCATGTCGAGGTCCAGGGTCTGGCCGACCTTGTTCAGCCGGCCGAACTTCTCGCCGAACCCGTAGATGGCTTCATCGTGTCGGAGGTCGAAGCTTTCCACGGCAAGGGGGCTGCCGTCGGAGGTCGTGCGGCAGAGGCCGGTGTTGTACGAGTCCCAGTTGCCGAAGAAGTCCTTCTCGGGGCCGCCGATGCCGCAGACCCGTCGGCCCTTGGGGTCGCTGATCTCTACGCGGAACGGATTGGGCGTGACCAACACCGACATGGCGGGTGTGGTGAGGACCGTCGCCTTGGCCTTGGTGTTGATCCTGCAACGTGCCGGCGGGCGCGGGGTTCCGACGACCATGGGCGTGACGTTGTCGGGGATCGTGGTGCCTTCCGCGTAGCGGATGCGGAGGATGGTGTCGCTGACGATATCGAGCTGGAGGCGGCCCTCCACGGGCTGTCCGACCTGGGCGAGTTTCCGGCTGTTCACCATCTCGGAGTCGGCGAAAGAGAGCTGTTTCTTGGCCGCCATGGTGGCCGTGGTCTTGAAGGTAACGGAACTCGCGCCGGTCTTCAACACCTCCGCCGTACTCACCGTCGCCCGCAGCGTGTCTTTGCTTTCCAGTAGCCGGGTTCTCATGAAATGCCTTTCTCTGAACGATTCCTAACGAGGCCGGGGATTAAACCAGAGTGGTTCGGGTCGCGTCAATAGAGGTCACCTGCCGCGCAAGGCCGCGGGGGACGTTCGCGCAACGTCATTCCACCCTTGATCCTGCCGGGGTGCCGTGCCAGTATTCTGAGGCGGAGGTGGTCACATGGGAATCAGTTTCAGTCTCAAGACCCGGATCAAGATCAACGGCAAGGAGTACGGCAGCGTCGATGAAATGCCGCCTGAAGACCGCGAGATCTATGAGCTGACCCTGTTGGCCGGCTCCGATTCCGGGAAGCGCAGCGGCTTCTCCTTCGGCACCCGGGCGACCACGTCGAAGATCACGATCAACGGTCAGGAATACGACGGCGTGGATCACATGCCGCCGGAAGTGCGAAAGGCGTATGACATGGCCATGGCGGCCGTGGACGCGAATCGAATGGCCGCGGCCGCGAGTCCGGCCACGATTCCCTCTCGCTCTCCAACCGGGTCCACCGTGCGGTCTCCCCTCACTCTCGCCGCCGTTGGTTCGGGCGCGCCGTCCCAGGGTCCCAGCCTGTCTCGCGTTCTCCTGATCGTGGGTGTGATTGCCGGGATCATCGCCGTCGCGGTCTGCGTCGTGCTCTTTCGCCGGGTAAATTGACTGTCTGTTCAATGGCTCCGACGCCAGTGTTGGGGACGTGGGTGCTGGGATGGGCACGACAAGAAAAGAATGGAACGGAGTTCCAATCACACGCAGGACCCTATCGGCGCTGACCGCGCGAGTCAGTAAGATGACCTCCATATCTCAAAGACGAGTGCCGCCGCTGTGGATGCTGGTGATCGTGTTCATGGCGGTTTACGGCGCGGTGGCCGTTGGACTGACGAAGCTATGCGGGTTGCCGTGGCACATGCCGATACCCTTGCCGGTGGCCATCGGGGTGGGCGGGCCGGTGCTGGTGATCGGTGCGATCCTTCTCGTCCTAGCCTTTCGGGCGTTGAGTGTGAGGAGGGCGCTGGGCGCGGAACTGTTCGCGGCGAGGGCGGCGAGCACGCTGGTCACCCATGGACTCTATGCGCACACGCGGAACCCCTTGTACTTGGCGGCGACACTTCTGCTGGTGGGCTGGTGCGTTGCCCTGCGGCTGACGCCGCTGGCGTTCCTGACGGTTATCTTCTTCATTCACTTCCTGCTCGTGGCAAAGTGGGAAGAGAAGGAACTGCTGGTGCGATTCGGCCAGGAATACGAAGACTACAGGAAACGAGTGCCTTTGCTCGTGCCGCGGTTCAGGAACCGAAATTCGGGGCCGGTGTAATTGACCGGACTACTTGAAGAAGCCGTGTTTGGAGGGCGCGTGGGTTGATGCGCCCTTGGCCAGGTAGATCGTTTCCGCTCCGAACTGCAGATAGACTCCGGTGGCCGACACCGCCACAACCGTCACGCCTTCAATGGTCTCGCCGGTGCTGACCATCGTGTCATTGATGAGCGCCACTTCTTTTCGTCCGCTCTTCAAGATACCGGTGACGTGTAAAGCGGGCCACCGCGAAAGGTCCACATTCGGTGTGACATCGGGTCCCACGAACGCGGGGGGGGCAGGCGTGGCGGCCGGTGCGGGTTTGGCGGTCGCGCCCGCTGTCTTGTCCGTGGCGGACTGACCCTTGGTCGACTCGGACGCCATCGCCGCGCTGTCCTCTTCACCGTAGATTGTCCATTCGGACAGGATAAGGCCTTGGGCAGCGGTCGTAAACACGGCCCGGCCGAGCGGGATCGTGTAATCGAACAGTCCCGATCCGTGGTCCTCCGAAGCGGTCCCGCCCTTGCGCTGATCGAAGTACGACCAGATCTCTTCCCGAACGCCATTCGCTTCGGCGGGTTCCTTCTGATTCGGGGCGCCCCAGCACAGTTTCACCTCTTCGGGAGTCATCTCCTTGCACAGACGCTGGTTGAGGAGCGCGGTCTTGATGGATTCGGGCCTGTCGGGGTGTTTGGCCACATATCGGTTGATTCGGCTTTCGTCGCTGAACGGATCCTTCAGTGTGATACAACCCGCCAGCGACACGAGAAGGATGGCCGCGCCAAGCGCCGGCATCAGCGAGCGGAAAGATCGAGAACTGGTTATCCCCTTTGCTCTAGTTGATTTGGGCGACATGGACGATCTCGTTGTATGACTGGGCTTTGTGAACGACGATCTGCTCGGTCAGCCGACGGAATATCTTGCCGACATGCTTG
>Ga0172375_10010947_pt1 | contig 11653 bp, 6 predicted proteins | sample LakKiv1m_FD_114537 | JGI IMG/M metagenome (GOLD analysis project Ga0172375, IMG submission 114537) | Freshwater microbial communities from Kabuno Bay, South-Kivu, Congo - kab_092012_11.1m | ecosystem: Environmental > Aquatic > Freshwater > Lake | place: Democratic Republic of the Congo... | reverse complement strand
GTGGCCGACCGTGACTTACAGAAGATTAAAGAAGCCGGCTTTACCTGGGTGAAACAGTTGGTCTCGTGGCAAGATATCGAGGGCGCGGGCAAGGGCAAGTATGACTGGAGCAACCTCGACCGAATCGTCGAACAGGTGCAGAAGTACGGCCTCAAGCTCATCGTGCGGGTGAGCCAGGATCCCGACCGGACCTTCTGGGCGGGCAGTCCCCCCGACAACGCCGGGAACTTCGCCGACTTTCTGGCCGCGCTCGCCAGTCGCTATTCAGGGCGCATCCAGGCTTATCAGGTTTGGAACGAGCCGAACCTGGCGCGCGAGTGGGGCGGCAAACGGCCTGACCCGAGCGGCTATGCGCGCATGTTGAAAATCGCCTACAGCGCGATCAAAGGCGTTGATCCTGCCGCCATCGTCGTTACGGCGGGTATGGCGCCCACGACCCAGGATAACGACCTGGCGATGCCTGACCTGAAGTTCTATGACCAGATGTACCAGGCTATAGTCGGCAAAAGCGACCTTTACTTCGATATGCTGGGCGTTCATGGCGCTGGTTACGCCGTGGCCCCGGAGACCGATCCGCAAGTTGTAGCAATCGATCCGAAGCTGACCAACAACGACCCCAGTCCGGCAGACCTGAAGCGGGTATATTCCTTCCGGCACATCGAGGATGTTCGGAAGCTTATGGAACGCTACGGAGATCAGGACAAGCGCGTAGTGGTCCTGGAATTCGGTTGGAGCACTGATAACCGCCCTGACTCGCCCTACTACTGGCATGGGGCCGGTGCAGGAATTGACGAGCTCAAGCAAGGCTGCTATCTGCTTGGAGCGCTTAAGTACGCTCAACAGAACTGGAAGCCGTGGATCGCTCTCATGAGCATGATTTACATGCCCGACGTCAACTGGACCAAGAACGACGAGCAGTATTACTGGTCGATTATCGGCCCCGGTTACCCAGACTTCTACGTGCGCGCGCCTTATGTCATCATCCAGAACTACCTGACGAAGGGCGTGGTGGACGATAACTGCGCGCAGTACAAATAGCGTCACATCATCAGGGTTGGGTATTGGGTATTAGGGATTAGTCGCCTACCGCACGATCAGCGGTCCGAGGTCGACGTGATCGCCCCCTGTGGAAACTTGCGCTCGTCCCTCGTCCGCGCGGCTGTACAACCCGACCCGCCACCTATAGGAGCCCGGCTCAGGTACAACAATCTGGTAACGCTGCACCAGCACATCGCCCGGCCACCAATCACGGCTGAGCAGCGCCAACCCGTCCACTTGAGCGACGCGTTCGCCGCTCGCGCTGATCACATGGTTGAACGCGGTGAAATCACGCTGCCGCACTTCCTGCGACGGATCGAGCACGCGCCAGACCAGCGTCACCACAGCCGCTTCTTCCGCCTTGATCGTCTCCGGGAAAGCGTACCCCACCAGCGCCATGCCGGCGTCGAAGACCGGCTGCGGTGAAAGTTGTACCAGCGGGATACCCAGGTCGGCGTTCTGCGCCGGCGGCAAGATATAGAGTTGTGCGTCGGCATGTCCCACGCCCAGTGGCTGTTTCCATACTCGCTCCCCCACACGCGCCAGCAGGGCTTCTGTCTCGGCATCCCGGATCGCCCACAGATACAGGCTCGGGCGGTCATACGCCATGAGCAGCGCAGGCGGTCTTTGTGGCGCGACGAAACGCGCCCACGGCGGGTTGCCGATCAGCGACGCCGCCGCGGCCGGCTCGCTGTCGTAGCCGGGATCGACCCCATCCACCGCCACGCGCACTTCTTGCGTGCCCAACCGGGTGGCCCAGTCGCGAGCCGTTGCAAGCGTTTGCTGCCAGCGCGACAACGGCACCCCGAACGCGGTCGCGCCCCAACCTGCATTCACCGCGCCAAGCAACGCACTATAGCTGCCGATCCACACCAGGGCAATTGCCAGTGCGGCTCCGGCCGCGCCAGCCAGAATCCAACGAGGACGCTGCCGGCGCGCTACCCATGCAGCGATCCCATCCAGCCCCAGCGCCAGATAGAGCGCCGGCAGCGGCAACAGCACGGTCCAATACTGCAGCGCAACTTGCATCACGCCAAGGCTCAACATCAGCACCGGGCCGACCGTCCAGGCCAGAAGCAGTCGCGCGCCGATCGAGCCTGCACCGCCTCGGGACCACCGGACGGTACGTAGGATCCCAACGATCATCAGCAGGCTCACCGGGATCGCCAACGTTGCGGCTGTCTGCCACCATGGGTTGCCCTCCGGCGTCAAGGCCGCCAGCCCGCTGAACCCGGCGCCGGTGAAGAGGTAAAATGCCTGTTGCCATGCGCCGCGGATGGATCTCGCTATCGTTGCAACGGACGTGGACACAGGCGCATCCAGAGCTGTTGCCCCTTGGGCCTGCCAGCGCGTGGCCAACGCCCACGCATACGGCACCATCAGACCCAGGCCGGCAAGAACTCCCCACGCCGTCTCACGACGCCACCAGCGCCGCGGCGCCACCAGAACTGCGGCCAACCAACTCAACGCCTGCACCAGGGCAAGTATATGGGTCAGACTTTGGAGCGCCGCCACCACAGGAAACCAGAAGGCAGCCCGACGGCGGCCATGCGCAACCACTTGCCAGGCCATCAAGAGGAGCAGCACACTGAAAACCACCTGGATATGCGCCCACAGCTTGCGATCGTAAAAAACGAGCCAGGGGTTCGCCGCCATGAAAAGCGCAGCAAGCGTACCCGCCCGTCGCCCGGCCACCCGGCGGCCCAACGCATAGGTCAGAGCCACCGCTATCACCCCCAGCGCGGCCACCCACCAGACAGCGGCCTCGATATGTCCTCCCAACAACGCCAAGGGCGCCGCCAACAGATAGGCGTCGAAAGCGCTGCGTTGAATTCCCAGGGTCGTGCCGCCGCTGAGGAGCGGCAGCGATCCTCCGCCGGCGATCCCCAAGGCTATCTGCGTGATGTGGGCTTCGTCGTACTTGAATTCCACCAGGCCCGGTTGGCTCCAACGGAGCGCGGCAGCGAGAAGCAGAACCATTAACATCGCCGCGCGCCACAGATTACGCGATGCCTGACGAGGCTGGAGAGCCTTGTTCGAGTTCTCCGAGCTCATTGGCGCCGCCAATCAATCCAGTGGCATGTCGCCTGCGCGTTCGCGCCAAGGCCGTGGAGAATCTCTACTTGAGGACTGATCGGTTGTTCATTGCCATCCACCACGGTGAGATAGAACTTGCGCGGCGGACCGAAGATCGGGAAATCGTACCGGCCGGCGTCGGCTCCCGACTTGGTAAGCTTCACGTCCTGGTTGCCATACTCATCTACCAGCACCAACCGGATGTCGGACAATGGGTTGCCTGACCGGTCGACAACCTGACCCAGGACGTAGTTGCCGGGGCAATCCCCGGTGCTATCCCGGACCGGTCGCGCCAGTGAGAAAAGAAAGGCGGGAGTCGGCGATGGACCGGGAAGCAGCGTCTCCGTCTCCGTAGGTGTGGATTCAAGGATTGGCGGCGAAAGTGGAGTGTTTGTACCCTGTGCGGGCGAGGGTGCGGTTGAAAGGACCGACGGTATAGTGGAGGGTACGGCAACACCCGCCCGCGGCGTGAGAGCAAGCACTGGCGTGCCGGGAGTAGTGGTTGGTGTGGCTTGCTGGACGCCTGCCGAGGTCAGGGGCGTTGACGGCGCCCACGTGGCGCGCGGGCGAAGGTCCTGTCCCAGGCGCTGAATCAAGAGCCTACCCCCGAAGAAACCTCCGGCACAAGCCGCCAACAGCACGAGCACGAAAGCGACCACATATCCTTGTTTGCGCATACTTTGCCTTAAGCAGGAGGCATCTGGATTGCACTGCCCCGAAACATCTCGATTCACACAGGCCCCGGTCCCGAGTTTTGCGTCTTCGCACCAGTCATGCTATACTCTCACCTGTTGTCAGGGCGAGTAGCTCAGCTGGTTAGAGCGCACGGTTCACATCCGTGAGGTCGTGGGTTCGAGTCCCTCCCCGCCCACTGTAGACCTCAAGGGTAGGCGATTTGACTACCCTTGAGGTCTCAGATAAGCAAATCCTCGCAACCGCAGACCACACGGTTCCTCAGTCTTTATGTCGCTCTCTGGATCAAAAAAACGCAGCCGCCGGTTATCGGTATTCAACCCGCTGGTTACACGTCTGTGTCCTGCGGATCGGTATTGCTGTCCAGAGAGGAGACCTCACGGATGAAAAAGAGCATCACACTCAGCCAGGCGTGCGACGGGCTGGTGCACTACAAGAGCGCCACCGGCATGAGCCCCAACACCATCCGCAATTATCGCACGACCTTCGCCAAACTCCAAGCCTTCTTTGAAAGTCATCCTGAGCGGAGCGAAGCGGAGTCGAAGGATCCCGCGTTCGACGCGATCACGCGCGACCAACTGATCGACTTCTTCGCCTGGCTGCGCGACGAGTATCTCAGCGAGCCAGACGGCGCGGCCCCGCGCGGGCAGATCAAGCTGTCGCCCAAAACGATCTTCAACGTGCACACCGATCTCTCGGGCCTGTGGAGTTGGGGCGTCGAGGAAGGCTTCGTGCCGGCCAACATCGTGCGCACGATTGACCCGCCCGATCCCAAAGCGCCGGTCGTCGAGACGCTGACCAAAGAGGAGATCGACGCGCTGCTGGCCGCATGCGAACGCAGCAAGACTTGGAAAAACCGCCAAGTTGTCGCCAACGAACGACCGACCGCTGATCGGGATCGTGCGATCATCCTGCTGCTACTCGACACCGGCCTGCGCGCCTCAGAGTTGTGCGGCGTCAAGTTCGGCGACATCAACCTGACCACGAATAGCATCAAGGTGCTGGGCAAGGGCCAGAAGGAACGGTTGGTTTACTTCGGAAAACGGACCTCGAAGGCGCTCTGGAAGCTGTTGACGCCGAGGCTGAAGGATGCCAAGCCGGAAGACCTGGTGTTCACCGTAGGGCCGGAGGGCGATTTGCGGCCGATGACGCGCGACGTGCTGCGCCGGCTGCTGGTCCGCATCGGGGAGCGGGCGGGCGTGGCGAACGTGTACCCCCATCGGTTCAGGCATACGTTCGCCATCACCTACCTGCGCAACCAGGGCGACCTGTTCACCTTGCAGGACCTGCTCGGCCACTCGGATATGGCGATGGTGAAACGCTATGCCCGCATCGCGCAGACTGACTGCGCCAAGGCGCATCAGAAGGCGTCGCCGGTGGATAATTGGAGACTGTAACACTGATATATGCGGTGTAGTCTCCCGTCTGGCTGGTGACGAAGACCAGCGTGCAGAACTGCCACCGGCACAGGTTCAGGCACACGTTTGCGGCGAATTTCTAACGCCGCAGGCGCCGCAACGGCGGCAACGCGTTCGAGCTCCAGACAGCGTGCCCCGCTTTTTCGGGCATGGCGCTGGGACACACGACGCTGCAGACAGCGTGCCCCGCTTTTCTGGGCATGGTGCAGACCTACCTGGCGCTGGCCCAGGCAGATCCTTCGACAAGCTCAGGACAGGCCTGGACGCCGCGCATCGGAAGGCATCGCCGGTGGAGAATTGGAGCTTGTGATGCCGACACGGCGGCGTAGTTTCCCATCAGGCTGGGGATCAGGGCCGGCGTGCAGACCGCGTTACCTATTGTCTTTGCCGCGCTCGAAAGTGGTGATACCCGCCCTGCCTCCCGCACGCGCCAGGCGACGCGTGCGCGTCGCCTGGTAGGCTCGGATTTCACCGGCCAGCGGATGCTTGGGGTGGACGCGCAGGTGCGTGAGGGAACAGACGATGGCTTCCTTGACTACCCCTCCTGGCGTCACATCGCACATGATCCCGCCCTCATCACCGCCATAGAACACCTTCTTGATCTCCAGCTTGGGATCGGCACCTAATGACGCGCCCTTGCCGCGCAGGAGGTCTACCATTTGCCGCGTCGGCCGGGCGGGGATCGGCAGGCTGGCCGTCATGCGCTCGACCAGGGCCATGGCTTGGGCATAGTTATCTATCATGGTCACCTCCGCCGATTCACTCCATTCGCAGTTCGGTCGCACGTTTGGCGAATTGCGCCGGATTGGCCTTGCGCACGGCCGCTAACAGCGCCTCCACCTGCTCGCGGCGGATGCAGTAGTCCAGCAGACGCAAGACCTTGTCCGTCTTGCTCATGCCGCTCCCAAACCCCTCGTAGACGTCCATGAAGTGGTCGTAGCAGAGTGTGGTCAGTTCCTCGTCGTTGAACGCATCGGTGAGAAGCTGGCGGATCACCGTGCGGTTCCAACTTGTCGAGCCGGTCTCTCGTCCAACTTCATTGGCTGCGTCTGTCGGCCTCTCTACTGTGGATCCTTGTGCTTCTTCGAGCCAGCCGTCTGCCGCCAATCTGCCTCGGATCGTCTCCCAAAGCGGCATCAACCGTTCCTCGTGAGTTTTGGGCATGATAACGGTCAGCATGCAGCCGCCTTCCCAACGCCGCCCACACGTTATGCGCCCCAGCGTGGGCAGTAACTCGTGCATTTCCATATCGGTAATCGATCCTTTGGCCTTTCGATCAATGCCAAAAAGCACCGCATCGCTCTGGCGGATAAACAGATACCAATCCGCCTTGTAGGCCGCCAATGCTTGCGTCGCATCTGCGCGACTACCCCTGAAGCGCACCTCCAACTGCGTTGTTTCCCCGTTGCTAATTGGGGAAGGTATGACCGGTGAGGTCGAAGCCAGTGTCAGGCGCTCCAGCCACGCAGCAAGCTGCGCCGTGCGATCCCCAGCCGGCAACTCCACCAGCCGGATCTGTTTGCGCGCCAGCTCGTCCCGCTGCGCGTCGGTCACATCGAACATGACCGCATAACCTGGCCGCATCATCTGCCCGAAGCGGCTCAGCAGCTCACCGAACACCAACTTGAAGTATGGGTCGCTGCCGCTCCAGCCCAGGTACAGCGTGTCGGAGCGGTCCAACTCGGTCTCCAGCAGCTTGACCATCTGCGGCCGCTGCAGGAAGTACGACTCATACTGCTGCCGCGCCAGCACGATGGTGTCCGGCTGATCCAGGTCGCCGTAGAGCTTGACGATGTTGACGGTATCCGGCCCGCGGCGCATGAATGGGATCGAACTATCCTTGACGACGACCTCGACCCGCTTGCCTGCGTCGCGGAACGCGCGCTCCAGCAGGTTATCGAAGTTGGCTGTGAAGACCAGCGAGATAGGCAGACGAGCCAGAGCGTGGTGGGCGGCGCTCGGCTGCTTGCCCGTGGTGTCGAGCCGATCCTTGAGGTGGCTGATCAACGCGTGCGCCCCCTGGCGGTTGACGTACGCCTGCGCCACGTCGATCAGCGCATCGCCGGACGCCCACTCGCGCGGGGGTAGTGCGTTGCCGATGCGGGCGGCCAGCTCGGCGATCAAATCGTACCAACTGGGCAGTCCAGCGCCAACTGACAGGCCGGCGCCGACGAAGGCGCAGACGTTGCCGGTGGCCAGGCTACCTTTGAGGTCATCACGCAGTGCCATAGCTTGCCTCTCCGAATCCATGCGGCTCCCGTCGTTGCCTATGGGATTCTCCCGGGACTCAGTTGCTATCGAAGTCGTCAGCAGCTCGTGACTTGCGTCCGGTTGTACCAGTTCCTTCAGAGCGGCACGTTCGACTTCTATCGCGGGAGCCTGGAGTGGAAAGTCACGGGCCAGACAGGCCAAGATGCCATCAGCAAACAGCCATACCCGTGAGTCATAAAGGGTCATCACTGCACGCGTGTCACCGTCACAATCATCGAGCGTCCAACTCATGACGACAGGGGCCGCATCGAGATCATCACTGCGGATTAGCCTGTCACCCTGCTCACCGACGATTTCCACGGCCTTAAAGCTGACGATGATTTGACCATTGCCCAGGTCAGCCGAGATTGCATGGTTGTCGGGCCGACACGTATTCAGAGCGAGCGTTCGTCCCTCGTCATCCCTGAACTTGAATGGAGCAAACGGGAAACCGGCTGTCAAAAGTTTGGCCAGCGCATGAGAGCGCTTGGGCAACAAAGGCAGTTCAGTGTGAAACATGGGTACCACAGTGTGTAAGCTTCTTCCAGTTTACGATCCCCGCCGGCATCCGCGGCGACGCGGTACGCCACAGCAGCGCGACCTCGGCCGGCGTCAGGCCATACGTGGCGTTGACCAATTCCGTCAGCCGGCTTTCGAACCGCGCGATTCAAGCGACGCCGGGGCGGGGATCATGCATCAGCCCTGCGCTCGTTCATAATCCATCCTGAACAGCGCCTCCAACAGCCACCGCCGAAACTCCTCATTGTCCGTGTACAGCCGATACAGCGCGGTCTGGTCGAAGATGATGTTCTGAAAGGCGTCGGTGACCTTCCGCTCGTGGGTGATGCGGGCGTTCTGGCGGTCGGAGTGCTGCCTGGCGTTGCGGTACTCCTCGTCCTTCGCCACGTCGGCGGGGAGGTCTTCGAACAGGAAGCGCCGGATCTTGTCCGCGTCCGTCCAGTGGGTGCCCCAGCGCTCGTTGAACTCCTGCACGATGGTGCTGAGATACTCCATCTGCGGCGTCTCGCGGAATGCGGCCATGTTGGCCGGCGCAGGCTGCAGCTCACCGCCGGCCTGGAGCTTGATGGCGACGGTCGCCTGCTGCTCTGCGCGGTAGCTGTCCATGTCTACGCTCTCGATCAGGCCGACGGGCCCGTCTTCGTCGTCCGGCGCGGGCAGCTTGGGCAGGAGCAGCTTCAGGAAGATGCGCAGGCTCTCCCAGTACGGATTCTTGAACGGCAGGATCATCACCAGGAACTGGTACGCGCGCACGAACGCTCGCGCCCGCGTCTTGAACACGATCTGGGCATCCGCGTCCAGATCGTGTTTGTAGACCTCGACGCAGCCGTCCAGGATCGGGTCAAGCGCGTCGCGCGCCGCGCCGGAGAGGTAGCGGGCGGTCAGGTCGTCCACCTGCTCGCGCGAGTAGACCTGGGTGCGGTCCAGCGCGTCCTGCAGGTCGTTCAGCCGGTTGGGATTGGTCGCCTCGCTGAGGATCGTCGTCTCGTAGAACGGCTCGAACGCGGCCTTGATGTCGTCGGCCGAGTTGACGAAGTCGAGCACGAAGGTGTCGTGCTTGTAGGGTGGATAGGCGCGGTTGAGCCGGGAGAGGGTCTGCACCGCCTTGACATCGCTCAGCACCTTGTCCACGTACATCGTGTGCAGCCGCTTCTCGTCGAAGCCGGTCTGGAACTTCTCGGCGACGATCAGGAAGCGGTTCTCCGGCTTCTTGAACTCCTCCGGGATGTCGGCGCTGGGGAAGCCGTTCAGCCGGGCCTCGTCGTACTTCTTGCCGCCGTCCTGCACTTCGTCCGTGAACGCCACCAGCGCGCGATAGGGCGATTTGCGCTCGGCCAGGTACGCGTCGAAGGCCAGCTTGTAGCGCACCGCGCTGAGCCGCGAGCCGGTGACCACCATCGCCTTGGCCTGGCCGTTGACCTTGCGCTGGGCGACCACCTGTTCCAGGAAGTGCTCGGCCATGATCTCGGTCTTCTGGCGGATGGCCTCCGGGTGCCCCTCGACGAAGCGTTTCAGCTTACGCTGGGCGCGTTTGTTGTCGAACTGCGGGTCGTCCTCGACCCGCTTGAGCAGGCGGTAGTAGCTGCTGTAGGTGGTGTAATGCGCCAACACGTCCAGGATGAACTCCTCCTCGATGGCCTGGCGCATGGTGTAGACGTGGTACGGGTAGAACTTGCCGTCGGCCAGGTTGGGGAGGCCGAACATCTCCAGCGTCCGGTTCTTGGGGGTGGCCGTGAACGCGAAGTAGCTGGCGTTCTCCAGCAACTTCTGCTCCCCGACGATCCGGTTGATGCGATCCTCGACCGATTCCTCCTCCGGCTCCTCACCGGGCTGGAGCGCGATGCTCATCGCCGCGGCCGCGCGGCCGCTCTGGCTGGAGTGCGCCTCGTCGATCAGGATGGCGAAGCGCCGGTCGGGCAGGGCGGCGATGTCCTTCAGGACAAAGGGGAACTTATAGATGGTGGTGACGATGATCTTCTTGCCCGCCTCCAGCGCGCGGCGGAGCTGGCCGCTGCCCTCGGTGATCGCTTCCACGACGCCGGCCACGTGGCTGAACTGCTTGATGTAGTCGCGGATCTGCCTGTCGAGCACGCGGCGGTCGGTAACGACGACCACCGAATCGAAGACGGGACGCGCCGCGTCCGCGGCGGTCAGCTCGACCAGTTGGTGCGCCAGCCAGGTGATGGAGTGGCTCTTGCCTGAGCCGGCCGAGTGCTGGACGAGATAGCGGCCGCCGGCGCCGCTCGCCCCCGCGTGCGCCAGGAGCCGGCGTACCAGGTCGAGCTGGTGATAGCGCGGGAAGATCAGCTTCTTGTGCTTCTTGCCATCGTCCCCCAGCTCTTCGACGACCTGGGCGTACTTCTCGACGATCTCGCTGAGGCTTTCACGGGCCAGGATGCGCTTCCACAGGTAGTCGGTCTTGATCCCGTCCGGGTTGGGCGGGTTGCCGGCGCCGTTGCGGTACCCCTGGTTGAACGGCAGGAAGGTCGTCGCCTTGCCCTGCAGGTGCGTGGTCATGCGCACTTCGTCGTCGTCGGCCGCGAAGTGCACCAGGCAGCGCGCAAAACGGAAGAGCGGCTCGCGCGGGTCGCGATCCTGGCGGTACTGGCGCATGGCGTCGTGGACGTTCTGCACGGTGAGGCGGTTCTTGAGCTCGAAGGTGGCGACGGGCAGGCCGTTGATGAAGATGACCAGGTCGAGGGCCAGGCGGGTCTTGTCGCCCGAGTAGCGGAGCTGGCGCGTGACGGAGAAGATGTTGGCAGCGTAGCGGGCCACGGCGAGGGGGTTGGCGGCCGAGGCGGGCCGCGGATAGTAGAGCGCCAGGCCGACATCGCGTTCCTTGACCCCGCGGCGCAGCACGTCCACGATGCCGCGGGCGGCCACCTGGTCGGCGATGCGCCTGAGGAGCTTGTCCTCGGCCGCCGGGCTGCCCACGCCCAACTGCTTCGCCGCCTCCGGCTGGGAATCCAGCAGGAAGCGGAAGAGGCAGGCGCGGTCTACGCAGAACTCGCGGTCGTAGTCGTCGGGCGAGCCGCGGGCGTAACCGGCCTCGTCAACCAGGCTGGCTTCGATGAGCTCTTCCAGGCCCTTCTCGGATGTGTCGGTGGTCTGCATACGCCTCCGCACAGCGTCTGTCGCAAATTGTGTCGCAAAGATGTCGCAAACCGTGTCGGAACAACTGGCTACCGCCAGTCGTGTCGCAAGTTGCCGTTTCTCACCGACCCCAGAAGTCGATCGAGCGTCTCGATGAGTCGCCGGAAGTGGGGCAAACGCTGCCTGAGTGTTTCTGGGTTCAAGGAAGCCAGCACCTGAAAGGATCTTCGTCCCTTGCTGTAGGCTTTGTCGCGGCCGCAGTCGCGTGTGGCGTGCTCCAGGGCGTCCTGCACTGCATCGCGGGGCCACGCCTCCAGTGCCGTCACGGGCAGGAGCGCGCTCGTCTGGAGGGGTGGGCCGAAAGCCCGATTCATAGCCACCCTGTCCGCCATGATCCAGGTTTCCATGCAAGTCACCATCAACTGGGCCTGATCATCGGTGATGTTGGCGGGACATTCCCATCCGTCTCTGGCCTGAAGATGTCCCCACGCCGTCGGCGCGGTGACCGGGTCTTCGCTATCCACCAGCAACATCGGCACAGTATCCGGGCTGCCGATCGCCGCGGC